>ENA-ORUX01002927-ORUX01002927.1-human-gut-metagenome-genome-assembly--contig:-NODE-2927-length-10024-cov-2.243655_pt1 | contig 10024 bp, 7 predicted proteins | sample MGYA00242087_ERZ509225 | MGnify/ENA primary metagenome ERZ509225 (study PRJEB26280, sample SAMEA2338864) | human gut metagenome | biome: human gut; feature: human-associated habitat; material: faeces... | reverse complement strand
GATCATGTTCTTCCAGTGTTGTTCCAATATCTGGATGTGATAAAACTTCCAAAGTATCTTTGTGCCAGAACATTTATAGAATTTCGTGCAAAGAGTGGGCAGACAGTGATATTCCATTTTATGGATGGGACAAGTGCAGTATGGAAAGAGGAAGTGATGAAAGAGCTGCTTCCTGGATATTATGTATTCTCAGCTTCTATATTTGATCATGAATTAAATGACCATTATGTAACCATAGAAGGAGAAGAAAGAAGATATCGTGACCAGGTGGTCGTGACAGATCATTTGAAGTACTGCAAGGGAAGCCGCTTTTATGAACTAAATGAACTGATCCGGCATCAGCAGGATGAAAAACTCCAGATGATGATGGAGGAATATGCAGCAAAGACAATGATGGTGCAATTTATAAAACCAATGACAGAGGAATAAGATATGCAGACGGCAATACATTTTGAAGGAGATCTGGCATATATTTGTGTGTCAGATCAAGGAGAGATTAAGGAAGAAGAACCTGTCACTTATGGCAGATCCAGAGTGGAATTTGTTATTTCGACAGCACAGGCACAAAAGGAAGGAACGATCGGAGTTGTTCTTGATGAAGCAGCGCCTCAGATCGTACAACAAGCAGAAGAACAGTGTATCCGTGCAGGAATCACAAAAGAAAGGGTAAGATTTTTTACCAAAGAAGAAGCAGCGTTGGGAGTTGTTGGATTCCGTGGAGATAATCTGTTGCGTGGAAATTCAGTGATTTTTGATTATACCAAGAAACGATTTATCTGCTATGAGATCCGCAAGACAAAAGATCGTGTTTTAGTTGACAGCAGGGATTATACGGAACAGATCAAGGATGCGGTGGCGAATGAAGAGAAAGATATCGCATTCTTACAAATCATCAAACAGGCACTGGTAAGAGGTGTGACGGCTACAGTTTATCTTTGTGGAGAGGGCTTTGAAGGAAGCTGGTTTAAACAGTCTACGAAAGCATTGTGCCTTGGAAGAAGAGTATTTATGAGCAAACATTTGTTTGCATGTGGAGCAGTGTATTTATGTGAAAATGATAAACATGTTTCCAGAGATGAGGTTGTGTTTGCACAAAATGTTACGATCAGTCAGATCGGGCTGGTCGTGCATCACCATGGAAGAGATATGTTCTGTCCTTTGATCATGGATGGAAAGCCATGGAAAGAAAGCCGTGGAGAGATTGAAATTTTTGTATCAGGAGTGAATGGATTGATCTTTGAAGTCAGAAATCGTTCTGGAATCAAGAAAGCTTCGATCTGTATGTCATTAGACGGAATGAAGAAAGATCCAAATCTTGTATATAAATTAAGAATTCAGGGAGAATACATCAAAGCAGATCAGTGTAAGATCAAGATCACAGATCTTGGGTTTGGACAGATTCGCCAGGCAAGCTATCAGACGTGGCAGCAGGTCATACAGCTGGAAAGAGGTGATTATCATGAGTAAGATCGTTTTGTGTGAGACAAAACCAGCGAAAGTTCCATATAAGATCGCAAAGATTGGGAGAAGCTTTCAAAGTTATGAGGAATTTTGCTGGCTGTTAGAACATTACTTGATATTTTTCTTGACAGAAGGTTTTGAATATCCATTAAAAAATTATTTAAAAGAGCAGCTGGATATTGTGATCAAGAGTGATGATGCGGTACAGCAAGTCAAGGAAGTGATAAATTACTATAATTACTTTACTTCAGATGAGAAAATCCAGTTTCAGCAAAAATTACGCACAACTTATCTTTATTCTGCTGCAAAGAAGCAAAAACTTCTGGCAGATATGTATTTAAAGCATCAATTGTATGTAAGAGCATTGATCGCTTACCAGAAACTTGAAACAGTTTCAGGGAAATTAAATGCTGCGGAACAGATTCAGGTACTATATCATATGGGATTATGCCAAAGCCGGATGTTTTGTTTTGAAGAGGCAAAAGAATCTTTTGCAATGGCATTAAGGATCAAAGAAGATAAACAGATACAGGAAGCGTATTTTACAGCAGCATATCTGGCAGGAGATGAGGAAACATTTTTGGAAGCAGGAAGAAGGATTTCTTTTGATGAAGATCAATGTAAGATGATCTATCAGAACATAAAAGAAAGAGAAAAAGAAGTTTTTCAAAAAGAAGAGTTTGATAAACTTGGTAAAATAGATTATCATAGAAAGAAGGCAGACGAAAATATAACCCGCCGCCTGATTAAGACAACTTTAGGGAAGTGGAAAGATGAATACAAAGCGCAGACTATCTGATGACCTGTCGAATGATAGTGAGATCTTAAGTGAAAAACGATTTGTAAAACTTTATAAAGAAGAGTTAGAAAGCATTGAGAAACAGATCCATGATCTTAAGAAACTTGATCAGAAAGATTTTGATGTAAAACCAGAGGTAGAGGACAAAGCAAGACTTTATTATCGGACATTTGCAAGAGAATTTTATGATGTTTGTGAAGGAAGAGTCAGTGATGAAGAGTTTTTTGATCTTTGGGAACGCGAAGAAGAATTAAAGGCAGGACTCAATTCGATCAATTCTCTGGAAGGAGAACAAAAACAGTTAGAGAAGGAACTTGTGCATGCGAATGAAGATGAGACCATGATGAATGGGAAGATCAAGGCAGCACAGGAGAAGAGAAGAAATAAAAAGGCACTGTTTATTTCATTTCTTTGCATGGCAGCAGCGGTATGCGGAGTGAGTGCTGGATATTTATATCATTTTGAGATGAATGCCAAAGATTATCTGTGGCAGTTGAGTGCAGGAGCAGTGATCATATTATTGCTTCTTGTGATTTTATTTCAGTCACAGAGGAAAGCTGGTGATCAGCTGAAATTATTAGAGATGATGGTCACACACAAGAGTCATACTGGAAAGCGGTTAGAAGATGATAAAAGAGAGATTGGCAATGATCTTAAGTTTTATTATGAGAAATTTGAAAAAGTATTTTCATATATTTTACCGGAACAGTGGAAATTATTTGATTTTTGTGGTAAAGTGTCAGCCAGATTAAGATTTAGCGATGCGATCCTTGAGGCATCCAATGATCTGGAACGATTATTAGAAAAGAACCAGTGGGATAATCCAGGAATCTGGATGTATCATCCAAAGGTTTTATATGATCTGATCAAACGAAAGGATTACCTGAATACATTGAATGATAGAAAAGATATATGCAATCAGGAATTGATCCGGCATGAGCAGATTTTAGAAGGAATCGGTGAACAAGCAGATTCTGAAACTATAGAGTAAGGAGTTTAGAGATGAAGAAAGAATTAGAAACAACGTATGATCCAGGTGCGATTGAAGAACGCCTGTATCAGAAATGGCTGGATAACAAGTATTTCCATGCAGAAGTAGATGAGACAAAACAACCATATACGATCGTGATTCCACCTCCAAATATCACAGGAAAGCTTCATATGGGACATGCGTTAGATGAGACACTTCAGGACATTCTGATCCGTTTTAAGAAGATGCAGGGATATAATGCATTATGGATACCAGGAACAGACCATGCAAGTATTGCGACAGAAGTAAAGATCATCAATGCACTGAAAGAAGAAGGAATCGAGAAGGAAGATCTTGGAAGAGAGAAGTTCTTAGAACGTGCTTGGGATTGGAAAGAAGAATATGGTGGAACGATCATCGAACAGATGAAGAAACTTGGATCTTCCTGTGACTGGGATCGTGAGAGATTCACGATGGATGAAGGATGTTCTGAAGCAGTCAAAGAAGTTTTCATTAAATTATATGAAAAAGGTTATATTTACCGTGGATCAAGAATCATCAACTGGTGTCCGGTCTGCCAGACATCTATCTCTGATGCGGAAGTAGAATACGAAGATCAGGCAGGGCATTTCTGGCATATTAAATACCCAGTTGTTGGAAGCGAAGGTGAATATGTAGAAATCGCAACAACACGTCCAGAGACATTATTAGGAGACTCTGCAGTTGCAGTTCATCCAGATGATGAAAGATATACACATTTAGTTGGTAAGATGTTAGAATTGCCATTATGCAATCGTCAGATTCCAGTTATAGCAGATGAATATGTAGACCGTGAGTTTGGAACAGGTGCCGTTAAGATCACACCAGCACATGATCCAAATGACTTTGAAGTTGGGAAACGCCACGATCTGCCAGAGATCAATATCTTAAATGACGATGCAACGATCAACAAGAATGGTGGTAAATACGAAGGTATGGATCGCTATGAAGCAAGGAAGGCCATTGTTGCTGACTTGGAAGAACAGGGATATTTAGTTAAGATCAAAGAACATGAACATAACGTAGGAACACATGACCGCTGCGGAACAACAGTTGAGCCTATGATCAAGCCACAGTGGTTTGTGAAGATGGAAGAACTCGCAAAACCAGCGATCGAAGCTGTGAAGAACGGAGATCTGAAATTCGTACCAGAACGTTATACAAAGACATATCTTCATTGGTTAGAGAACATCCGTGACTGGTGTATTTCCAGACAGTTATGGTGGGGACACAGAATTCCAGCATACTACTGTGATGACTGCGGTGAGATTGTTGTAGCAAAAGAGACTCCTTCTGTATGTCCTAAGTGTGGATGTACTCATTTCACACAGGATGAGGATACCTTAGATACATGGTTTAGTTCTGCATTATGGCCATTTTCTACATTAGGCTGGCCAGATAAAACAGAAGACCTTGATTACTTCTATCCTACCAATGTTCTTGTAACAGGATACGATATCATTTTCTTCTGGGTAATCCGTATGGTATTCTCCGGATACGAGCAGACTGGCAAATGTCCATTCAGTGACGTATTAATTCATGGTCTTGTTCGTGATGAGCAGGGACGTAAGATGAGTAAGTCTCTTGGTAATGGTATTGACCCATTAGAGATTATCGACCAGTATGGTGCAGATGCCCTTCGTCTTACTTTAGTAACTGGTAACGCACCTGGTAACGATATGCGTTACTCTGAGAAGAAGATTATTGCAAGCAGAAACTTTGCCAACAAAGTATGGAATGCTTCCAGATTCATGTTAATGAATATTGAAAAAGCAGACCTCAGCAACGTATCTCTTGATGATTTAACACCAGCAGATAAGTGGATCTTATCTAAGGCAAACTCTCTTGTAAAAGAAGTGACAGACAACATGGAGAATTACGACTTCGGTGTTGCTGTTTCCAAGTTAAATGATTTTATCTGGGAAGAATTCTGTGACTGGTACATCGAGATGGTAAAACCAAGACTTTATAACGAAGAGGATACAACAAAGGCAGCAGCACTCTTTACATTAAAGAAAGTATTGACAATTTCCTTAAAGTTATTACACCCATATATGCCATTTATCACAGAAGAAATCTTCTGCAGCTTACAGGATGAAGAAGAGTCCATCATGGTATCTGACTGGCCTGTATTCGAGGAAGCATTTGACTTTAAGGCAGAGGAGAATGAAGTAGAAATCATTAAGAATGCAGTAAGAAATATCCGTAACCTTCGTGCAGATATGAATGTACCACCAAGCAAGAAAGCAAGCGTATATGTAGTATCTGAAAAAGAGGAAGTTCGTAAAGTATTTGAGGACTCCAGAGTATTCTTTGCAACACTTGGTTATGCAAGCGAAGTACATGTACAGGCAGATAAAGCTGGTATTGCAGACGATGCAGTATCTACCGTTATCCCTGACGCAGTAATCTATATGCCATTTGCAGAGCTTGTAGATGTAGAAAAAGAAATCGCCCGTCTTGAAAAAGAAGCAAAACGTCTTGAGGGCGAGATTAAACGTGCCAAAGGAATGCTCTCTAACGAGAAGTTCATAAGCAAAGCGCCAGCAGCAAAGGTAGAGGCAGAAAAAGAAAAATTAGAGAAATACACTTCTATGGCAGCACAGGTTGCAGAGCGCCTTTCTCAGCTTAAAAAATAAATAGAGATAAGAGGGATAGAGGAATGATGACCTACAGCGAAATGGAACGGGAAATTAATGAGATACCCAAGTTCGGTGCCAAAGCAAGTCTGTCCAATCTCTCCGATTATCTGGAATTAGCGAATCACCCGGAAAGGAATCTCCGGGTGATTCATATTGCAGGGACAAATGGAAAAGGTTCGGTCAGCGCATATATTGACTCGATTTTAAGACAGGCAGGGTATACGACAGCATTATTTACCTCTCCTCATCTGGTAAAGATTAACGAGAGATTTCGTATTAATTTTAAAGAGTGTTCTGATGAAGAATTGATTTTAGCGTGGTGTCAGGTGAAGTCTTTTATGGAAAAGGGTGAGAAGCAGGGATTGCAGCCTCTTACATTTTTTGAGATTCTTTTTCTGATGGGAATGATTCTTTTTTCACAAAAAGAAATTGACTATTGTATTTTAGAGACCGGACTTGGCGGACGTCTTGATGCAACAGTACTTTCAGATCCAGTACTTTCCATAATTACTTCCATCAGTTATGACCATATGGAGATTCTCGGCGATACGATTGAAAAGATTGCAGCAGAAAAAGCAGGAATTATAAAAAATGGGATACCAGTTGTTGCTGTTGATGAAGAAAACGGGGCATTTCCTGTTATCGAAAGAACTGCGAAAGAAAAAAAATCCCCAGTTTACGGGCTGAAATCGCAAGACCTTACAATTTTAAAAAAATACGAGAATAAGATTGATTTTTCTATCAATAGCCGTTATTATAAGATAAGTAACTTAAAGGTAAAGAGTTATGCTTCCTATCAGGTACAGAATGCAGCGCTTGCAGCACTTGCAGCACATGTTCTTTTGCCAGATTTGGCGGAGAATGTTATCAGGAATGGCATTGTAGAGATGTTCTGGGCTGGAAGGATGGAAGAGATTGCAGAGAATGTTTATGTGGATGGAGCACATAATCCGGGAGCGGTTCGTCAGATTTATAACAGTTTAGCTGATTCTGATAAAGAGTGGCTCTTATTGTTTGCAGTCTGCTCGGATAAAGATTATACCGAGATGATTCGTATACTTGGAAAGATTCCGTGGAAGAGAATATACATTACAAAGATAGACAGTGCAAGAGGAGCGGATACTGCTGCGGTCAGACAGTGCTTTGAAGAAGCGGCAGGATGTCCGATATGCGAATTTGAGAGTGCCGGTGAGGCATTTAAGGCAGCTTTACGAGATAGAGGAGATGAAAAAGAAGAGAATCTTTTATGTCTTGGCTCCCTGTATTTAGTGGGAGAGATAAAGGAACTTGCAGCAACAATGTTTTGAAAGTGAGGATATATCATGTTTGATTATGATTTAGAGTTAAAGAAGTTTAAACCAGCAGTAGGCGTAGAAATCGGTGAGGATGAGCTGTTTAGTGATGACATTAAGGATATAACAGATCTTGTAGAAGAACTGGTAGCAGAGCGTGAGGGAAAGAAAGCTTCTAAGTAAGTTTAGTAGGAGGAATATAATGAAGTGTATTAAATGTGGTCGGCCAGTCGGCGCGAGCAGATACTGCAACGCCTGTGGTTTTGACAATAAACACATAGCAAAAGCATTAAATACCGCAGATTATTATTATAATATCGGCCTTGAAAAGGCGCAGATGCATGATTTAAGCGGCGCAGAGATTTATTTAAAGAAAGCTCTCAACTATAATAAGTCCCACAAGAATGCGAGAAATCTTTTAGGTCTTGTCTACAATGAGATGGGAGAAGGCGGAAAGGCCTATATCCAATGGAAGATCAGCGCAAAGCTTTCTTCTGTAGAAGAGAACGTTGCGAATCTTTACATCCGTCAGATGGAAGAACATCCTGCAGTATTTGAGGAGATCAACGAGACAGCAAAGAAATATAACACCGCCCTTTCCTATGCGAAGCAGGGAAGCGATGACCTTGCAATGATTCAGGTAAAGAAGGTACTTAGCATCACACCAAACTTTGTGAATGCACATCTGTTATTTGCCCTTCTTCATATGCGTGCAGGAGATAATGTTTCCGCACAGACTGATTTGAATAACGCACTTGCAATTGACCGCTATAACACAACAGCACGCAAATATCTGAATGAGATGGGCGAGACCCCGGACACTGTACCGGAGAAGCGTCCGGCAGATGCCTTAAAACCGGATAATGAAAACCTTAGAAATGTACGTCCGGTAGACCATTATGAAGATCCGAACAAGGAAACATGGAAACAGTTTGTTTACATGCTGATTGGTCTTGCTATCGGTGTAGTTGCGATGTTTGTTCTTGTTATTCCTAGTGTAAAGGCAAGCGTAAGCGTTGATTATAATAACTTAAAGAAAGAGTACAGCCAGACTACGAATAAAAAAGATGCAGAAATCAGCACATTAAAAGATGACAAGAAGAGTCTCCAGAAAAAGAATAAGAAGCTTACTAAGCGTCTTAAAGTTTACGAAGGCTCCAAAGGCGAAGACAGCATGTATGACAGCATCTTAAAGGCCAGTCAGGCATACTCCAGTGGAAATTATGTGGAATGTGCAAAGCATCTCTTAAAAGTAGACAAAGACTCTCTGCCATCCACAACAGCCAAGAATTTATATACATCCATGAAGGATAAAGCTTTCCAGAATGCTGCAGCACAGTTATATAACAGTGGAAAGGCTTCCTTTGATGCATATAAATATCAGGATGCATTAGATGACCTTGAGCAGTCCTATAAGTATGATAAGAGCTACAATACAGAGTATCATATTGCGATGTGCTATAAGTACTTAAATAAGAATACAGATAAGGCACAGGAATATTTCTATGATATTATCAATAATTCAGGAGATAGTGAGCTGATTCGTAAGGCAGCAAATCTTGGTCTTGATATGGTAATTAACTCTGCGAAAGAAGCAGCAGCGAAGGCAAAAGGCGGAAGTACAACGACAGACTCTAAGTCAGATACTGCGAGCAGTTCTGATTCTTCCACATCTAAGAAGAGTAGTACAAAGAGTACAACAGAAGAAGACTTCGGTGCAGATACATCAAATAGCAATAACTAATTTTATAAAATTATTACGAATAAAAATAAGTTCGACAAAATATGTCGGACTTATTTTTTTGTTTTCGGTAAAATATAGTTATTCAGAGTTAAATATTACAATAAAAATAAAAGGAGAGGGAAAAATGGGATGCTGCCATGTAAAAAATCAATGTTTGGTTATCAGACTTCCGAAAGAAATTGATCACTATCAGGCTGAAAAAGTAAGAAGGGAATGTGAGCAAAGTTTCATGAAATTTATTATCCGTGATATTATTTTTGACTTTTCCGATACATCCTTTATGGACAGTTCAGGAATTGGCCTGGTATTAGGACGAGTGCGGAAGATACATCCAATTAATGGGAAGGTATATCTGTTTGGAGGGAATGAATTAATTCAAAAGATGTGGGAAATGGCAGGAATATTAAACCTGGTTACAGTTTTAGACAGTATTGAAAAAGTAAAGGAGGTATACGAATGAAACAGGCAGGGGAGAATAGTAACAGTTTAAAAATGGTATTTCGTAATCGCCCGGAAAATGAAAAAATTGTCAGGACGACAGCAGCGGTATTTGCTTCGGTATTAGATCCGACATTAGAAGAAATATCTGATTTTAAAACAGCTGTTTCAGAGGCAGTCACTAATGCGATTATCCATGCCTATCCAAAAACAGGAGGCGATATTGAGGCGTATTTTAAAAGAGAAGATAAAAAGATAACAGTACTTATAACAGACTATGGTATAGGTATAAAAGATGTCGGAAAATCGATGCAGCCATTGTATTCAACCCTACATACACAGGAACGTTCCGGGATGGGCTTTACCTTTATGGAAGCATTCGCAGATGAGGTAAAAGTGAAAAGTGTACCCGGAAAAGGAACGACAGTAAAACTTATAAAGATTATAGGGAAGGGGGAGGAGTGTGGAGAGAACCTGTGAATTAATTAAGCAGGCAAAAGAAGGAAATAAAGAAGCACAGTCAATATTAGTAGAAGAAAACTCCGGTTTGATCTGGAGCGTGGTAAAACGTTTTCAGGGACGGGGATATGATAAAGAAGATTTATTTCAAATCGGCAGTATCGGACTGTTAAAATGCAT
>ENA-ORUX01002925-ORUX01002925.1-human-gut-metagenome-genome-assembly--contig:-NODE-2925-length-10030-cov-2.446015_pt1 | contig 10030 bp, 9 predicted proteins | sample MGYA00242087_ERZ509225 | MGnify/ENA primary metagenome ERZ509225 (study PRJEB26280, sample SAMEA2338864) | human gut metagenome | biome: human gut; feature: human-associated habitat; material: faeces... | reverse complement strand
CTTACCGTAAACGAGAGACTTCTCTGGCACGGATGCAGTAATTTCCTCGAACGTGCCAATAATCTTGTGTCTTTGACCCGGAGTAACCGGTTTAAACTTACGTACTGCCATTTGTATTATTGTATATTGCTATAAAAATCTATGGTATCACCCTCCTTCAGAGTGACGATTGCCTTCTTATACGCATTGCGCTGGCCTTTCACAAGACCAGCCTTCGTATAACGTGCAGAACGCTTACCTGAATAGCGCATTGTGTTCACGCCAATTACGGTAACGTTATACAGGGCCTCGATTTCTTTCTGTATGTCAATCTTGCTGGCCTCAGGCTTAACGATGAAGCCATACTTGGGGGTGGCCTTCTTGGTCACCTGCTGGCCCTTGTTCTTGCCCGCCTTCGGACTATAAGTTCTATCCACAGAAGACTTGTCTGTAATCTTGGTCATCTTCTCAGTGACCAAAGGTTTTATAATAAATGCCATATTCCGTTGTCTCCTTTATTTGTTTAAGATACCGTCAATCTCCTTGAGCGAATTCTCGGTGATAACCAGCACATCTGCGTTCAAAACTTTATACGTATTGAGTGATGCGGCAAGCATAACTTCGACGCGCTGCAAGTTGCGAGCTGACAAATATACGTTTTTATTCACATCCGGCAAAAGATAAAGGGCTTTCTTACCGTCAACTTTGAGATTTTTAGCAATATTTATAAACTCTTTAGTCTTAGGGGCTTCCATTTGGAAATCCTCTACTACCAATATTGCATTCTCTTGTGCCTTGTAAGACAGAGCACTCTTGCGAGCAAGATTCTTTACTTTTTTATTCAGCTTGAAACCGTAGTCACGGGGCTTCGGACCGAACACACGACCACCACCAACGAGCAGCGGAGAGTTGATGTCACCACGACGTGCACCGCCGCCACCTTTCTGGCGACCGAGCTTGCGGGTTGAGCCGGAAACCTCGCTCCTCTCCTTTGACTTGGCCGTGCCCTGGCGCTGGTTGGCAAGATATTGCTTCACATCCAGATAAATGACATGGTCATTAGGTTCAATTCCGAAGATGCCCTCGTTTAACGTAACCTTTCTCCCGGTCTCCTGGCCATTGATATTTAATACGTTAATTTCCATTATTTCTCAATTAATACGGTTGAACCATTATAACCAGCAACACTACCCTTTACAAGGATAAGGTTATGTTCCGGTATCACTTTCAAAACTCTCAGATTCTGGGTGGTCACCCTCTCGTTACCCATGTGCCCGGCCATGCGCAAGCCCTTGAACACCTTTGCGGGATAAGAGCAGGCTCCGATAGAACCCGGCTTGCGGGCGCGGTCGTCCTGACCGTGGGTGCTCTGGCCTACACCGCCAAAGCCGTGGCGCTTGATTACGCCCTGGAAACCTTTACCCTTTGATGTCCCGACAACATCAACGAACTGTACGTCGTTGAAGATGTCAACCGTAATGGTGTCACCGAGGTTATACTCCTCGTCAAACTTGAACTCGGCCAAGTGGCGCTTAGGTGTTGTACCGGCCTTCTTGAACACGCCCATCATAGGCTTGGAGGGATTCTTCTCCTTTGCCTCGGCGAAGCCCAACTGAACAGCCTTGTAACCGTCTTTCTCAACGGTCTTCACTTGAGTAACAACACAAGGACCAGCTTCGATAACAGTGCACGGCACATTCTTGCCGTCGGCACTGAAAACGGATGTCATTCCGATTTTTCTTCCAATTAATCCTGGCATTTCAATTAAATATTAAAACAGTACTATACTTTGATTTCTACCTCAACACCGCTGGGCAACTCCAGCTTCATCAACGCATCAACAGTCTTTGCAGTAGAGCTGTAGATGTCAATCAGACGCTTGTAGTCTGAGAGCTGGAACTGCTCGCGTGACTTCTTGTTAACGAACGTACTGCGGTTGACAGTGTAAATGCGCTTGTGGGTAGGCAATGGAATAGGGCCGCTGATGATTGCCCCTGTGGCCTTTACTGCCTTCACAATTTTCTCTGCTGACTTGTCTACGAGCTTGTGGTCGTACGACTTCAGCTTGATTCTGATTTTCTGACTCATTATTGTTTGTTTGTTATGTTTGTGTAGTGAGAGTGCCGAGCTGCTTAAGAGTCATTCGCTAAACAGCCCTGCACTCTCAGTTATGTCTATATAATTACACCAGGTCGGCGCGTCCCTTCACTTCTTCAAGCACAGCCTTTGCAATAGAGCTTGAGAGAGGCGCATGATGGTCGTACTCCATCGAGCTGGTTGCGCGACCGGAGGTGATGGTACGCAGAGCTGTCACGTATCCGAACATCTCTGACAGGGGCACCATTGCCTTTACCACGCGTGCGCCACTGCGAGCCTCGTCCATGCCTTCAACCTGGCCACGGCGCTTGTTGAGGTCGCCGATCACGTCACCCATGTTCTCCTCGGGAGTGATTACCTCGAGCTTCATGATGGGCTCCATGAGCACAGGGCCTGCCTTTACGCAACCATTCTTGTAGGCATTGATTGCTGCGAGCTCAAACGAAAGCTGGTCTGAGTCTACCGGGTGGAACGAACCGTCGAGCAGCGTCACCTTCATGCTGTCCATCGGATAGCCGCCAAGCACACCGTTCTTCATGGCGTTCTCGAAGCCCTTCTGCACCGAGGGGATGAATTCCTTGGGAATATTACCACCCTTAACCTCGTTGACGAACTGCAATCCGCCCTCCTTGAAGTCCTCGTCTACCGGGCCGATGTTGACAATGATATCGGCAAACTTACCACGACCGCCGCTCTGCTTCTTGTAAACCTCACGCAGGTTGACAGTCTTGGTGATGGCTTCCTTGTAGTTAACCTGGGGCTTACCCTGGTTGCACTCTACCTTGAACTCACGCTTCAGACGGTCGATGATGATGTCGAGGTGAAGCTCACCCATACCCGATATGATGGTCTGGCCACTCTGCTCGTCGGTACGAACGGTGAACGTCGGATCCTCCTCGGCCAGCTTGGCAAGGCCGTTGTCGAGCTTGGCGATGTCTGCCTGGCTCTTGGGCTCCACTGCGATGGATATCACAGTGTCGGGGAAGGTCATAGACTCCAGCACGATGGGGTGAGCCTCTTCGCACAAGGTGTCGCCTGTACGTATGTCCTTGAATCCAACTCCTGCACCAATGTCGCCGGCATCGATAGACTCCATGGGTATTTCCTTGTTGGAGTTCATCTGGAACAGGCGGCTCACGCGCTCCTTCTTGCCGGAACGTGTGTTCAGCACGTATGAGCCTGCGCACACCTTGCCGGAATAAACACGGAAGAACACTAGGCGTCCCATGTAGGGGTCGGTGGCTATCTTGAATGCGAGGGCTGCAGTAGGAGCGTCCTCAGAAGGCTTGCGATCCTCTTCCTCACCTGTCTCAGGGTTGGTGCCCACGATGTTCTCGGTATCGAGGGGTGACGGCAGGAAAGCGCAAACATAGTCGAGCAACGGCTGAACGCCCTTGTTCTTGTATGAAGAACCGCATATCATCGGGGTGCAGGCCATCGATACAGTACCCTTGCGTATGGCAGCGATGATCTCGTCCTCGGTGATTGTGTTGGGGTCGTCGAAATACTTCTCCATGATGGCCTCGTCATACTCGGCAGCAGCCTCAAGGAGCTTGTTGCGCCACTCGTCGCACTCGTCCTTAAGGTCGGCAGGTATCTCCTCGATGGAATACTCTGCGCCCATGGTCTCGTCGTGCCACAGGATGGCCTTCATCTTGATCAGGTCTACAACGCCTTTGAAGTTCTCTTCAGCACCAATAGGCACCTGCATAACAACAGGATTGGCTCCGAGGATATCCTTCATCTGCTGAACAGTCTCGAAGAAATCGGCTCCAGAGCGGTCCATCTTGTTTACATAACCGATACGCGGCACATTATACTTGTCAGCCTGGCGCCACACAGTCTCCGACTGAGGCTGCACGCCATCGGCTGCAGAATAAGGGGCCACAGCACCGTCGAGCACACGGAGCGAGCGCTCAACCTCTGCGGTGAAGTCAACGTGTCCCGGAGTGTCGATGAGGTTGATCTTATACTCATTGCCACCCCACTTCCAATTGCAGGTGGTAGCAGCAGAGGTAATAGTTATACCACGCTCCTGCTCCTGGGCCATCCAGTCCATCGTAGCGGCACCGTCATGCACCTCGCCGATCTTGTGGGTCTTGCCGGTGTAGAACAGGATGCGCTCCGACGTCGTGGTCTTTCCGGCATCAATATGCGCCATGATGCCGATGTTGCGCGTCAAATGTAAATCGCGGTTTGCCATTGTCTTTTTACCTTTATGCTATTGTTTAGAATCTGAAGTGAGCGAATGCGCGGTTAGCCTCTGCCATACGGTGCATGTCTTCCTTGCGCTTGAAGGCTCCGCCCTGGCTGTTGAAAGCGTCCATTATCTCTGCGGCGAGCTTCTCGGCCATCGACTTTCCACTGCGCTTGCGTGCGAAGGCAATCATGTTCTTCATGGAGATGCTCTCCTTGCGCTCGGGACGGATTTCAGTGGGCACCTGGAACGTGGCACCACCGATGCGGCGGCTCTTCACCTCCACCTGCGGGGTGATGTTGTCCAGGGCGCTCTTCCAAATCTCGAGTGCCGACTTCTCCTCGTTGCTCATCTTTGCCTTTACGACATCAAGTGCATGATAGAAAATCTGGTATGAGGTATTCTTCTTGCCGTCATACATCAGATGATTCACAAACTTAGAGACCTTCTGGTCATTGTAAACGGGATCCGGCAGGATCACACGCTTCTTTGGTTTTGCTTTTCTCATTTTGTTTTTAACGAAATTTATTCTGCATGGGGCTGTTTCTTTGTTCTTCAACGCCCGCTCTCGGGCATTTACTCAACCTTTAATAACAATTCTCCAGCAAAACTAATCTAAAAAAATGTCTTTGTCCTTTTTCCTTCAGCGGTTACGCACCGGTTATTTCTTTGCCTTAGGACGTTTTGCACCATACTTTGAACGGCGCTGTGTACGGTTGGCTACACCTGCGGTATCAAGCGTACCACGCACAATGTGATAGCGAACACCGGGAAGGTCCTTCACACGACCGCCACGAACGAGTACGATAGAGTGCTCCTGCAGGTTGTGCCCTTCGCCGGGGATGTAGGAGTTAACTTCTTTCTGGTTGGTCAAACGCACACGGGCAACCTTACGCATTGCCGAATTAGGCTTCTTGGGAGTTGTGGTGTAGACACGGACGCAAACGCCACGGCGCTGAGGACATGAGTCCAAAGCCGGCGACTTGCTCTTGTCTGCAAGCACGTTCCTGCCTTTTCTTACCAATTGTTGAATTGTAGGCATTGTTGTTGTTTTTTAAATATTATATGTATTGTTATTATTGTCAACGTTTTGAAATATGGGCTGTTTGCCCTTTTTGGGGTGCAAAGATACTAACTTTTTTCCAAACTGCCTAATATACATCAATTAACAGGCGAGCAATCTTTACGATTTTATATATAAATAATATTTTTTAACTATCAGTATTGTTCAAAGCATCAATATATTCGTTGAACTTCTGAGTTTAAGACACCGAGACACGACATTAAGGACACCTTACATACCATCACCGCCAATCTCTTTGAACGCCGACCATCCATAAGCCACCTCATCCCTATCGGCAGACTTATGCCCAGGCACGATGCCAGTCCAGCTACATTGTCGAAACTCCCCGCTGAAAAACGGCCATAAGGAACAATCACACCAGCTGTCTGCATCAGGTACATCACTGCATGCAAAGCACATACGACAACACAGGCTGCCTCGAAGCCACTCCACACTTGTTCAAAACAAACAACCGATGGCCTTACCATACCCACTACAGCCCAAACGATGCCTACGAATATAAATGCAACACCCGTCGCATACCATTTAGGCTCTATCATCGCGTCAGGCAACTCTGCACAGACGGTGAACACAGATGCACCCAATACAAGAGCACAACAGACGAATGAAACTATATATCCAAATCTCGACATAATCGCAAACTCATTTGTACACCACGGCACGCCCGTCGGGCGTCATGCCCTCCGCCGACACTACTATGCTACGGCACGACGAGTTGTTGTACAGCTCTATGGTGGCACGCCCGCTGCTGTCGGCTTTCACATCGGGGTTCCAGTAGAGCGTGCGGCGGTGGTCGGCCTCCTTCGGCATAACGCTGTAGTCGGGCATGCTGAACGTTTCAACACGGCTGTAGCCTTCAAAATACGTGCAACGCTGCCCCTTGTGCTTAACTGGAAACGTATGTCGGCTGTACAGAAAGACCGTCACTGGCGAATGACGGCCAAAGTCACGTATCGTGATGTATTTCCTCCATACATTGTCATCTTCTGATATATACACAGACTTGAAGTCTTCAAGTGACTGAGGCATTATCTCGTGGTTAAGACTATTAATATTTTCCACGTCGAAATCCTCATAGACAAGAGACTTTGACGTTTGCGTCACCGTATAAAACGCGTTGTTGAGTATCCATACCACAGGCCTGTTCTTATATGACAGCCCACTTGTCTGCGCAAAAAGCTGATGCCCAAGGTCTCTCTCCTTATAGAACAGTTCCACGTACTTGGGCCCCTTTATAAACCGATCTCCCTGAAAATATATTGCGTCGCCGGGCCTGCGGTCGGAGATATTGTCAAGGAGCAAAGAAGACGGGATCCAGTTCTTACTTTTTTCACGCACCCGACGGTCGTGGTCGTTTTCCAATGAGTCAGGGACATCTGTTGTGATACCCTCCATATCACTGACCGACCCAGCAAAGAAACTGTTTTTCCCGGCCAGCCACTCAAATATCGTGGGCATCTCTCCACCTCGGTCATAGATTTCGTCGGCTGCCTTGCCACAGTCATACCTGATGTTAGACCAGAATGCACCTCGCTGCTCATTCTCCCAAGCGGCACGGGCATCCTCAAACAACCGTTTGCCTTCCACCTCCACAGTCCTCAATATGTGCGTGCGCTCATCCATTGGCAGGCTTACCAGCGAGGAGTCCATAAAGCCTGGAATGGACGTCAACAGCCCCAGCGAATATGCCTCAGTGCGCATAGTCTCCAACGGTGACAGCAACCGGGCCGACGGCGAGAAATTCCGGTCTATGCCTATACGGCACCCGGATGACTCGCCATTATATTTCGCGTTCATCAACAGGGTCCACTCGCCGTCGCAGTCGGGAAGCCTGAACACGTAGTCTCCGGCCGAGTCTGTCCTGGCAGTACCGTCCATAGAGTCACCTGCCCGGTTATAGAGCGTTGCCGTAAGCTCCGCCCCGTTCACGCCGCCATGCGTTTTCGAATGATACAACCTGCCGCTGAGATAGAGTCCGTCCTCTATGGGGTGGCGCCTCTCGAAGCGGGCCGTGCCGTCCATCTGACTGATGTCGTAGCGGCGCCAACCCTGGACCATCATCAGGAGGTCGGCGGCGCGGCGGTGGGCCTCGTCGTCGGACTCGAGATAGTATTCCGGGCGGTGGATGTAGCCGCGAAGGTCTGACGTGAGCAGCAGCCAGGTGCCCGCGTCGCCAGCGCTGCCGTTGACATCGCCGGCCGCGTCGCGCACCGATACGGAGAACGTCGCCCCGGGCTGCGTCTTCATGTCGATTGTCAACTTGCCGAAAGGCGACAGCGCACCTTCCGCCTTCATGTATATGCTATCCAGGCCCTGTCGTGGATAAACGAATGCCATACGCTCGGCCACGACATGCCCGTCCTCCGAAATTACTGCCAGTTGGCTAACGCCCGGTGCCATGTCGGCCTTAGAGAATCGGCGGCGGGCCGTGCGCTCCGTTGGGGCGATAATGTCTGTGGCATCCACACTGCCGGCGCTGACTAGCACAAGTGCTCAAGGACCGGCCAAGCCATCGCTGCGCCTGACCACCACATTAATATAATCACCGTCCGTAGCGTCAACCGACATCACACAGCCATCTTTGCTCGCTTCTGGTAGCACAAACTCACGCCTCCTACCGTCCTTGCCTGGCAATATTAGCGTCGCAGGTTCTTGTAACGGGGTATAGTCGAACACGCCCCGCCCCTCACGCAATGTATTCACGGCAACAACCTTACCGTCGGCGAGCAACAACTCCCCTTCAGTGTCCATAGGCCGCCCGTCTATGTCTGTAACGGCGAAGGCCACACGAGTTGGCAACCCGGCCACAAGACGTCCGCTCTCAGGATAGAAGTCGACATTAATCGACATGCGCTCCACATTATCTTCCTGCCTGACGCTTGGCAGGCGCTTGCGGTGGCTTGCCTCGTCGATAGACGGATGCCCATAGTCACCCGCTTTTTGTGGGGCGTCAAACACTGGGAGTACACGCGAGAACATCCATGCAGCATCCCAGTTGAGCATGTAGCGGGTGTATGCACGTACCTCGTAGAATCCGCTAGTGAGCAGATTGTCGAGCTTTATCGACCCGGAGCCGCGCCCGCCGTCAAGCCTCACCTTGCGCGTCTCTATCACTTCGCCCGTTGGGTCGAGCAGCTCAACATAGAGCACCCGGCTCATGTCCGTGAGCCTCTGCCTGTCACATCGCACCACATATGCGCTGAACCACAATGTCTCGCCACGGAAATATGCCGTGTTGTCAAAGTGCAGGTAGACTTTCTCCTGCGGGAACAATCTGTTGAAGGCCTCAATGTCATTGACGAAGCCCTTCAGTCGGCACACTGCCGACGGGCCCATATCAACAGCCACGTCACCCGGCCCTACGGACTCCGTGTCCTTCAGGTGCGCCAACCACTCCTCTGCCTTTGTACGCTTCACTATCTCTGTCCGTTTCCAAAAGGCGGCGTCATAGCCTATCCTGTCTATCTGCCGTCGCAGGTCTGTGGCCGGGTGGGCTTTCTTCTCGCCGGCCAATGCCATTTTTCCCACGTTATACATTAGTGAAGAGAAGTTCACTGTCGCGCCATTGTTGTTGTATTCTGCCTCTACCCTGAGCGTCCTCACGTTGCTGAAGCCAGGCGAGCTGTCATAATCAACATAAATACACACATCAGCCTTCACTTCCTTGCCGTACCTTTCACCGAAGTTGCTCAATATCGTTACGTTATGCACCCGGCCATCAACTCTCAGCAGCTCGTTGTTGCTGGGCGACATGTAAACTGTTCCATCAAACGCCATCAACTTGCTGTATTCATCCTTTGGCGTGAAGCGCACGGCATAAACCGTGCGCCCACCCTCCTCTATTATGTTGTAGCTCAAATCATAGAACCTGGCGTAGTTCCAATGCAAAGGACTGACGAAGCCCGTAAGGTCAAGCCGATTGGCGTTGCTCACCATGCAAAGCTCCGACAAGGCCAGCAGGTTAGCCGAATGCCCCCTTACGCTACCATTCACCTCATCGTCTGAGTAGCGGCCAGTTATAAGCATCAAGTCACGCACGGCGAAGGCAGACTTAGCGTTGAAAAAAGCCTCAACCATGCTCGTCATGTTGCCATCCACCCGCGTCGTCTGCCTGTAAAAGAAGTTGCTTGCCGCATCGGCGTTGGCCTCCATGCGCTCCACAGCCGCCTTAACCATGCCATCCATCTTTTTGCCCAACGGGCTCACGTCAACATTCCCAATCACCACGTTGCCGGGAACAAGCCGCACAACATCGCTCAATCCGACCACCGGCAATGTCTGAGAACGATATCCGACGTACGACACTGTCAGACTGTCTGCAGATTGTGCCGACAGCTTGAAATAGCCGTCGGCATTTGCAACTGTCGACGCTCCGCCAGAGGAGCGCACGGCGGCCATGGGCAAAGACTCGCCGGTATTGGCGTCAACCACACGAGACTCACATGTACGTACCACCTGCGCATTTAGCAAAATACACGACAGGAAGGAAACTATACAAACAACAACTCGCTTCTTCATACACAAAACATTTGGGCATCAACACAATTAATACTAAAACTATCAAACGCAAGCCTTATTGCCTTCAGCGAGAAGGTTTCAGAGCTTATGCAGCATCTTTATCTCGACATAATCGCAAACTCATTTGTACACCACGGCACGCCCGTCGGGCGTCA
>ENA-ORUX01002923-ORUX01002923.1-human-gut-metagenome-genome-assembly--contig:-NODE-2923-length-10049-cov-2.473684_pt1 | contig 10049 bp, 6 predicted proteins | sample MGYA00242087_ERZ509225 | MGnify/ENA primary metagenome ERZ509225 (study PRJEB26280, sample SAMEA2338864) | human gut metagenome | biome: human gut; feature: human-associated habitat; material: faeces... | reverse complement strand
ATCGCCGCCGTTAACAGCAACAATCGTACCATTTTGACGCAGTGAAGGTAAAAAGACAGTCTGCCCGACTTTGGCAGTTTCTTTTGACAACGGCGTACCTTCCGGCAATGGCGCATCTTCACTGAACTGTTTATTTAACTGTTTGCGCGCGGCTTCTGCAGCAGCTTCCAGTTTTTTCGCATCAAAGTCAGCCTTCATTGAGCGCAGCTCTTTTAAAATAGCTTCCGATTCCCTACGGCTGCTGCGGTAAATCTCATCAGCCTGTTCACGGGCTTTACGCAGCATTTCGTTCTTGCGGCGGTCAAGCTCCTGTTTCTGCTTGTGCAGCTCCTGCTTAATCCGCTCACTTTCCAAACGCAGCATTTGTATTTCTTTGTTCTGCGATTCATATTGGCGGCGTTCGCCTTCCAGCTCGTGCAATACATCTTCCATATGCACATGTTCCTGATCCAGCAGTTTACCGGCATTTTCAACAATCTCTTCCGACAGTCCCAGCCTTCTGCTGATATTGAAAGCATTGCTGCTGCCCGGAACACCCATCAGCAATCTGTAGGTCGGCCGCAGACTGACAGGATCAAATTCCACGCTGGCATTTTCCATTCCCGTATGTCCATAAGCAAATGTTTTCAATTCGCTGTAGTGTGTCGTGATCATTGTCAGCACGCCCTGTTCATGCAAATGCTCTAACATCGCCATAGCCAGGGCAGCACCTTCGTTAGGGTCAGTACCGGCACAGATTTCATCCACCAGTACCAGATCACCGCTGCGCACTTCATTTAAAATCTCTACCAGATTGGTCATATGTCCGGAAAAAGTACTCAGGCTCTGCTCAATGCTCTGCTCATCACCAATATCGGCATAAATAGCTCTGAAAACCGGCATTTTAGCACTGCGGGCAGGTAAAAACAAGCCGGCCTGCGCCATTAACGCAAACAGCCCGACCGCTTTTAGAGCTACGGTTTTACCGCCGGTATTTGGACCGGTGATCAAAAGCGTATTAAAATCTCCGCCCAATTCTATATCCAGGGGCACTACTTGACTTTGATCCAGCAGCGGATGACGTCCCTGCACGATCTCGACTTTGCCGCCTAAATGCAGCATTGGCCTTACGGCTTTCTGAGCCTGCGCCAAATAAGCACGGGCACAGATAACGTCAAGATTTGTAAGAGTCTCGACGCCGGCAGTGAGCAGATCACCGTCTGCCCCGACGCTGCCGGACAGCTGCCTCAGAATCCGTTCTATTTCCTCTTTTTCTTCGGCCATATATTTTTTGATATCATTATTCAGGTTGACAACGGCCATCGGCTCAATAAACAGGGTTGCTCCACTGCCGGACTGGTCGTGAACGACGCCCGGAAAATTGAGTTTATATTCCTGTTTGATCGGAATGACATATCTGTCTCCGCGCATAGTTACCAGCGCGTCCTGGAAATATTTTTGATTATTAGGATCGTGCAGGACTTTTTCCAGCTGTTCACGCACACGTTTTTTCGCTATCTGAATGCCAGTCCGTAAGCCGCCAAGCTTTGTCGAAGCACTGTCTTTGATCTCGCCTTTTTCAGAAATAGCATTCTCCAGTTGTTTTTCCAGACGCGGCAGCGGCTGCAAAGCTTCGGCATAGGCTGCCAAAGTCGGTGCCAGCTCACTCTCCTCCTGCAAAAAGGTCTTGATCTGACGGATCGCCGCAGCCGTACTGCCGATCTCCATCAAGGTTTCAGCTTCCAGCACAGCCCCTAATTGGGCATGCTTAACAGCAGCCACAATATTATGCGCGCCGCCAAAGGGGAATCTTTTCCCTTCATCCAGCAGGCGCAGTGCCTCGGCGGTTTCCTCCTGCAAGCGCTTAACGATACTGAACTCACTTTCTGTGCGTATCGCTAAAGCCTGCGCCTTCCCCAGCGAGGTGGCAGTTTTGCTGGCCAGCAGCGCTTTTACTTTATCAAATTCTAATGTCTTAACAGCAAATCTTGCCATAATTACTCCTTATAATACGCCGCGGAAATAATGCCCCCTGGTCGTATGCGGCAGGTTTTCCGCAACTTCGCGGTCACCTCGCAGCACTTCCTTATACAGCGTTACCAATGATGCAGTTTCTTCATTAGTATAATTACGCGCGTCTAAACGCAGCCGGCCAACGCCGATACTTTCCATATGCTTGATATTGGTCAGCATCGACAGGTCATGCGCATTTAAAATATGCATTCGGCAGTTCTGATCGGTAACTATAGGAAACTTCGCATCCTTGCGGTCACTCAAAAACAACTGCTCCCGGCAGTTAAATTTACAGGCGCCCTGATGCAGATCACCTAAAAAGCTGCCGCCTACACAGTATTCCGAAACCATCATTTCAATCCGACCCTGCACCATACATTCCACAGGAACGGGGCTGACTGCGGCTAAATGTTCTACCTGCGCCATTGTCAGCTCGGCTGACAGGGTTGCTCCCACGGCGCCCTGTTCACGCCAGAATTCCAAATTCTGATCGTTATAAATATTCAAAGACATATCGGCCCACAAAGACAGCCCGCTGTATTGCTGCGCCAGCTGCCACAAGCCGTTGTTGCTGATATAAACAGCATCGGGCTTCAACTGCTGCCAATAGGCAAACAGCTCTGCAAAATAAGGCAGCTGTCCTTCTTTAACAATACGCGGTGTCGCTATGGCCCATTTTTTACCATAATTTTGAGCAAGACCGGCAACTTCGGCATAAGACTGCCTCGGCAGCTGCCTGCTGCTGAAAATATCCCCGCCAAAAATAATATAATCAGCGCCTCCTGCCAAAGCAGCCTGTGCTTTAGCAACAGTATCGGCATGCACAGTCAAAAGCGCATGTTTACTGCGGCTGATTTTTTCTGCAGGAACCAGATCACGCGGAACTTTATGACGTTGTACACGCATCGGTGCAAAAGCCTCCAGACGTGCAGTATCTAAAGCTTCGACAGCTAAACGGCGAGCCTCGTTGATCTCGCTCATCGGCACCATTACGGTTTCATCACATTCCAGCACCAAGTCTGACAGCTCATATTCAGTCGTGCCCAGTCGATCTACCTGTTTACGCACAGTTTCCTCATTTAAAGCATGCTTGCGGGCAGCTTCTACAATAAACTGCGTTTCACCATAGCCTGTATTGCCCTCGTCATCAGTCAGCAGCACCGTCATTGGATTGCCTGCTCTTGCTGTTACTAAAGCACTTACAGGGATACGGCGTTTGGCCTTCTCACCAAAGAACTGTGCGGCATATGTCATCAGACGGTTATCAAAGGTTCTGAAAACACGGTCATTCATTTTAATGCCATGCGGCACATCGATAGTGACCTGAGAACCTGCGGCAGGAGAGCCCGTGGAAGTCACAGCTAGTTCCTGTCCGTTCTGCAAAAGTGACGTCACAGTAGTGCCAACACGACCACCCACGCTGACCCAAAACTCTAAGCCATCATCCAAATGCAATTCTTTATCAAGTTTCAGTGTCGCTTTGTTAGCAGCTTTATCAAGCTTAACAACACGCCCCACCAAAACACCGCGATTGTTTGGCCGGCGGTCGCTCATCATTTCCCTGCCGGGCCGCTCCAGCAGATAAGCATTTGTAAAATCACGATTAAAGATCTGTTCAATATTGGCAAAATCTTCTTCCGGAACCTGGTAATCACCGCCAAGATAACTGTCGATAGCCCTGCGATAAGCATCGACAACTACGGCTACATATTCAGGACGCTTCATACGTCCTTCGATTTTATAGGATGTTACACCGGCTTCGATCAGCTGCGGTAAAATATCCAAAGTATTCAAGTCCTTAGGACTCAAAAGATATTGCCCTGCGTCTTTGCCGCTCAGCAGATCTTCTCCTGCTTCATTGACCAGCTTATAAGGCAGACGGCACGGCTGAGCACAACGTCCGCGATTGCCGCTGCGACCGCCGATCAGGCTGCTCATCAAACATTGACCTGAATAACATACGCACAAAGCTCCATGAATAAAAACTTCTATTTCTGTATCTGTGCCATGACAGATCGTATTTATTTCTTCCAGACTCAACTCGCGCGCCAGAACAACACGTTCCATACCGGCTTCAGCAGCAAGCTTAACACCCTCGGAATTAGTAACCGTCATCTGCGTACTGGCATGCAAAGGCAGGTCCGGCACTATTTGCCGGGCCAGACGGATCACACCCAGATCCTGTACGATAATACCGTCGATGCCCACATTACTCAAAAACAGCAGATAATCAGCCAATTCGCCCAGCTCACTGTCATCGACCAGCGTGTTGACAGTGATATACAGCCGCACACGGTGCATATGAGCAAAGTAAACAGCCTTCTGCATTTCTTCACGGTCAAAATTACTGGCATACTGACGTGCGCCAAAAGCTTTGCCGCCCATATATACAGCATCAGCACCGGCATTCACCGCCGCTTCCAACGCTTCCCAGCTCCCGGCAGGAGCGAGCAGTTCGATGGTTTGCTTTTTCATTAACTAAAAACCTCTTCTCTAAATATCCTTCGCCGCTTTCAGCAAGGCTTCATATTCACGACGTAAGGTATATAACTCTCCCGCCAGATCCAACGCCGCCCATACAGCGACTTTGGAAGTTGTGACCAAATGCTGGCTTGTCGCCAGTTTCTGCATTTTTTTATCGACCATTGCCGCAATCGCGTCCACATCAGTACGCGGCAAATCAGTCTTTAAAGTATATTCATCATTAAAAATTTTCACGGTAACGGCAGTTTTTTCCATCTCAGACCTCCGTTATCACAATACTTTAACAGTAAAGCTGAATTTGTCAAAGCCGCTGCCTTTTTCCCAGGCACGCTTATATTCCATATTCACCTTGTATTCGCCCGGCTCCTGGGCACCGAAAACAATTATTTCTAATCCAGGCATTCCGGTCCGGTTGTTGGCAGCATTACCAGGCAAAACATAAGAACGTCCCAGTTCATAAAACTGACCAGCATAACCATTACCCTCTACAAACCAGGAATAGCCCGTTGTACGATTGGATTCCAACTGTAAAGCCAGCAGCTCTCCGGCCTTCACAGTTACGACCTTATCCTCAACAGCACGAGTCAATCCATATACCGTAAGTAAACGGCCTGCTTCGCCTGTACGCAGCAACGGAAACAATTTACTATAAGAAACAAAATTACTGTAAGCAGCACCACTGCTGGTACGCGTATAAATACCGTTATCAGCAAATAACACGCCTTCATAAGCGCCTAAAATTTCATGTACGGCATTGCCTTCGCCAACAAAATCGCGAATGCTGAACTCATTGCCGGTAGTCATATCTAAATTTACAGCCTGATAAGCAGTACGGCCGCCGTTAGTCGCTTTCAGCAAAATACCGACTAAGCTGGGACGGTTCAGCTTCACTTCATAGCTGACTGTACCGCTGCCGCCAACCTGCGCCAGCAAGTCTTTGACTTTGCTGTTCAAAATGCCGTTAACACTTTTTTGAAGATTAGTATATCTCAGACCATCAATCTCCGGTATCTCGCCCTGCATATTCTTTGTCGCAACAACTTTGCTGAAAACAGTTGTTGGTTGCTCGGCAAAAGCTACAGTACTTAATCCCAGTATCAGGCAGCACAGTAAGATCCCCAGTATTCTCATCAGCGTCGCACCTCTTTCAATAAATATTTTTGATTTAAGCTAAGGCCTTGATATATTGAACAGCCTTGCGCATTCTGCTCAAGGTAGTTTCTTTCCCCAGCAGCACCATAACATCAAATAAGCCCGGGCTTACAGTACGACCTGTCAGAGCCAAGCGTGTCGGATGCACAACTTTTCCCAGTGATAATCCCTGCTCTTCGGCAATCTTATTATAAGCGGCTTCCGTACTGGCAAGATCAAAAGTCTCTAACGCTTCAAGCGCATTGATGCAGACAGTTAAGAGCTCGGCTGCTTCCGGTTTAAAATGCTTGCCGACCCCTTTTTCATCATAGCTTTCTACCTCTTTAAAGAAGTATTCTGCGGCTTCAACAACTTCCTGCAGTGTTTTGACACGTACGCGCACTACGTCTACCAAACGGGCAAAATAATCTTTATTTGCCTCCAGCCATGCTTCATCTACCAGGCCGGATTTGATGAAGAAGATTTTTGCCTCAGGCAGAACTGCTTCCAGCGGCAATGCTGATAAATATTGTCCGTTCATCCATGTAAGTTTTTTCGTATCATAAACGGCTGCCTTTTTCGACATTTTTTCCAATTCAAACTGAGTCACAGTGTCCTGCAGCGAGAAAATTTCTTCTTCGTTGCCCGGAGCCCAGCCCAGCAGAGTCAGATAATTTACAATTGCTTCCGGTAAATACCCCTGTTCACGGAATTCTTCAACAGAAGTTGCGCCGTGACGTTTACTTAACTTACTGCGGTCAGGAGCAAGTATCATCGGCATATGTCCAAATTTAGGAACAGCAAAACCACAGGCCTCATAAAGCAGTACCTGCTTAGGAGTATTGGATAAATGTTCTTCGGCACGCAGCACGTGACTGATGCGCATTAAATGGTCATCAACGACCACAGCAAAATTATAGGTCGGCATACCATTAGTTTTAACGATGACAAAATCATCAAATTGCGTTAAATCAAAAGTAACGTCGCCGTGGATCAGATCATGTACTGTCAGGTTTCCTTCCGTAGGTATTTTAATGCGTACGGAATAAGGCTCACCCTTAGCTGCTCTGGCCTTTGCTTCCTCGACAGGCAAATCTCGGCAGGTGCGGGCATAACGGAACGGCTGTTTGGCCGCACGTTGTTTCTCGCGTTCTGCTTCCAAAATTTCCGAAGTACAGAAGCAATAATACGCCTTACCTTCTTCCAACAGCTGTTCGGCAACCTTGCTGTAAATCTCACGACGCTCTGATTGGTAATATGGACCCACTTCACCGCCTACTTCAGGTCCTTCATCCCAGTTCAGCCCAAGCCATTTCAAACTGGTAAGTATTTGGCTTACGCTGTCTTCTTTCAACCGTTCAGTATCAGTATCTTCAATACGCAGCACCAGCTTACCATTATGTTTTTTAGCAAAAAGCCAGTTAAATAAAGCTGTTCTTGCTCCACCGATATGTAAATAACCCGTTGGGCTGGGTGCAAAACGCACACGCACTTCTTCCATGTTATCGTCTCCTCAAATTGAAAAATGAAAATTCTATATCATTATAATTATATTACGAACAAAGTAAAAAAGCAAAGCAGCCCTGCCTTAGCAGGACTGCTTTGCAGCAGATTTTACAGTTATTTTTCTTCTCAGCCTGTTTTTATCGTTTGGTTTACTTTTTAAGCAGATGCTTCTTCTTTTACAGCTTCCGCCAAAATCTCGATCGCCAGACAAATATCTTCGTTGTCAGCATATTCTGCCGGGTTATGGCTAATGCCGCCTTTACAAGGGACAAACAGCATACTTGCAGGAGCCAGTTTAGCCATGTGCATAGCATCGTGGCCGGCTCCACTGTTCATATGGCGATAAGCGATACCTTTCGCCGCACAGATAACATCCAGCTTTGCTGCCAGCTCTTCCGACAAAGCGACAGGATTATCGGCTGTCAGCATATCCATAGTGATAGTAATACTGTCATTTTTAGCAATTTCTGAAACCGCATCACGAATATCGCTCAAGGCACAGTTGATACTTTCTTCATCTACTCCGCGCAAATCTACCCACAAGGTAGCCTTGCCAGGAACTACATTGATCGAAGACGGCTCTACATCCAAAACACCAACTGTAGCTACCGTGCCACTTTCCGCTTCATTAGTTGCAGCTTCTTCAATGGCTATAACAAGCCTGGCCGCACTTACAAGCGCATCTTTACGAAAACCCATGGGAGTGGCTCCGGAATGATCAGCTATACCTTCGACAATGATTTTAAACCGCGTCGGCGCCGCAATATTATGAACGATACCAATGTGTTCACCTGTTTCTTCCAGTACCTTACCCTGTTCAATATGTATTTCCCAAAAACTTTTAAAGCAGCCTGCTGCTTTACGTGCCTGTTTGTAGGCAGCAGGGTCACAGCCCCATTCTGTCAGTGCTTCTTTAAAAGTCACTGCACCTTCTTTGGCAGCGCCCGAGAATTTATCAGGGTCGCCAACACCGGCCATCAGTTTACTGCCGATGGTAGCAAAGCCAAAACGGCTTGATTCCTCTGCCCTGAAAATAATAACCTCAATCGGCCGCTCCAGTTCTTCATCCTGCAGCATATAAAGTACTTCTAAAGCACCTACAACACCTACAGTACCATCATAGGCACCACCCTGCACGACAGTATCGATGTGGGAACCCATGGCAACAGGCGCCAAATCAGTATTTTTACCTTCACGACGCAAAAAGACATTACCAACAGCATCTACAGACAGCTTCAGCTGTAAGTCCTGTATCTGCTTGAGCAGCCATTCCTGCGCTGCTTTGTCTTCTGCCGTATAAGCCAATCTTGTGATTCCGTGTTCTGTTTTGCCAAATTGCGCCAGCCCCTGTAACAGTCCGGCTACTCTTTCTTTGTTTATCGCCTGCATAACAGTCCCCTCACTTTCTCACACTTATTTATTCTTATTTTGACGGCGGTTAGAGCCGGTCTTAGGTGCTTTACGTTTATCCACGACAGCTTTTTTACCGCGTTTCGGTTTAGCAGCTTCTGCCTTACGTTTTTTCTGTACTGGCGCATGCTCACGACGGGCTATCGTTTTGCCGTCTAAATTCTGCCGTTCCATTTTCACATCAAGCTTGTTTTCAATATTTTTGAGCCATTTTACTTCTTCAGCAGTGTATAAGGTAACTGCAATCCCCTCGTTACCGGCACGCCCAGTACGTCCTATTCTATGCACATACCAGTCTACGTCATGCGGTATATCATAATTAACGACATGAGTCACGCCTTCGATATCCAGCCCACGTGCAGCCAGATCACTGGCAACCAGGACCTGCAGCTTGGCCTCACGGAAGGCTTTCATTACTGTTTTGCGTTTGGCCTGCGACATCTCACCATGCAGCACATCTACATTATATCCCTGAGTTCCCAGCCACTCACCCAATTCTTTTGTGCGTTCTTTGCTGAAGCAAAAAACAATCATCAGATAAGGATTGTAACGGTCTATTAATGAAGCAACAGCCTTATTACGATATTCGTCCGTAGTTTTGATGCAGATCTGTTTGATATTTTCAACCGTTGCTTTATTAGGGTCAATATCGATCAAAGCACAATTACGGGTAATACGTTTACCAAGCTTCTGCACTTCCTCTGATAAGGTAGCACTGCACAGCATAGTCTGCCGTTCCGGATCAGTCATTGCGATAAGCTCCGAAGCTTCATCAATAAAGCCCTGCTTAAGCATTTCATCAACTTCATCCAAAACCAGATATTTAACTCCGCCAAGGTTAGTATTGCCTTTGCGAATATGATCTAAAAGACGCCCCGGCGTACCGATCAAAACATGGCTTTTGCCGTCCAGCTTATGCTTCTGCGCCTCAAAATCACGGCCGCCGGTAACCGCAAGCACCTTTACTTCACTTCCGCCCAATAACTTCTTCAGCTCTACTGCTATCTGCTGCGCCAGTTCACGAGTCGGCGTAATCACCAACGCCTGTACAAAAGGCTTAGCCGCATCCAGACGTTCTACCATCGGTACTAAAAATGCCAGTGTTTTACCAGTACCTGTCTGCGCTCTTGCGATAACATCACGGCCTGCAAATAAGGCCGGTATAGCCTGTTCCTGAACAGGCATCGGCTTTTTAATACCCATTTGCTTAAGCAGCTCAACCGTTTCAGCACAAACCTTCAATTCTGCAAAACTATTCACCATATTTCTCACCGCTTTCATTTCAAATCCTAAAATTAAATAATAAAAAAAGCGTCCGATGCGGGACGCTCCGTCAATCTCTTGCTTGACTATGTAGTTGTACTGCTTGCATTCACCATAAAAATAATGGTGCCGAGGACCGGAATCGAACCGGTACGGGGATCACTCCCCGAGGGATTTTAAGTCCCTTGCGTCTGCCAGTTCCGCCACCCCGGCAAAAAGTGGAGGCGACACCCAGAATCGAACTGGGGATAAAGGTTTTGCAG
>ENA-ORUX01002920-ORUX01002920.1-human-gut-metagenome-genome-assembly--contig:-NODE-2920-length-10057-cov-8.714057_pt1 | contig 10057 bp, 9 predicted proteins | sample MGYA00242087_ERZ509225 | MGnify/ENA primary metagenome ERZ509225 (study PRJEB26280, sample SAMEA2338864) | human gut metagenome | biome: human gut; feature: human-associated habitat; material: faeces... | reverse complement strand
ACGGATGGATCTTACTGATTTCTATCTCCATTGCAGATTCTTCATTTACCACACCAAGCAGTTCATCAATACTTGCCAGTTTAATCTTTTCGCCACTTCTATTTTTCATTCTTCAAAACCTCCTGTGTTAAGTTCTTATATGCCTCGGCAACTTTTCCTTTCGGACAGTGCATGTAAATACTTTTTCCCTCTGCACTGGTCTCAGCTGCTTTTACAGACATCGGGATCACATTTTCAAATACTTCTATCTGGCTTCCGTATGTTGTATGTACTCTCGATGCAATGTCCCTTGCGTAATTGGTTCTGAAATCAACCATAGTCAGGAGAATGCCCTCAATCGCCAGTTTCCGGTTCAGTCTTTTCTTTACTGTAAGAATGGTCTTGATCAGCTGCTGAAGTCCTTTCACCGGCAGATATGCGGCCTGTACAGGTATCAGCACGGAATCGGAAGAGACCAGTGCATTGATTGTCATCATACCAAGACTTGGCATACAGTCGATCAGGATATAATCGTATCGGCCTCTTATCGCATCGATATATTCCTTCATGATCATTTCTCTGCTCATAACATTTCCCATCGTTACTTCCAGGGCAGAAAGCTCAATATTTGCCGGAAGTAGATCTACATTTTCCTGGTGATGTAAGATACCATCTTCCAGAGAGATTTCTTCTTCGTTGATGACATCCATCATGATCGTTGCCAGTGTGATGCGAAGATCATCCGGTTCCTCATATCCAAGACTTGCGGTTAAACTTCCCTGTGGATCCGCGTCGATCAGCAACACTTTCTTACCTTCTCTTGCCAGTCCAATGCCTACATTTACGGTTGTGGTGGTCTTTCCGACGCCACCTTTCTGGTTTACTACGGATATAACTTTACACATGATTTCTTCCTCCTTTAACTTTCCCATGATTCTTTTTTCCATAATTTCAACAGTGCCAGTATTTCCCGTTTCATCATTGCCGGTGTATAAGAATTTGGAAAATACTTGTGCAACTGCTCGTTTGTGAATGCCACTCTTGTGATCTCACCCTTTTTCACTTCACACATGATCTCTTCCATCTTTTCCAGTGACAACTGTTTTTCTTTACTCAGTTGCCGGATCCTCTGGGCCTGTGAGAGTGATGGGATTGCCTGTGCATACTCCATTGCTACAAGCAGTTCTCTTTGTTCTTTTTCACTTAATGCAGCTATCTCTACAGCCGGACAAAAAGAAATAATCTCATCATCCAGTTTCTGCAACATTTCCGGTATCAGTTTTGTCAGTGAGATATAACGCTGCACTTGTTTTGGGCTATCACCACAATCTTCACTGATGATTTCTATTGCCCGCTTTCTTGGTGTTTTGTGGTCAACTTGGCTCTTTTTTCGACCACTTTTTCTTTTTAATACGTCATTCTTCAGTTTGTAAGCAAAAGCTTTTTCACTGTAGCTGATCCGTTCTCTGTGAAGATTGGAATCTACCATGCTCAAGATGGAATCATCTTCACTTAATACCCGGATGATTACCGGTACTTTACGGTATCCCAGTTTCTCCGCAGCATGTTTTCTTCTGTGACCGGATATGATCTCATAGTATCCATCCGGTACTGGTCTGACGATCAGCGGATTTAAAATTCCATACTTCTCAATGCTTTCCTGCAAAAGAAACATTTCCTTATCATCTTTTACCTGAAACGGGTGCTCTTTGAACGGACGAAGACGCTCAATCTCAATTTCTATGATTCTTTCTTCGTTTTCTCCTGATTGTCTGTTTGGCTCAGTCATCTTGACTCCTTTCCTCCAGGATTCAGGAAATAAAAAATGCCTGCCTGGAACTTTTATAGATAGTAAAGTTCCAAACAGACATTGCTGTTTGACCATTAGCTGTAGCTAATAGAATTGAATACTGTTTCAGCTAATTCATGTTTGCAGGTTTGGGAGAGATTGTTTCTTTTCCCGCCTTTTCTCTGATTTACATCCCCGAATAAGGGGTGACAACGGAGCGGAACCCAAATGTTAGCTGGACTTCTTAAAACCCATGTTTGCAAACCGGTAATTTTGATTAGCTGTCAGCTAACAAAAATCGGATTGCGTTAGCTGGAAATTGATCATTTTGAATGGAATTTTGTGTCACGAACGTGATTAGAAAATAACAAAAGCGTTCGTTGTCAGCTAATCCAGCTAACATTTTCGAACGCTTTGAAGCCCGTCGCCAAGAGGATTTGAACCTCCGACCCCTCGCTTAGGAGGCGAGTGCTCTATCCAGCTGAGCTATGACGACACATGCCGCAAACCCTTGATTTTACTGGGTTTCTGGGATTTTTCCCTTCGGCCATATATAAGATTATCAACTCTTTTTCGAGTTGTCAATCTACAGATTTTTTCGATTTGGTAACATTAGAACGTTCCCCAATTTTTGGAATGCTTTGTTGTCACCTTTGGCATTTTTCAGAATAGATTCGAACTGAAAGTTGTTTTTCATTTTTTCCTTTGGGGAATGCCTCGGCTTTCTCTTAGGAGGCGAGTGCTCTATCCAGCTGAGCTATATGGACATTTAATCAACACCCATAATATAAGTTACTGTTCACTCCGTTCTCAGTAACTTAGCCAAAATTCATTCCAGATTACCTGCGACAATGGGATTTTGGCTTGTATGTCTCGGGACTTTGGCATATTTTTGCAAAAATACCTCGAGGAATAATGGTGTATGAACAGTAACTAATATACTATATTTCAAAGAAAATTACAAGTGCAATCTGGCTTTTCTTATCTAATTTTCTGCTTCCGGATTCCATGTATTATCTTCCAGCTTTTGAATCATCTCACCCAGTTCAACAGTATATGCTACTTTTACATCACTATCCTGTTTAACGATAAACTCAGACAACCCGTAAGCCTGTCCATTATCCGCCCAGTCATAAGTATATCCCAATCTTGTCCATGGATATTCGCCATCATAATAGCTGGAAATAATGTTCGCATCAAACCATGCTTTATAATCCGCATCAACATCTTCGGAGAATGAATCTGTCATTTCTACTGTTCCAATATCCGAAATATATGCCGGACGAAAAACATCTTCCGGTTTTACCCACATAGCTGTAACATAGTTAGATTCATTATCAGGAGTCAGACCAAGCAATTCTTTCATTCTTGTCTGCCAGTCTGTTACACCCTCTTTATTTTCCTGATACCAGTCTTCCAGTTCACCACCTGTAAATGTCCATACATTTCCCCATTCCAGTTTCACATCAGTGCCATCCGGATAACTGTCCGGATATTTATGGAATGTATATAGAAGAACTCTTCCCTCTTCATTATAAACTGCATAAGGCTCTCCCTCATCCAGGCTTACTACCGGAAGAATCTCACCATCCTCAGCAATCATCGCATCTTCAACTGCCTGATCAAAAAGAATCCGCAGATCATCTTCACTTTCAGCAGAGGAATCGGTTTCTGCTGCTTCTTCTGTCTCTGTTGTTTCTTCTGCCTGTACACTTACAGATACCCCGCATGATACAACCATTGCAGAAACCAGAACTCCACTTAACATCCATTGTTTCCATAATTTATTTTTCATATAATGTCATCTTCCTTTTTTTAGTTTTCCGACTTACCTGCCCCAAGTATATCATAGTAATTCTTTCTTTTCTTACCCTTGGAATAAATTGCAAATATCCGGCGTGAAATGTATATTACTGTTCACTCCGTTCTCAGTAACGTAGCCAAAATTCCAGATTGCCTGCGGCAATGGAATTTTGGCTTGTATGTCTCGGGATTTTGGCATATTCATGCCAAAACACCTCGCAGGATAGTGGTGTACGAACAGTAACAAATGTATATCTATAACACTCCCTCGTCAAGCGGATTGTTATAAGCATGTTTCACGTGAAACATATTCTTGTAAATCACAAGATGGCATAGGCGAAATATTCGTCCATGCCATCATAAATCATTTTAATTAATAGTGCAACTGTCCCTGGAGCCATATGATTCCTTTGAATCTACGTCCGATCTTTGGCTCCCCCAGCAAATCATTCTTATTGATACAAACATCAAACTGCATATCATTACAGTCTAATGTAAGCTGGCAGATTTCTTCTCCTGTTATAATGTTCTTGAATGTCATAAAATCCAGAATCTCACCCATGATACTATATTGATCACATTCAATTCCATATGGCATGAAATAGGAATCCACTATAGAAAAAATATCGTCTGTAACTATACGCTGAGAAATCATGGAATATGTATCCATATCCTCCATCGTGAGGCTCTCCATAGCCTCTTCATCACCGTTTCTGGCGGCTGCAATGAGATGATTTCTGTTCTTTGTCAGTTCACGTTCTGCTTTTACTGCTTCTTTATCTTTCTCTACAGGAAAAAGGATTTTTCCTTCCCTGGCCAGCCCGGAAAGGGTTAAAGGCTGGCCACCCGGAAGTATGTTGCCTTTTTCACGCTGTTGCAGATACTCAGCCGCATTCTGAAGATAGAAAATTAAAGTAACCCCAATTCTCAAATCGTCACAGGCACCTGCAAAAGATTCTTTGTCTGCATGTCTTTCTATCACAACACTCTCCTGTGTTGTAATGCCTGTTCCGCGAAAAAAAGGAAAATAATAATCCGGATAAAATACGTTGTTTTCATCATACTGCCCGCAGACAGTAATTCCACAATCGCATCCATAATTCTTGGAAAACTCTGCAAACATACCATCAGGGTAGTTCTCTATGACTGTTTTCTCATCATAAGTTTCAACCACATCCGTAATGATCTGTCTGATACTGCTTCTTTTGGTGATCCTGGAAAAACCAACTGCCCTCAGATAACTGTGCATAAGAACACCTCCCTGAAAAAGCTCACCCTCCATTAAGCGTGCTTTTTCTCAATCTTTGTCATACCACCCATGTATGGCTGCAGAGCTTTAGGAATACTTACAGAACCGTCTGCATTCAGGTTATTCTCCAGGAATGCGATCAACATTCTAGGCGGTGCTACAACAGTATTATTTAATGTATGTGCAAGATATTTCTTACCATCTTTTCCGTTTACACGGATCTTAAGACGACGTGCCTGTGCATCACCAAGGTTTGAACAGCTTCCTACCTCGAAATATTTTTTCTGACGTGGAGACCATGCTTCTACGTCAAGAGATTTTACTTTCAGGTCTGCCAGGTCACCGGAGCAGCACTCAAGTGTACGAACCGGAATGTCCAGAGAACGGAACAGATCTACTGTATTCTGCCATAATTTATCAAACCACATCGGACTCTCTTCCGGTCTGCAGACAACGATCATTTCCTGTTTTTCAAACTGATGAATACGGTAAACGCCTCTCTCCTCAAGTCCATGAGCACCTTTTTCCTTACGGAAACATGGAGAATAGCTTGTAAGAGTTTTCGGAAGTTCTTCCTCAGGAATGATCTGATCGATAAATTTACCGATCATGGAATGTTCACTTGTTCCGATCAGGTATAAATCTTCACCCTCAATCTTATACATCATGGCATCCATTTCAGCAAAACTCATTACACCTGTTACAACATTGCTTCTGATCATAAAAGGAGGTACACAGTAAGTAAAACCTCTGTTTATCATGAAGTCACGTGCATAGGAAATTACTGCTGAGTGAAGTCTTGCGATATCTCCCATTAAATAGTAGAAACCATTTCCCGCAACACGTCTTGCACTGTCAAGATCAATTCCATCAAAATTTTCCATAATTTCTGTATGATATGGCACTTCAAAATCCGGAACAACCGGTTCACCAAACTTCTCGATTTCTACGTTCTCGCTGTCATCTTTACCGATCGGTACAGATGGATCAATGATATTCGGAATTACCATCATATCTTTGAGAAGTTCTTCCTCTACCTCTTTCTCTCTTGTGGAAAGTTCTTCAATACGGGTTCCGGAAGCAGCTACCTGTTTCTTTACTTCTTCAGCTTCTTCTTTCTTTCCCTGTGCCATCAGTGCACCGATCTGTTTGGAAATTTTATTTCTCTCTGCACGAAGAGCTTCTACTTCCTGTTTGATTTCGCGATTCTCTTTGTCCAGTTCCAGAACTTTATCCACTAATTCCAGTTTATTATCCTGAAATTTGTTGCGGATATTCTGTTTTACAACTTCCGGATTTTCTCTCACAAATTTAATATCTAACATCTTGTTCCTCCTGAAATATTCTATTACATTATGTAATGATGTCAGGGTAAAATCTGGCAACAACTTTCCCCCTGATATCAATTTATCATATCATGTGCATTCCTGCACAAAACAGATTCTCTTTTAGTATGCTCTTGTTTTCAGCTTTTAAACATTACTGTTCACTCCGTTCACAGTAACTTTTAAAAAACTTTATTCTTCAATATTATCCAGTCCAAAATTCACTGCCTTACGAAGTGCCTCTACTTCTTCCTGGCTGAGCATAACGTAGGATTCGCCTTTTACAATTTCTTTCATATACAAAAAACAATTGTCCCGGCTGTGTACTGCATTTAAGATAAGGCCTGTATTCTCTTTGTCCAGCAAAGCCAGCGCAAAACTTAACTTTCCACCTACATCATCAAATGCGTCATACTTTTCTACACCATATTTATTAAACATTTTATCAAGATTCTTTTTGATAAAAAGAAGATCATGATCATGTTCTTCCTTCGCATCATAGAGCTTATCTATCTGAGCGAATTTTCTAACGAATACTTTTTCCAGAGACTGTGCATCTGAACCTTTCATGAACGTCTTATATTTACGTTCCAGACGGCTCAGGCGCATATTCATACTGATATTCCTTACCAGCAGGAAGATAGTAAGAATCAGCAGTATAATAATGATGATCCCGGAATCAATTCCAAGATTTTCAAAAATGCCACTCATATTACTGTCACTCCTAACCAATGGATTCGAAAAGATCTATGATTCTTTCCAGTTCATCCTTGGAATAATATTCAATTTCAATTTTACCTTTGTCATTTTTCTTTCTGTGAATCTGGACTCTGGTACCCATGATACTTTTCATTTTTTCTTCCAGACTCTCATATATTGCATCCTCAGCAGAACTGAATTTGCTCTTCTTTGCTGTTTTTGGCGGCTCCAGCATACGTTTTACAAGCGCTTCTGTTTCACGAACACTTAATTTCTCGTCAAAAACCTTCATTGCAATTGATTCCTGCTTTTCCTTATCTGCTATCGAAAGGATTGCCCTGGCATGACCGGCAGTGATCATCTCATCAATCAGCATCTGCTGCACTTTTTCGCTGAGTTTGAGAAGTCTCATTGCATTTGTTACTGCTGTTCTGCTCTTCCCTACACGCTCTGCGATTTCATCCTGTTTCAGATGAAATTCATCAATCAGTCGTTTATATGCCATCGCTTCTTCCACAGGGTTTAAATCTTCCCGCTGAATATTCTCAATCAGGGAAATTTCTACTAATTCCTGCTCAGAAAACTCTTTAACAATTACAGGAATCTCTGTCAGTCCGGCAAGCTTTGCCGCTCTCCATCGTCTTTCACCTGCAATTATTTCATAGTAGTCCTTTTTATCAGACACGAGAAGCGGATGGAGTACGCCGTACTGTTTAATAGACTCAGACAGTTCCATGAGTGCATCTTCATCGAACTGTTTACGTGGCTGATCCATATTCGGCTCTACACTTGAGATCTTTACGATCATTGCCCCTGTTTTCGAATCTGCTGTTTGCTTCTTTGCAACAGTAGGGTTTGTCTGCTTTTCAGCTACGTCAGATTTCTTCTCTGTTTTAACTGTTTTGGTTGTTGTCTTTCTGGCAGGTTCTTTGACAACAGATGCTCTGTCTGGAAAAAATGCATCTAAGCCTCTGCCAAGACCGTTTTTTCTTCCTGCCATTAATTATCCTCCCTATTGAGCACTTCCTCTGCCAGAAGCCTGTAGCTTTCTGCTCCTGCTGATCTCGGATCATAGATATTAATCGGCTGTCCATAGCTTGGAGCCTCCGCCAGTCTTACATTACGTGGAATAATTGTTTTATAAATATTCTGATTTAAATTCTCTTTTACGTTTTCCACTACCTGCAGAGACAGGTTTGTTCTTGCGTCATACATTGTGAATACTACGCCTTCCATTTTCAGACGTTTATTCAGTCTTTCTTTTACCAGATCAATGGTATGAATCAGCTGTGAAAGTCCCTCCAGCGCATAATATTCACACTGGATCGGCACTAATACAGATGTAGCTGCGGTTAATGCATTGATCGTCAGCATATTTAATGACGGCGGACAATCCAGTATTATGTAATCATATTTACGTCGAAGCTTATCTGTAATTCCCTTTAAGATAAATTCTTTATCATCGATTCCTACCAGCTCGATTTCTGCACCGGAAAGATTAATGTTAGATGGAATCAGGTCAAGATTCTCAACAACATCTTTTACAATCGTGTCTTTCGTTTCTGCCTCTCCAAGCAAAAGTTCATACAATGTATTTTCTATGCCGTTCTTATCAACGCCGAAACCACTGGTAGTATTTCCCTGTGGATCCATATCAATTGCGAGAACCTTTTTCCCTTTTTCTGCAAGACATGCTGAAAGATTAATTGCAGTTGTTGACTTTCCAACTCCGCCTTTCTGATTAGCAACTGCTATAATTCTTCCCAACTTCATTCCTCCTTTATGAGGTTTTAATTGTAGTTATTCCTATTTTGCCTGTTACATTATTTTTTATAATGCCAACAAGCATACGCAGGTTTATTATAACACTTTTATTTTAATCATGCCACATAATGTTTCACGTGAAACATAAAAAAACACATTATTTTTAGCATAAATCTTGTATGAATTGTGGTGAACGCCATCTTCTATTTCCGTGTAATACTTTTCCTGTTCAAGCGTCATGCCTGGCGCATAGAGTTTGGGATCGTATTCAGTCCCCTTGTGATTTTCGTCCATGCGCTCATAAAGAGCAGCCGTATCTACCGAAGGAGGATATATTTCGAGAACCGGATTTATCGGTTGCCGGACTTTCCATAACCAGTCATCGTTAATTACCCGGTTGCCGGTATCCAACTTCCCGTTAATAAATTCTTTCCATTCCGCATGTGCGTATTTGGCACTAATCGCTTCATCATCCGTCAGTGACATTGCAGACACAGATTTACGGGTGATACGGGATAACTGCTTCTCTGAATCGTGCGTTTCCGTGTAGTTTACGGCTTCCTGTAATTCGGCTGTTGTCCTATGGATTACATCGGGATAGCCTGTCACCTCAATCACTTCTACATCTTCCACTGTCTCGGCTGGTTCAATATCAGAGAGAAACTTTTCTGATAGACCTATACAGATATCATTGTAGTCTGCCATCTCATTGAGAGCTTCCAATAACAGAGCTGATTTATACGAATTCCCGTTTACTTCAACCGTATCTTTTCGGGCACACTGGTCTTTTAGAGACAAACGGTCGTATGTATATACATCGTTGTCCTCTATGTAATAGTGCCAGTAGTCGGTGTTGTAGACTTCCTGACGCTTCAAGTCTTTTGCAGTTTGAAGTTTTTCTTCCGGTGTCGGTTCGGGAATGGGTGTCAATTGCATATTGAACACTTCTTCTACGGATGCACCTTCGTTTGCCTCTTTAAAGGCAATCTGTTCCTCTGTCAGCAAAACGTACTTTCCTGCAACATAATCCTCCCATGTTGTGCCGATATCGTTGTCTGCTGTATCGAGCTTTTCCGGCATTGCGACATAGATATTCGCTGCGTCTTTCTGTATGTATAAATAGTTTATTTCCATTTATTTGTATTTATTATATCGTAATACGATAATCCCCGAACCGCCAGAACCGGATGAAATCCCTCCTGATACATTGGAACCACTTATATAAAAAGAACCTCCTCCTGATCCTGTATTGGGTTTCCCATTAGTAGGGTTGCCTAACGATCCTCCCCCTATACCTATTCCTCCTCCTCCTTGTGACGATCCGGAGCTATATTCTCCACCACCTCCACCCCCACCGGCATACAATTTATTATTGAATGGACATCTTGTAGTGGTTCCTTGCCCTATCCCAGGCATATCGCCAACTCCATTAGATCCATCACTACCTCC
>ENA-ORUX01002918-ORUX01002918.1-human-gut-metagenome-genome-assembly--contig:-NODE-2918-length-10060-cov-7.725237_pt1 | contig 10060 bp, 7 predicted proteins | sample MGYA00242087_ERZ509225 | MGnify/ENA primary metagenome ERZ509225 (study PRJEB26280, sample SAMEA2338864) | human gut metagenome | biome: human gut; feature: human-associated habitat; material: faeces... | reverse complement strand
CAATCATGGAAGCCTTTGCTGAACATGATTGTTGTTCAGAAGCCCATCGGAATGTTCAGCGAACAGAAACATAATATTTCGTTTGTACGATTTTTCTTTTTAATCAACATATAAATAATGCCTTGTGAGAGGACGCTTATATCTGCCCTTCACCACCTATAAAAGCACCACAAAATCTGCGACACTACGTCCGTTAAACTCCGGTTTAAGAAACCTTGAGTGTGAATTTCTGAATTTCTTTTTCTGTACTCACTTTCTCGATAACCGCACCCAGAGACGCCAGCTTTGCCTCAAACTCTTCATATCCACGTTCAATATAGTAAATATCATCTACAACTGTAATTCCTTCTGCCGCAAGACCTGCGATTACAAGTGCTGCTCCGGCACGGAGATCCGGTGCATTCACTCTTGCTCCAGTATATTTTTCCGTTCCATTGATAATTGCAATATTGCTCTCTACCTTAATATTGGCACCCATACGTGTCAGTTCATCAACATATTTGAAACGATTCTCAAAAATACTCTCAGTCACTGTACTTGTTCCCTCGGAAATTCCAAGAACGACTGCCATCTGTGGCTGCATGTCTGTTGGGAATCCCGGGTATGGAAGTGTTGTCACCTGTGTATGATGAAGCGGTTTGGAAGCCACAACACGCACTGCGTCATCAAACTCTTCCACTTCACAGCCAATTTCCAAAAGTTTTGCAGTGGTTGCTTCCAAATGCTTTGGAATGACATTCTTTACTGTGACATCTCCTTTTGTTGCAGCCGCTGCAAACATAAAGGTTCCTGCCTCAATCTGATCCGGGATAATAGAATACTCTGTCTTGTGGAGTTTTTCCACACCGACAATCCGGATTACATCCGTACCAGCACCACGGATCTGCGCACCCATGCTGTTTAAGAAGTTCGCAACATCCACCACATGTGGCTCTTTTGCTGCGTTCTCAATAATTGTTTTTCCCTCTGCCATAGAAGCTGCCATCATAATGTTAATGGTTGCTCCGACAGATACTTTATCCAGATAAATATGGGTTCCTGTCAGCTTTTCTGCGGATGCAAGAACAAGCCCATGTTTAATATCAACATTGGCGCCTAATGCACTGAATCCCTTTAAATGCAGATCGATTGGACGGCTTCCGATATTACATCCACCCGGAAGTGCCACTTCTGCTCTTTTATATTTTCCTAACAAAGCACCGATCAGATAATAAGATGCTCTGATTTTTCTGATATATTCATTGTCAACATTAAAATCACGGATAAATGATCCATTGATCTTAACAGTGTGAGCGTCGATTCGGTCGACTTTTGCTCCAATTTCCTGAATTGCATTTAATAATACATTAATATCTCTCACGTTTGGGAGATTCTCTATCGTAACAGTTTCATCCGTCATTACGGCTGCAGAAAGGATTGCCAGTGCCGCATTTTTTGCTCCGCCAATCTCAACTTCTCCAACCAAAGGATTTCCACCTTTAATTACATATTGTTCCATATCACACCTCTATGAACATTTTCGTCCAGTCTGCCATCAACTTACAGACTTATCGAATGGTTGCATACAAACACATTATTATAGTAACCATTATATCTTTTTGTCAAGCGGTTCTTTCTTCCGCTTATTATATCATTACTGACCAATATAATTCAATGGATTTACTGCAACTCCATTGATATAAATCTCAAAATGAACATGTGGGCCAGTAGATCTTCCGGTACTTCCGCTTAAGGCAATGCTCTGTCCCTGTTCTACCCACTGACCTGCTGATACCAGTAATTTACTGTTATGTGCATATCGTGTCATTCTGCCATCCGGATGGCTGATGACAACATTATTGCCATATCCTTTGCTGTAACCGGCACTGACAACAGTTCCTGCACTGGATGCATAAACGGTTGTTCCGACCGGGCATCCCCAGTCAACGCCCTTGTGCATTCTTCCCCAGCGGCGTCCGAATCCTGATGTGAAATGCCCACCTGCCAATGGTTTGATATACGTTGGCGGCGTGATTGTTCCCTGCTCAATGATTGCCGGTGTCGATTCCACCATGATCGTCTGATGCGCAAGCTCCCTCGCAACCTCAATTCCATTTTCATAGGTGACAATGTCATTACGCTCTCTGTGTCCGGTCGTGCCTTCCTGGTGTACCACCTGTTTTGTCGTATACCATTCATCATTTTTTATGATGGTCGGCTCTGCGTTATAATCCTCTTCATAGACTTCACCTTTTTTAATGCGAAGGCTTAAATCCGGTTCCGGCACTGCAATGATGATCTCCTGTCCCGGATAAATCCTTACCTCTGCATTGTCAAATCCGTTCAATGCCATGATATTGGCTACTGTTGTATCATGATCCATCGCGATAACAGAAAGTACATCACCACTCTCTACTACATATATTTTATTCGTTTCTTTTTCTTTTGTGACTTCTTCTACCTGTGTTTCCACATCCGACAGTGCATCCCCGGAAATGTACTTCTCATACACTTCGACACGCTCTATAAATTCCATTCCAATGGTTCCCGTCTCGTAACTGTCATCCCTTGGATTTGCCATTGCGTATTCCATCTGATAGGTAAATGCCCCATTGGCTCCGGCAGACACCTGATCTGCAAGCGTCACCTCCGGTGTCACCTCTGTATTCTCTTTCGGATCAACTTCTGTCAGCTGTGCTGTATAAATACCACTGATATGTCCGGCTTCTTTGGAAATCTGTGTTGTATACTGTCCTTCCGTATCAGCCTCATTTTTGACCGTATTCAAAAATTCCGTCACTTCGTCCATACTTTTGAAATTTCCGCGATAGCCTTCAATTGCTACTGTGTAAGCCCGCACCTGTGTTTCAATTTCTGATACTTTCATTTTCTCCTTTAAGGCTTCTTTTAATGCATCTTCTGTCATCAAAGGAGTAAACCAATCATTGGCTTTACTGGAAGAATATTCATAATCCATGCAGAGTGGTTCATCGCTCTCTGCTGCAAGTTCTCGGCGCACCTCATGCACCGCATCATCGACTGATACATGACCTGCAATATTTCCTACAAGTTCTCCATTAAAATAAACCTGCTGGTATTTCTGTCCGATCGCGACTTTCTGCGAAACTGCAAAAAACAGTAAAACCAAAAATAAACCTGCTATCACAAATAGTTCTATGATTACTTTTTTTGTCAACTTTATTTTTTGCATTTCTTTTCATTCCTCAAACTCAAAATTTTATCAATGGTCTGCTCCACATTCAGACCATATTCGTTTACCGTGATATCCGCATATTTTTCATATAACGGAACACGTTCCTCATAAAGATCTTTTAAAGTCTGTCCATCTTTTAAAACAACACCACGGCCTTTGATGTCGCTCAATCTTCTGTTTAACTCCTCAAATGGGAGCTGTAAATAAACCACAGTTCCTATGCTTTTCAAATGTTCCATCGCTTCTTTTCCATAGACAACACTTCCGCCTGTGGCAATGATCGAATGATCGACCTCAAGCGAGCTGTTCACTCGGTTCTCCACTGCGATAAAACCGTCTGTTCCAACTTCCTCAATGATCTCCTTTAAAAGCTTGCCTTCCTCTTTCTGGATCACAAGATCTGCATCTACAAATTCATATCCTAAAACTTTCGCAAGAATGACACCTGCGGTGCTTTTTCCCACTCCAGGCATTCCGATCAGTACTATATTATCTTTTTTCATTGCTGCAAGATTCCTCTTATTATTCTTTCTTCCGCAGTGCATGTACACTTCGGTTTTCCGCTATGTCTGCACGTCTCAACTGCTGATACACATCTTTTTTAGAATAACATAAACGTTCCCATTGCACAAGCACAACTGCGCGAGTGTGCATCCTTGCGGAACGTTTTTTGTTACTGTTCACTCAGCAGTAAAACACTTACTGTTTTGCTGCGTAAGAAAGTGATTCAGGAGTAAAAAACAGGATAATCTCCAAAGCTGTATGCTTCCTCTGATTATCCTGTCTCTTTTTTTTCTATTATTGTACAGATTCTGTGCCTTCCACTGCCTCTGTATTCTCTGTCACTGCATTGTCTGTTGTGCTGCTTTCGGTAGTCTCTGTTGTCTCTGTTGATTCTACGGTTGTTGTGAATAAGTTATCAAATGTAACTTTATCCCACACTTTATCTTTTAATACCCACTCTGCTTCATCTTTCCAGCCCTGAAGGACTTCATTATATAAATCGCTCTGACGCTGGCTGATGATCTCCTGTCTGTGTTCCTCTGTGGCATCTGCATCTGTAATCTCGTCAAGGCGGAACACATAATAATAATTATCTGTCTCCACTACGTCAGAGAGCTCCCCTTCACTCTTAAGTCCCTCTAATGCGTTCAACACTTCTTCATCCAATGTGGTGTTATCTGATGAAAATGTACCTGTACTCACCGTATATCCATACTCATCTGCGGCTGTATCAAGTGTCGTGTCTGCTGCTGCATCATGGAATTTCTGAACTGTATCTGCAAGTTCTGCTTTCTCATCATCTGTATATTCCTGTGTATTTCCGTCTGCATCCTTGTAACTGGTTTTCGATACATTGACATAACTATATGCACTTGTGTTGGCATCTGCATCACTGACATTTGTGTCTGCATCTGCAACGATTGCTGCACGCATTTTACTCTGAACTGTCACTAAGGTAAGGTATTCCTTCACAATATCTTCTGTTGCTCCGAGTGCATTGATTGCTTTATCATCATTGTCTGCCATAAACTGGGCTGCTACCTCTGCGATTTTTGCAGTCTCATCATCTGTCAATGTCACGTCATAATCTGCCATATGATTCTGTAAAATATATAAATTTTCAATCATCTCGATGACACTGTTCTTCGTGTTATCTTCCATGGTTGTTCCATTGTTATACAGATCGGATGACCACACATCGTCTCCAAAATAAGCTCTGTAAAAATCATCTGCCTCCGCCTGCTGCAGACGCGCTGCAAAATTAGCTACTCCTAACTTAATTTCCTGTCCATCTAAGGTTGCAACGGTTTCATTTTTATTTATGCCGCCACATCCCACTAACATAGATGCTGCTAAAACACCGCTTACGAGCAGTGTTGTAAATCTCTTCGCCTTCATAAATCCTCCTTGTTTTGCGGAGCAAAATGCGACTGCCCCTGCGGGAGCAGAGGATTTAGCCTCCTAAATGTATCCACTCGATTTTCATACATGGATAGTCACTTTTCCTATTATAGTGCTTTTTTACCGGTGCCGCAAGATTTTTCACTCTTTTTTCACAGAGTCCTGCGCAATCTTTAATTTTTCCTGCACACCATTTAAAAAATCTTCTATCACAGCTCTGGCATCCACATTCTTTTCCCTGGAATTTTTCTTCAAAAAATAAGTAAAATACGGTGCTTTGGCATCCATGGTAAATTTCAGGTTATTGCCATAAGACGCGATAAACTCCGGGATTTTTGCCACATCAAGTTTCGCCTTCCCGTAAAGCGTGAACTTCACGGTATCGGCTTTTTGCGAAATCTCTGTCATATAAACTTCATGCGCCAATGACTTTATTTTTGCAATGTAAAGCAGATTTTCCACCGGTTTTGGCGGATCACCGAAACGGTCGATCAGCTCCTCTAACATCTCCTCCGTCTCCTCATCCGTCTGGATGTCTGCAATACGTTTGTAAATATCGAGTTTTTGCACCTCATTTGGGATGTACCCCATCGGAATATAGGCATCGATGTCAATGTCGATCGTGGTGTCAAAGCTTTCCTCCTGCTTCATACCCTTCGCCTCTTTGACTGCCTCGTTTAACATCTTGCAGTAGAGGTCATAGCCGACCGCCTCCATATGCCCGTGCTGCTCTGCGCCGAGCAGATTTCCTGCGCCACGGATCTCAAGGTCTCGCATGGCAATTTTAAAACCACTGCCGAGCTCCGTGTACTCTTTGATCGCAGCGAGACGTTTCTCTGCGACTTCTTTTAACATCTTATCGCGCTTATACATTAAAAACGCATACGCTGTCCGGTTTGAGCGTCCCACGCGTCCGCGAAGCTGATAGAGCTGTGACAGCCCCATGTTGTCCGCATCATGGATGATCATGGTGTTGACATTGGAAATATCGAGTCCTGTCTCAATGATCGTCGTCGACACAAGCACGTCGATCTCTCCATTGATAAACTTGTACATGATATTTTCCAGTTCGGTCTCTTTCATCTGTCCATGCGCATAGGCGACATTCGCCTCCGGCACAAGCTCTGCGATCTTCGCTGCCACATCCGCGATCTCTTTCACGCGATTGTATACATAATACGCCTGTCCGCCACGCGCCAGCTCTCTGGATATTGCCTCCCGCACAAGCTCCTCATTATATTCCATCACATAAGTCTGGATCGGGATTCGATCCATAGGCGGTTCTTCCAACACACTCATGTCACGGATTCCGATCAGACTCATATGCAGTGTTCTTGGGATTGGTGTCGCGGTTAAAGTGAGCACATCAATGTTATTTTTTAACTGCTTAATCTTTTCCTTGTGGGTGACACCAAAACGCTGTTCCTCATCGATCATCAGAAGCCCCAGGTCTTTGAACACCACATCTTTCGATAAAAGACGGTGTGTACCAATAATGATATCCACCTGACCTTTTTTCAGTTTTTCTAATGTCTTTTTCTGCTCACCTGCAGAACGAAAACGGCAGAGCAGATCGATATTTACCGGAAAATCCTTCATGCGCTGTACAAAATTGTTGTAATGCTGCTGCGCCAAAATGGTTGTTGGCACCAAAAATGCAACCTGTTTCCCATCCTGCACCGCCTTAAACGCCGCACGGATGGCAATCTCAGTCTTACCATAGCCAACGTCACCGCAGATCAGACGATCCATGATCTTCGTGCTCTCCATATCTTTTTTCGTTGCCTCGATTGCAAGGTCCTGATCTTCCGTCTCCTCGAATGGGAACATCTCCTCAAACTCGCGCTGCCAGACAGTATCCGGCCCATAGGCAAAACCGCGCTCACTCTGCCGCACTGCGTATAAACGCACCAGATCTCCTGCAATCTCTTTGACCGCTCCGCGGACTTTCGTCTTGGTCTTATTCCATTCCTGTCCACCAAGTTTATTTAATTTCGGCTTTTTAGCGTCCGCACCGGCATATTTCTGGATCAGTTCCAGCTGTGTCGCCAGAATATAGAGATTTCCACCTCCGGCATACTCAATCTTGATATAATCCTTCACGGTCTTATCTACTTCGATTTTTTCAATGCCACGGTAAATTCCAAGTCCATGATTTTCATGCACGACATAGTCACCGATATTCAAATCGGTAAAACTGGCGATTTTCTCACCCTCATACATGCGGTGGCGTTTCTTTTTCTTCTTTTCCGAGCCAAAAATATCACTCTCAGAAATCACAACGAACTTGACTGCCGGATACTCATACCCTTTTTTCACCTTGCCATATCCTGTCATGATCTCTCCCGGACTTAAAACACGGTCAAAGTCTTCCGAGTAAAATGCCGTAAGCTCCTCGTTCATCAGATCTTCCGCAAGACGTTTTGCACGGGTTCTCGAACTCGATAGTAAGATCATGCGGTATCCGTTTTTCTTATAGCGCTTCAGGTCTTTCACAAGAAGCTCAAAACTGTTGTTGTAAGGATTCACAGTACGGCTTTCGATTGCGATGCGGTCTTTGATGTTTAACTGGTTACACTTCATATCCAGTGCAACCATTGCCACACATCGTCTCTGATTTATTTGGGCAAGTATTTCTTTGCAGGAAAAAAGTTCGCGCATCTGTCCCGGAAGAATGTATCCTTTTTCCAGACGTTGTTTCATACTCTCGGAAAACTCGGTTTCCGTGGACTGTCCACGCTCGATCGTGCGCACTGTCTCATCCAGAAATACGATGGAATCTTCTTTTTTCAGATAATCTAATAAAGATACCCTCTCCTCACAAAAATAGGACAGATAGGCATCCAGTCCTGCGGTAATGCCGTATTCCATCGTCTCTTCCGCAATCTGGTCTGCCATGGATTTTACGCGGTAAGCCTCCTCGGTCTTCATCTCTTTGCGGTACTTTTCTGCGGCTTTTTCTGCCTCTTTCTGAATCTTTGCGACACCATTCCTCCGCTCTTCTTCCGTCAGGACAAGTTCACACGCCGGATAAATATAGATCTCCTCAAGATTTTCGATGGAACGCTGGCTCTCCGGATCAAACGAGCGGATGGAATCGACCTCATCGCCCCAAAGTTCGATTCGAAACGGCGTTTCCTCGGTCAACGGAAAAATATCAATGATTCCGCCGCGCACAGAAAATTCTCCCATAGTCTCTGCCTGATAGTTTTTCTCATATCCAAGCTCTACCAGATGTCTGGTCAGTTCATTTAACTCCACGGTATCGCCCACAGAGATTTTCTTCACTGCCTGGATAAACTTTTCCGGGGCGGGCATCGGATTCATCAGACCGTCAAATGTAGTAATAATGGTACATTCCTTCTCCTCAGCCATCATTTTCAGGGCATTGATACGTTCTGATGTCAGAACATTTCCACGGATATCCGACTGATAAAACAGAATATCTTTCGCCGGATAATATGCCACGTTTTTATCAAAAAAACGATATTCTTCCAACAGTTCTTTCGCTTTTTGCTCATGAAAAGTAACAATGATCCTGCTGCCAGAACCATTGTGAACACTGTATACAATATGTGGTTTTACTGCGTCGATGCAGCCGAAAACCAAAATAACTCCCTCGGTCTTTTGCACCGCCTGTTCTAACTCTTCATAACCCTGCAGTTGTGTTAAGGGTTCAGTGAATGCTCTCACGCCGTTGCGCTCCTCTCTGCAGCCCGGATTCTCCCACTTTCATGATCTTAATACTCATTACTGCAAATGCTCTGTTTTACTTGCTTTTACTGTTGTAATCATTCATTGCTTTGTCGACTTCGCCCTGCATCATCAAAACGGTTGCATCCATCGCATGTCCGATCGCTTCCTCCACTTTGGCGCGGTCTTCGGTACTGAAATGTCCCAACACATAGTCTGCCAGATCCCAGCCCTTCGGCTTCTCGCCGACACCGACTTTGATGCGCATAAAATTCTGCGTGCCTGTCATGGCAATAATATTTTTGATTCCGTTATGTCCACCGGCACTTCCTTTTTTACGAATCCGGATCTGCCCCGGGTTCAGACTGATATCATCATATATCACAAGCAGCTCTTCTTTCGGATCCACCTTAAAATAATCCACCAACTCGTGAATGCTCTCACCACTTAAATTCATATAAGTCTGCGGTTTAATAAGAAGAACCTTCTGACCTTCGATGATTCCTTTTCCAACATAGGCACGCCCTTTTTTTGCGTCCACTGCAATATTATATTTTTCTGCGATTTTATCTATCACCTGAAATCCTACATTATGTCTTGTACCTTCGTATTCTTTTGTCGGATTTCCAAGTCCTGCTATAATTATCATATTTTCCACCTCTTTATCTCTACCCATTCTACAGGATATCTATTCTTTTGTCACGAAAAAAGCTGTATAATTTTCCAACCTTTTTCATACATTATAAAGAGCAAAAACCTAAGAAAACAAATACAGGAGGTTATTATGAGTTCAAAAACAAAAATCGTTGTACTTCACATGAAGGAAATTATTTATACAGTCCTGTTCATCTGTCTCGGCATTTTGCTGGTGGCACTGCTTACATTTATGTTTCACCCGAAAAACAAAGAAACTTCCTCATCAAAGAGCACTTCCTATCAACCGGGCATCTACACTTCACAGCTTACTTTGGGCGATAAAGAGCTGGAAGTAGAAGTCACAGTCGACGAAAATCATATCAACTCTATCCGATTTTCCAACCTGGACGACACCGTCACCACCATGTATCCGTTGATCCAGCCGACTATGGAAGAAATCGCAGACCAGATCTGCCAGACACAATCGCTAGAAAACATTTCTTATTCCTCCGACAATCCATATACCTCTCAAATCATCATCAACGCCATTGATGATGCCCTAAAAAAAGCCGTAACCACCAGATAGTTACGGCTTTTTCTCTTCTATGTAGTTTTCTTATTATCTGTGCTGCT
>ENA-ORUX01002905-ORUX01002905.1-human-gut-metagenome-genome-assembly--contig:-NODE-2905-length-10097-cov-3.525095_pt1 | contig 10097 bp, 8 predicted proteins | sample MGYA00242087_ERZ509225 | MGnify/ENA primary metagenome ERZ509225 (study PRJEB26280, sample SAMEA2338864) | human gut metagenome | biome: human gut; feature: human-associated habitat; material: faeces... | reverse complement strand
TTCCTGCCATATATTTCCTCTTATTTCTTTAATAGTTTTAATCCTTATATTATAATTTTCTTTGAAAAGAAAAAATCCTGCATTGCAGGATTTTTCCTAACCTTATGATTCTAGTCGTTATCTCTTCCACCAAATAAAATGATCAGACGAAGCAAGCTCAGAAGTGCTGATGCTGCACCTGCTACATATGTCAGTGCAGCTGCTGATAAAACCTTCCTTGTCTGCCCCACTTCATCTTCGTACATGATCCCTGTACTTCCAAGAATTCGTAACGCTCTTGAAGATGCATTAAATTCCACCGGAAGTGTTACTAATTGAAAGATCACCGCTAATGAAAATAATAAAATTCCAACATTCAATAATGTCTGATTCATTCCAAGGATCACTCCACCTAGAATAAACAACCAGGAAAGATTGGATCCAAGATTCACAGCTGGAACCATAGCCCCACGAATCTTCAATGGTGCATATCCTTGCTGATGCTGTACAGCGTGCCCACACTCATGGGCTGCAACACCGATCGCTGCGATCGAATCAGATCCATAAGTTGCATCTGATAATCTTAATACTTTATTCTTTGGATCATAATGATCTGTAAGATTCCCGCTGACACGTTCTACCGAAACATCGTAAATTCCTGCCTGGTTTAAAATACGTTCAGCAGCCTGAGAACCCGTCAGTCCGCAATGACAACGGACTCTTGAATATCTTCGAAACGTTGAATTCATCTTGGAAGATGCGATCATCGTGATGATCACTCCGATGATGATCAAAATATACGTTGGGTCAAAATAATAACCATAACCGTATGGATACATAAATATCTCCCTTCTTTCTCTGTAACATGTAGATGATTATATCGTTCCTCCTACATGAAATCAAGGCAGTTTAGAAATATTTTATAATCATTTTATAAACAATATAAGTAAACTTATATATGTCCATAATCGGTTGGACGTTTCTACCAACTACCGTAATAGTTGTCTATAAGTTCTCTCCCCAGGGAGAAAGAATGAGGTAAAGGCAGCATCGGTAGATTTTTTTTGCCTTTCCTTAACCACAAAAAGGAGGTATGATTATGAACGAACGGACTTTTGTTTTAAAGGGAACGATTTGCTACAGTAATTCTCTGACAGAACTTTCCATCACTGAAAATGGATATTTAGTATGTGAAGATGGGCGATGTGCAGGGGTGTTTGATGAGCTTCCTGAGAAATTTGCAGGAATCTCATGTACAGATTTTGGCGATGAGCTGATCATTCCGGGACTGACTGATCTGCATCTTCATGCTCCGCAGTATACGTTTCGTGCCTCGGGTATGGATCTTGAGCTGCTGGACTGGCTGAATACTTATACTTTTCCGCAGGAAGCGCGTTATGAAGATACGGAGTTTGCAAAAGAGGCTTACTCTATTTTCGCTGAGGATATGAAGAAGAGCCCGAATACAAGAGCATGTATTTTCGGAACTCTGCATGTCCCTGCTACCGAGATCCTGATGGAACAACTGGATAAAACCGGAATAAAGGCTATGGTCGGCAAGGTAAATATGGACCGTAATGGTTCTCCGCAGTTGCAGGAAGAGAGTGCTCAGGCTTCTGCTGATGCTACGGTTCAGTGGATTAAGGATACGCTTGATAAATTTGAAAATGTAAAGCCGATCCTTACTCCGAGATTTACTCCATCCTGTTCTGATGAGCTGATGGAGAAGCTTTCGGAGATTCAGAAGAGATATCACCTGCCGATGCAGTCTCACCTTTCTGAGAATTTCGGTGAAATTGCCTGGGTGAAGGAGCTTTGCCCGAATACACATTTTTATGGAGAAGCATATAGCCAGTTTGATCTTTTCGGCGGTGACTGTCCGACGATTATGGCTCATTGTGTTCATTCTTCGAATGAAGAAATTGCCCTTATGAAAAAGCAGGGCGTTTATATTGCTCATTGTCCGCAGTCTAACACAAATCTCTCCTCAGGTATCTCTCCTGTGAGACGTTATCTGGACGAAGGTTTACACATCGGACTGGGATCTGACATTGCAGGTGGAACTTCCGTTTCTATTCTGCGTGCCATGGCTGATGCTATTCAGGTTTCCAAGCTGTACTGGCGGTTGGTTGATTCTTCCATGAAGCCGCTTACTGTTGAAGAGGCCTTTTATATGGGAACAGAAGGAGGCGGTTCCTTCTTTGGAAAGGTTGGAAGCTTTAAGGAGGGGTATGAATTTGATGCGGTTGTGCTTAATGACAGCACTATTCCAACTCCACTGAAGCTCTCTCCGAGGGACAGACTTGAAAGACTGATCTACCTTTCCGATGACCGTAATATTACCGCTAAATATGTAGCCGGAAGAAAGATTCTGTAACTGCAGGAAATACAGATTCTGATGGTGTTTTTCCGGCATATCGTTAACAAAACGATATGCCGGGACGATTGATTCCAGGAGTTTCACCCTGTTTTTTCGGGATGATTATCTGAGGCACCACAAAACGGCCGGCAATTTTTAAAATCAAAAGGGGGAAAGATTATGAATCTTGACAAATTATTCCATCTCAAAGAGAACCACACAGATGTAAAGACCGAAGTTATGGCAGGTATTACCACATTCATGACAATGGCATACATTCTAGCTGTAAACCCAAACATTCTGGAAGCATCCGGCATGGACAGAGGAGCTGTTTTTACAGCGACCGCACTGTCATCCTTTATTGCCACCTGTCTGATGGCACTGCTTTCTAACTACCCGTTCGTTCTTGCACCGGGCATGGGCTTAAATGCCTACTTTGCATACACAGTTGTTCTTGGCATGGGATACAACTGGCAGCAGGCACTGGCAGCTGTATTTGTAGAAGGTATTATTTTTATCCTTTTATCACTCACTAATGTGCGTGAAGCGATTTTTAACGCTATTCCAATGAACCTGAAACATGCAGTATCTGTTGGTATCGGACTGTTTATTGCTTTCATCGGACTGCAGAATGCTAAGATCGTAGTTAACAATGACTCCACTCTGGTAAGTGTATTTTCCTTTAAATCCTCCGTTTCCGGCGGGACCTTCAATACAGAAGGAATTACAGTTCTTCTGGCGCTGATCGGACTTCTCATCACCGCCATCCTTCTTGTTAAGAGTGTAAAAGGAAACATTCTCTGGGGTATCCTGATCACATGGGGACTTGGCATTATCTGTCAATTGACAGGACTTTACAAACCTGATCCTGCAGCCGGCTGGTTCAGCCTCCTGCCTGATTTCTCAAACGGAATCTCCATCCCAAGCATGGCTCCCACATTTATGAAAATGGACTTCTCCATTGTCTTCACACTTGATTTCGTAGTCATTATGTTTGCATTCCTGTTTGTAGATATGTTCGATACACTTGGAACACTGATCGGCGTTGCTTCCAAAGCTGATATGCTTGACAAAGAAGGCAAACTTCCAAACATCAAAGGTGCTCTTCTTTCTGACGCAGTAGGAACTACAGTAGGTGCTATGTGTGGTACTTCCACAGTTACTACTTTCGTAGAGAGTGCTTCCGGTGTTGCTGAAGGCGGACGTACAGGACTTACTTCCCTGATAGCAGCCATCCTCTTCGGATTATCACTGCTGTTATCCCCGATCTTCCTGGCAATCCCATCCTTTGCCACAGCACCGGCTCTGATCATCGTTGGATTCCTGATGCTCACATCAGTAACCAAGATTGATTTCAACGACATGACTGAAGCAATCCCGGCATTTATCGCGATCATCGCAATGCCATTCCTGTACAGCATTTCTGAAGGTATCTCCATGGGTGTTATCTCCTATGTGATCATCAACGTTGTTACAGGTAAAGCAAAAGAAAAGAAGATCAGTGTACTGATGTATGTACTTGCTGTGCTGTTCATTCTGAAATATATCTTTATCTGATATAAATATCATAATCAAGAGTCAGGCGGATAAAAGCATTCACTTTCATCACATGGCTCTACAATCAATACTGCTTTACATTTTATATGATTATATTTTAAATTACACAGAAATAAAAAGAAGTCTCCTGCAGAGGCTTCTTTTTATTTCTATAATCGTCTTTCTCTTTTTACATCTATGATGTATAATTATGAAAGTGTTTATTCATTTTCAGATCAATGAAGCACAGGCGCTCTTAAAAAATATTTGAAATATAAGGAAGGATTACACACATCATGCAAAAACAACAGATCCCTTTAAAAAATTCCCTGCTCCTGCTTCTCGCAGCAATCATCTGGGGTATCGCTTTTGTGGCTCAAAGCGTAGGAATGAAATACGTAGGAGGCTTTACTTTTAATGCCGTCCGTTCCCTTATCGGAGCAGTCGTTCTGATTCCACTGATTTTTATTCTGAAAAAGAGAAACTCCCCTTCAGATTCTGCTTCCAAAGCATCTGGCAGATCTGACACCTCAAGTAATACTGTATCCAATATGCAGGAGAAAAAAACTCTGATTATCGGCGGTATCGCCTGCGGTATCTGCCTCTGTCTGGCAAGCAATTTCCAACAGTTTGGCATCAAGTATACAACCGTCGGAAAAGCCGGCTTTATCACTGCCTGTTATATTGTGATCGTCCCTGTCATCGGACTATTCCTTGGCAAAAAATGCACAAAATTTATCTGGGCTGCCGTTGCAATGGCTCTGATCGGACTTTATCTCCTGTGCATCACAGATGGATTTTCTATCGGAAAAGGAGATCTGCTCGTACTGGTATGCGCATTTCTATTTTCACTGCACATACTGGTCATCGACTACTTTTCTCCAAAAGTAGACGGAGTAAAGCTCTCCTGCATTCAGTTCCTGACATGTGGTATCCTTTCCGGCATTCCCGCTCTGCTCCTTGAGCATCCGGAACTCTCATCCATCTTGGCAGCATGGCAGCCAATCCTCTACGCAGGTGTCATGTCATGCGGAGTAGCTTACACCTTGCAGATTATCGGTCAGAAAAACATGAACCCAACTGTAGCATCCCTGATACTCAGCCTGGAATCCTGCATCTCTGTCCTAGCCGGATGGATCATCCTCAGACAGCAACTAAGTACTAAAGAAATCCTTGGATGTGTCATCATGTTTGCTGCTATCATCCTTGCACAGCTTCCACAGAAGCAGACAGAATAATATGCAGAGTAGGTCAGAGGGTCTATTCCCTCTTTCCTCTCATCAAACTGCATGTGAGTTTCTCCTTCATACGACTATACGGCTTTCCAGCATTCTTCTTTCTACAGCATTGTACCACACCACCATTCGTTGTAAGCCTTTTTTCGTAATCCTTATTCTGCTCCATGGATATTTCAAACAGAAGATGGAAAAGAAAAAGTTATTGCTATAGACGGGCATGGAAGCTATGTAACAGAAATAGTAGATGACTAACTAAAAAAATAAACTCCCCACTTCGTCAGAAATTCATCCGACGGGGGGAGTTTATTTTATCCGCTATTCAACTTCCCCAATCACCTTGTGGAAGTGCTCCTTTATCCTAGTAAAACTCTCATCGCTCAGGTCATGCTCTAACTTACACGCATCTTCTTTTGCAACTTCCGGGCTTACGCCGAGATGTTCCAACATCTTGCTCAGCACTGTATGCCGCTCATAGATATGAACCGCAATATCATTTCCTTTCTCAAGAAGTGTCACCGTACCATAACGGTCCATCGCAATATAACCATCCTCACGAAGCAGCTTCATAGCATGACTTACACTCGGTTTCGATACCCCAAGCATCGTTGCAATATCTATAGAACGAACTCCGCCACCCTGTTTTGACAATACCAGGATTGCCTCCAAATAATCCTCCGCTGATTTTCTGATCTGCATTCAAAATACCTCCCATATTGTTTTGATATTAACACAATATGGGAAATTTTTCAATCGCTCTTCTTGAGAACAGTCGTCATTAACTGTTGCTGAGTTACTGTTCGCTCCGTTCTCAGTAACGTAGTCAAAATTCATTCCATATGAAAAAACAGCGTCGAAAAATATTTCATTTCATGTGCATTTGCAGGATACTTAGATATTCTTAGCCGCCAAAAATCTGCGTTATGAGCCATCAAGGACACTGTCTGAGCGAAGCGAGTTTGTCCTTGATGGCTCATGCTTTTAGCAGATTTTTGACGGCTTAGAATATCTTAGTGTCCGAAACCGCACATGAAATGAAATATTTTTTGACGCGTCCCTACTGAATTAAAAAAAGCCCTCTGACCAGCATTCCCACATACCAGCCAAAGAGCCTTTTTATACCAGGATTATCTTTTAAATTCCTAAAGCAATCTCCATCATCCTGTTAAACGAAGTCTGTCTGGCCTCCGCAGAAATTGCCTCATCCCTGAAAACATGATCCGAAATCGTAAGAATCCCCAATGCCTCCTTACCGGCTCTCGCAGCATTCATAAACAGCGCCGCACACTCCATCTCCACACAGAGAACCCCCATCTTTCTCCATGCCTTCGAACTCTCCGGATTATCTCCATAGAACGCATCCGAAGATACAACAGAACCCACGCGAACCGGTGTACCCTGCTCCTTCGCAACCTCTACAGCCCTTGCAACCAGTTCATAACTTGCTGTAGGAGCAAAAGTCCCCGGCAGCTGATACTGGCTTGCATAATTTGAATCCGTACATGCACTCATGGCGATCACAACATCCATTACGCTTACATCATCCTGCAGCGCACCTGCAGAACCAATACGAATAATCTTCTCTACATCATAAAAATTATAAAGCTCATAACTGTAAATACCCATAGACGGCATCCCCATACCGCTGCCCATGACAGATATCTGCTCACCCTTATAAGTTCCGGTATAACCAAACATATTTCTCACTGTGTTAAAACATACCGGATTCTCCAGATATGTCTCCGCAATATACTTCGCACGCAGCGGATCTCCCGGCATCAGAACCTTCTTTGCAATATCACCTTTCTTTGCACTGTTGTGTGGTGTTGGAATACTCATAATCACCCTCTCCTTTCCCGTAATGCTACATCACTGCATTATTTGTCATCACCTGTAAGCCGCAGCACATCCCTGATCTCTTCTTCATCCATATCAAGAATGATCGCCAGCTCCTCTACACTGAACTTTGAACTTTCATCCTCTTCATCCTCTGTAAGTTCCCGGACTGCCGCTTCCAGCTTCTCCACCTTTGCTACCAGATAGTCATCCTCAAATTTCCTCTGTGTCTGCTCCTCGATAGCATGGCGGATCCCACACCGGATACGTCCAAGCAGCCATTTCTCATCTTTCTCTTCCGGTTCTTCCTCTCCCAGAGCCATCAGAAGGCTTATATTTGCCTCCTGAATCAGATCAGCGATAAAAATCTCCTCACAGTTCATTTCAACCGCCATTTCGGCTGCTGCATGCAGATACTTCTGTGACAGCTCTGCCTGTGCCAGAGCATCTCCCTTTGAAAGCAATTCAAAAAGTTCTTCCGCACTTCTCTCTCCCTGCTCCTGTTCTTCAAGACCTTCCAGATATTCTTTCAGATATGCCTCTTCCTCCGCTGTCAGAGGAACTTTTTCTTCTTTTTCTTCGGATACTTCTTCCGGTCCGGTCTGAGATGCTGCTGAAATCTCCTCGGCACCCTCAATGGAAATACCTTTTAATTTTAAATACTGTAATATCTTGATCAGCTGTGACTTATCCAGGTCAAGTTCGCCAAAGCATTCCTTTATCTGTTCCGGTTTCAATACTTTGCCATTCTTCTCTCCAAGTTCACATACTTCTGTAAGTTTCTGCTGAAATTTCTGTATATCCATAGTCAAAATCTCCCTGTCCTGTTTATAACTTAACTATACAACAAAAAACTATGCCTGTAAAACAAAAAAGCACCGTTTTAACCGGTACTTTTTCTAAATGCGGATAACAGGACTTGAACCTGCACGGGAAGCCCACTGGTACCTAAAACCAGCGCGTCTGCCAATTCCGCCATATCCGCATTTCGCATGCCGTGTTTTCAGCGACAAGAATTATTATAGCACAACACTTTCAATTTGTCAAGCCTTTTTTTCAAATTTTTTCGATTTTTTTCTGATTTCTTTGAGAGTGCCGAAAAATCACGCAATTTCAGGGCTTTTCTTCTACCTGCACAAATACTTGCACAAAATGATAAACTGTGATATAATAGAAAAGCATTATTCCGAATCGAATTCTGGAATCATTTGTAGGGGGAATCACAATGGAACATTATTTGGATAACGCTGCAACGACCAAGCCGTGTGCAGAAGCTGCTGCGGCAGTGATGAGCTGCATCTCTGCACATTACGGCAATCCGTCCTCGCTGCACCGCAAGGGACTGGAGGCACAGCACGAAGTGGAATACGCCCGCAATCAGATCGCCGGTGCTCTGGGCTGCAAGGCACAGGAAATCATTTTCACTTCCGGTGCGACAGAAAGTTCCAATCTGGCGATCCGCGGGGCGGTGGCAGCATACGGCAGAAAGCGAAAGAAAATCGTTGCCAGTGCCGTGGAGCATGCTTCTGTGAAAGCGACCCTTTCCTATCTGGAAACGCTGGGCTTTACGGTCGTTACCGTGCCGCCGGCTGCGGACGGAGAGTATCATACAGAAGATTTTCTGCGGGAAATAGACAGCAGCGTCTGTCTGGTGAGCATGATGCTGGTGAACAACGAGCTGGGAAACATCTATCCCATCGCTGAGATCGCCCGGGGCCTGGCGGTGAAGAACCCACAGACGTTGCTGCACACCGACGCGGTCCAAGGCTTTTTGAAGGTCCCATGCTCCGCAAAAACGCTGGGGGCGGACTTCCTCACCATCTCCGCCCACAAGATCGGCGGGCCCAAGGGCATCGGCGCTCTGTACATCGGTCCCCGGGTCCGGAATCCAAAGCCGCTGCTGGCCGGCGGCGGGCAGGAGGGCGACCTCCGGGCCGGCACTGAAGCCACGGCCCAGATCGCGGGCTTTGCCAGGGCTGTGGAGCTGCGGCGGGAAAATTTGGAGGAGAAACTCCTCTGCATGGCGAAAATCCGGGACTATGCCGCAGAGCGGCTGTCTGCCATCCCCGACTTGAAAATCCTCTCCGCTCCCGGCGGCGCGCCCCATATCCTCTCCATCTCTCTCGTGGGCTGGCCCAGCCAAAATATTGTCAATGACCTGGGCAGCCAGGGCGTCTGCATCTCCGCCGGCTCCGCCTGCCATCAGGGCAAGCCCAGTCACGTGATCGCGGCCTTGAAGCTATCCAAGAAGGTCTCCGGCGGGGTAATCCGCCTGAGCTTCGGTCCGGAGACTGACAAGGGCGACATCGACGCCTGTGCGGACGCCCTGCGGCGCCACCACGACACGCGGATGCCCATGCTGTAAGGCAATTTTACTTTTCAGTTTCAAGAGGTTTCGTCTTTTATGTTTCGTCATCTTCATCGGGAGCCCGGCTTCTACAAGCGGCTGTTCTTGCTGGCTCTGCCGCTGATCCTGCAGAATCTCATCACCACTTCCCTGGGATTTGTGGACACCTTCATGGTGGGTATGCTGGGGCAGAATGAGCTGTCCGCTGTCACTGCCGCCAACACGCCCATCTACCTGCTCCAGATCATCATCCTGGGCCTGCTCAGCGGACTCTCCGTCCTGGCCAGCCAGTACTGGGGCAAGGGGGACACCGACAGCATCAACCGCTGTATGGGCGTCAGCCTTTACGCCGGGCTCATCATTGCGGTTTCCGTGGCCGCTGTGCTGTTCTTCTTCCCCCTCCATGTGATGGCTCTGGTGACCAACAACGACCTGCTCATTGAGTTGGGCGCCCCCTATCTCCGGATTGTTGGCCTCAGCTATATCTTCAACACCATCAGCTCCGTCTACATCGGCATGCAGCGCAGCACGGAGAATCCCGCCATGGGCATGATCGTCTTCGGCATCTCCATGCTGACCAACACGGGCTTGAACTACATTCTTATTTTCGGCAAGTTCGGCGCGCCTGCGCTGGGGATCACCGGTGCTGCCATTGCCACCCTGACCTCCCGGGTGCTGGAGTTCGTGATCGTCGCGGTCTATGCCCCCCGCTACCGCCGAGTGCCCCTGATGCTCCGCCTGCTGCTGCGGCCCGGCGGGGCCATGGCGCGGAGCTTCCTGAAATACGCCACCCCCGCTCTGGTGA
>ENA-ORUX01002902-ORUX01002902.1-human-gut-metagenome-genome-assembly--contig:-NODE-2902-length-10104-cov-4.329685_pt1 | contig 10104 bp, 8 predicted proteins | sample MGYA00242087_ERZ509225 | MGnify/ENA primary metagenome ERZ509225 (study PRJEB26280, sample SAMEA2338864) | human gut metagenome | biome: human gut; feature: human-associated habitat; material: faeces... | reverse complement strand
GCCTTGCGCTGACCGCCGGTGTAGCCCTGCTGCAGGACGACCGCCTGCTGTACGAGGTGTATCTGGACGGCGGCATGACCCACAGCGAAACGCTGATGCCCATGATCGACACCTGTTTAAAGATGTGCGGGCTGACCTGCGCGGACATTGATCTGTATGCCGTCAATGCAGGCCCTGGCAGCTTTACCGGCCTGCGCATCGGGCTGGCTGCCGTCAAGGGGCTGGCCTTCCCGCGCGAGACCCTGTGCGCCCCGGTGTCTACCTTGGAAGCGCTGGCCGCTGCCCACACCGGCGAGGGTACGGTGCTCTGCGCACTGGACGCCCGCCGCGCACAGGTATACAGTGCGGCTTTCGACCTTGCCACCCACGCCCGCCTGCTGGACGATGACGCCCGGGCGGTGACAGATCTGGCTGATTTTGTAGAAAATTGCAAAAAGCCCCTGTTTTTTGTTGGTGATGGCGCGGGTCTGTGCTATAATAAATACAGCGATGTGCCGGGTGTGCTGCAAACACCCCCGGCGCTGCGGGGCGGCCGTGCCGCTGCCGTAGCACTTGTGGCAAAGCAGATGGCCGCAGCCGGGCAGGCTGTGCTGCCGGAGGCGCTGCTGCCGGACTACCACCGCCTGAGTCAGGCGGAGCGGGAACGGGCGGAGCGTCTGGCTGCCGAAGCCGCAGCAAACAAACAATAAAAACGGAGCTGTGACCACTCACAGGGAAAGGACGTTTTTCCATGGCAAAACCCATCGCACTTGCCGCCGATCACGGCGGATTTGAACTGAAAGAGGCTGTCAAGGCACATCTGGAGGAGCTTGGTCTGGAGTATATCGACTTTGGCACCCACAGCACCGACAGCGTGGACTACCCCGATATGGCTGTGCCCGCCTGTGACGCAGTGGTGAGCGGCCAGTGCGAAAAGGCACTGCTGTTCTGCGGCACCGGTGTGGGCATCAGCATGGCAGCCAACAAGATCAAGGGCATCCGCGCCTGCTGCTGTTCCGACAGCTTCAGCTGTGAGTATACCCGCCGCCACAACGACGCCAACGCCCTGTGCATGGGCGGCCGCGTGGTGGGCGCAGGACTTGCCTGCCAGCTGGTGGACATTTTCCTGAACACTCAGTTTGAGGGCGGCCGCCACCAGCGCCGCATCGACAAGCTGACCGCACTGGAAAACCGCTGATTTTCCCTGAAGTGGAAATCGAGCTTTTGTGCGCCCACCGGGCGGGCAAGGCTACAGACAAGTACCCGATAGAATGTTCTATATAAATTAAGGAGCGTGTTTTTATGACCCCGATGATCGTTGAACATCCGCTGCTGCAGCACAAGATCAGCCTGCTGCGCAACAAACAGACCGGCACCAAGGAGTTCCGTGACCTCGTTGGCGAGATCGCGACCCTGCTGTGCTACGAAGCTACCCGCGATCTGCCGCTGGAAGAGGTGGAGATCGAGACTCCTATCACCATGGCAAAGACCAAGGTGCTGGCAGGTCGCAAGCTGGCTCTGGTGCCCATCCTGCGTGCCGGCATGGGTATGCTGGACGGTATGCTGACCCTGCTGCCCGCTGCTAAGGTTGGCTTCATCGGTCTGTACCGCGACGAAAAGACCCTGCAGCCCGTGGAGTACTTCTGCAAGCTGCCGCAGGATATTGCCGAGCGTGACGTTCTGGTGCTGGATCCCATGCTGGCTACCGGCGGCAGCGCCATCGACGCCATCACCCAGATCAAGAAGCACGGCGCAAAGCGCATCAAGTTCATCGGTCTGCTGGGTGCACCGGAGGGCATCAAAGCTCTGCACGAAGCACACCCCGATGTGGACATCTATCTGGGCGCACAGGACGACCGCCTGAACGAGAACGGCTACATCGTACCCGGTCTGGGCGATGCCGGCGACCGTATCTACGGCACCAAGTAAAAACAGCATAAAGCTTCTTCCCCGCCGTCTCCCGCCCGGAGACGGCGTTTTTGCTGTGCGCTTCCGGGAGCGCACAGCAAAACAAGGCCGCTGCACAGTGCCATACCGTGCAGCGGCCTTGTTGTTTGTGTTTCCTTCAGCTTATTTCAGCACCGCACCCAGATTTGCACTGGTGACCATGCGGGCATAGCGGCTCAGCCAGCCAGTCTTGATGTTGGGCTCGGGCGCAACGTACTTTGCCTTGCGCTCAGCCAGCACTGCATCGCTGACCTCCAGTGTGATGGAAGCATTGGGGATGTCGATGGTAATGGTATCCCCTTCCTCGATCAGGCCGATAGGGCCGCCGGAAGCTGCTTCCGGGCTGACGTGGCCGATGGCAGCGCCGCGGGATGCACCAGAGAAGCGGCCGTCCGTGATAAGAGCAACCGTCTTATCCAGCTTCATGCCTGCCAGCGCAGAGGTGGGGTTGAGCATCTCCCGCATACCCGGGCCGCCCTTGGGGCCTTCGTAGCGGATGACCACCACATCGCCCGGGACGATTTTGCCCGCGTAGATAGCGGCAATGGCTTCCTCTTCGCTGTTGAACACCCGCGCCGGGCCGGAATGCTGCTGCATCTCCGGGGCGACGGCGCTGCGCTTGACAACGCACCCGTCCGGGGCAATGTTGCCCCACAGGATCTGCAGACCGCCGGTCTGGGAGTAGGGGTTCTCGATGGGACGGATGGCCTTTTCGTTCAGGATATGGGCACCCTTGATGTTCTCGCCAAGGGTCTTGCCGGTGACGGTGGGCACATCCAAGTCCAGCAAGCCCTTCTTTGCCAGCTCTGCCTGCACCGCCGGGATGCCGCCCGCTGCGTACAGATCCGGCATATGGGTGGGGCCTGCCGGTGCCAGATGGCACAGGTTGGGGGTCTTGGCGCTGATCTCGTTGAACAGCTTCAGGTCGATGGGCACACCGGCCTCGTAGGCGATAGCCAGCAGGTGCAGCACCGTGTTGGTGGAGCAGCCCAGTGCCATATCACAGGTCAGTGCGTTGCGGATGGAGCGCTCGTTGATGATCTGGCGTGCGGTGATGCCCTTGCGCACCATCTCCATCACAGCCATACCGGCGTGCTTTGCCAGCTGCAGGCGCTTGGAGTACACAGCCGGGATGGTGCCGTTGCCGGGCAGGGCGATGCCGATGGCCTCGCACAGGCAGTTCATGCTGTTGGCAGTGTACATACCGGAGCAGCTGCCGCAGCTGGGGCAGCAGTTGCAGGTGCAGTCCTCCAGCTGCTCGTCGGTGATCATACCGGCCTTATAGGCGCCCACGGCCTCGAACATTTTGGAAAGGCTCACTTCCTCGCCGCCGTAAGTACCAGCCAGCATAGGGCCGCCGGAGCAGACCACAGCGGGCACATCCATGCGCACCGCTGCCATTACCATGCCGGGCACGATCTTATCGCAGTTGGGCACCAGCACAAGGCCGTCCAGCTGGTGTGCCATCAGCATGGTCTCCACGCTGTCGCAGATCAGCTCGCGGGAGGCCAGAGAGTACTTCATGCCCACATGACCCATGGCGATGCCGTCGCACACGCCGATGGCGGGGATCAGGATGGGCGTGCCGCCTGCCATCTGCACACCGGCCTTGACGGCATCGGCGATCTTGTCCAGATTCATGTGCCCGGGCACGATCTCGCTGTGGGCGCTCACTACGCCGATGAGCGGGCGCTCCAGCTCCTCCGGGGTATAGCCCAGCGCATAAAACAGGCTGCGGTTGGGCGCGCGCTCCGAGCCTTTGGTCACGTTGTCACTTCTCATTGCAAATCCTCTTTTCTGATAAAACCCTCTCCGTCACGGCTACGCCGTGCCACCTCTCCCGAGGGGGAGAGGTTTTCGCGGAGAAACTATAAGGCTCCCTTTTCAACAAAAGCTCCCCCTTTCGGGGGAGCTGGCAATGCCGCAAGGCATTGCCTGAGAGGGTTCTCCTCTTTAATAATTCGGGAACACCAGCCGGGAGGCAAGGATGACGGCAAAGCAGGCGATGCACACCGCAAGGTCGATGTAGTCCTGCTTTTCGCAGCGCAGCACCTTCAGGCGGGTGCGGCCTGTGCCGCCGCGGTAGCAGCGGCACTCCATGGCCATAGCCAGCTCGTCTGCGCGGCGGAAGGCCGAGATGAACAGCGGGATGAGCACCGGCACCAGCGCCTTGACCCTGTCGGTCATTTTGCCGGTGTCCAGCTGTGCGCCGCGCGCCTTCTGCGCGTTCATGATCTTATCCGTCTCCTCGATGAGGGTGGGGATAAAGCGCAGCGCAATGCTCATCATCATGGCCAGCTCGTGCACCGGGAAGTGCAGCTTGCCCAAGGGTTTGAGCAGCTGCTCAATGGCATCGGTCAGCACGATGGGGCTGGTGGTGTAGGTGAGCAGGCTGGTACCCGCAATGAGCGCCATCACGCGCACCGCCATCAGCACGGCATAGCGCACGCCCTCGGCGTAGATGCTCAAGAACCAGAAATGCACCAGCGGGTCGCCCTCGCCGGAGACAAAGAAGAGGTTCAGCACCGCCGTGAACAGCACAATGGGCAGGATGGGCTTCAGGCTTTTGCCGATCATCTTGACCGGAATTTTTGCCACCTTGTACATGACCCCCAAAAAGAGGATGGACAAAGTAAGCCCCAAGGGGTTGGAGGCTGCAAACAGCAGCACGATATAAGCGACCGTCAGCACAAGCTTCAGTCTGGGGTCGAACCGGTGCACCAGACTGTTGCCCGGGAAGTGCTGACCGATGGTGATATCTCGCAGCATCAGACAGCACCCCCTTTCTGTGCAGTGCTGCGGGGCAGCACAAGGCTTTCCCCGGCATCGCGGCGGCGCTTGGCTTCCAGCAGGGTCTTGACCGCGTAGGGAATGGTGTACACGTCCGCAGGGACGTCCACCCCCATCTCCCGCAGCTTGAGGAAAATTTTCGTCACCTGCGGCACCGACAGCCCCAATTCCAGCAGCTCCGGGGCGCGGGCAAAGACCTTTTCCACCGTGTCATACATGGCAATTTTCTTGTTGCTCATCACCAGCACGCGGTTGGCGTACTTGGCAATGTCCTCCATGCTGTGGGAGACCAGCAGGACAGTGGTGCCCGTCTTTTTGTGGTACTCTTTCACCTCGCTCAAGATCTCATCCCGGCCCTCGGGGTCCAGGCCCGCGGCGGGCTCGTCCAGCACGAGGATGCGGGGCTTCATGGCCATAACGCCTGCCACGGCCACCCGGCGCTTCTGGCCGCCGGACAGCTCAAAGGGGCTGCGCTCCAAAAGCGCCGGGTCTAAGCCTACAAAGTCTGCAGCTTCGTGGACGCGGCGGTCTACCTCGGCTTCGTCCAAGCCCATGTTCTTGGGGCCAAAGGCGATGTCCTTGTAGCAGGTCTCCTCAAACAGCTGGTACTCCGGGTACTGGAACACAAGCCCGGTGAGAAAGCGGAAATCCCGGATCTTTTCCGGGTCTGCCCACAGATCGCGGCCATCAATGTAAATTTTGCCGCTGGTGGGCTTATTCAGGCCGTTCATGTGGGTGATGAGGGTGCTTTTGCCGGAGCCGGTCGCCCCGATGATGCCCACAAAATCGCCCTCTTCTACGGTAAAGCTCACGTCGTCCAGCGCGGTCACTGCGGTGGGCAGGCCGGGGTTATAGACGTAGCTCAGATGTTCTACCTTAATGATATCTGCCATTTCGTCCGCCCCCCTTACTGCAGCAGCTCATACAGCGCCTGTGCGCAGGCACCGGTGTCGATGATGCCCTCCGGCATCGGGATGCCGGCCTTCACCAGCTCGTCCCGCAGCTCAGCGGCCTGCGGCACGTCCAGATGCAGACTGCGCACCTTCTCGGTCTGGCTGAACACCTCTTTCGGGGTGCCCTCCATCACCACATGACCCTTGCTCATCACCAGCACACGGTCAGCCTGTGCGGCTTCTTCCATATAGTGGGTGATGGACACCACCGTAATGCCCATGTTCCTGTTCAGGTAGTGGATGGTCTGCATCACCTGCTCGCGGCCGCCCAGGTCAAGGCCGGTGGTCGGCTCGTCCATAATCAAAAGCTCAGGATCGCCCATCAGCGCACGGGCGATCAGCACACGGGTGCGTTCGCCTTCGGACAGTCGCCACATCTCCTTGCCTTCCAGATAGGAGACGCGGAAATCACGCAGCAGCTGGCGTGCGCGGGCGTATTCTTCGTCCGTGTAAGTATCGCGCCAACGTCCGGTCACGGCGGACAGGCCGGTGACCACGGCATCCAGCGGGTCCTCGAACTCGGGGAACTGGCGACCCAGGTCGGCCGATGCGAGACCGATGCGGGTGCGCAGCTTGAACACGTCGTATTTGCCGAGCTGGTGGCCGAGAATGAACACGCGGCCTTCCGAGGGGAAGGTGCGGGTGGCCAGCATGCCGACTGCGGTGGATTTGCCGATGCCGTTCGGTCCGAACAGCACCCAACGCTCCCCCGCATGGATGGTGAGGTTCACGTCGGTGATGATGACGCGGCGGTTGCGGCGGAATTCGACGTTGTCAAGTTGGAGGACGGTTTGGGACATGATTCTCCTCAGTGGTACAAAACGGAGGGAGAGCACCGCTTATTGCACGGTCTCTCCCTCCGTCACGCTGCGCGAGCCTGCGCTGTCTCGCTTTTACTTCTTCTGCTCGTCGAGCACCGACTGGTAGACCTCCACGGTCTTGTCGCCGATGGACTCCCAACTGAACACGTCGCGGGCGCGTTCGTAGCCGGCCTGGCCCATCTTCTTGGCGAGCTCCGGATCGGCCATGATCTTGTCGATGGCGGCGGCCATGTCGTGCACGAACTTGTCCGGATCGGTGGGGGTGCCGGTGCCGTCGTGCAGCTGGTCGATCGGCACCAGATAGCCGGTCTCGCCGTCGACCACAACTTCCGGAATGCCACCGGTGGCGGAGGCGACGACCGGCAGACCGCAGGCCATGGCCTCAAGGTTCACGATGCCCAGCGGCTCGTAGATGCTCGGGCAGATGAAGGCGTCGCAGCCGTGCTCCAGAGCGTTCAGCTCAGGCTTCGGCAGCATTTCCTCGATCCACACGATGTTGCCACGCTCCTCGTCCAGCTTGGCGAACGCGTTCTTGACTTCCTCGGCAATCTCCGGGGTGTCGGGCGCACCGGCGCACAGCACCACCTGAATATCCTTGGAAATCAGGTGCAGGGCCTTGAGCAGGTACGGCAAACCCTTCTGACGGGTGATGCGGCCCACGAACAGCAGGGTCGGCTTGGAACGGTCGATGTTGTAACGCTCAAACACCTTCCAGCCCGGATCGTCCGGCGCCGGAGTAGCAAAGTCAGACATGGTGATGCCGTTGTAAACCACAACCACCTTGTCTGGATCAAGATTCGGATAGGCGGTCAGAATATCCTTGCGCATGCCACCGGAAACGGCGATCACGCGGTCGGCGTGCTCGTAGGCGTCCTTCTCGGCCCAGGAGCTCAGGTTGTAGCCGCCGCCGAGCTGCTCACGCTTCCATGGGCGGAACGGCTCCAGGGAGTGGGCGGTGATGACCAGCGGCGTACCGTGCAGCATCTTGGCCAGGTAGCCGGCCAGGCAGGCGTACCAGGTGTGCGCATGAATAATGTCGGCATCCACATCATTGGCGATCTGCAAATCAACGCCGAAGGTCTTCAATGCGGGGTTGGCATCAGCCAGCTCAGAAGGCGTGTCATAGCCGACGACCTTCAAGCTGCCCTTAGCATCGGCAGCATTCGGGATAGCAGGAATGTCCGCCTCGGTGCGCTTGCCATCAAACGCACGAACGGTTACGTCGATGCGCTCGGCAAGCACCTTGGACAGTTCCTCGGCGTGTACACCGGCCCCACCATAGACATGCGGCGGGTATTCGCGGGTTAGAATATCAACTTTCATCGGACTGCCTCTCCTTCGTGCGTCAGAAAGAAACTCAAGCACTTCTTACTTTAGGGCAGCGCATACAAGAAAACGCACAACTTCCGTCGTGCGTTTTGCTTTTCAAGCCGGATTTACCGGGCAAAAGATCAAACGGCCGTGCCGTTCTGGTCCAGATTCGGATTGTGCTTGGAATCGCCAGCCGTAAAGAACAGGCTCAGCACACCCACAATGAACACCGCGGAAACGGTGATGATCAGCCACATCGGATGGCTTGGCAGCCACATAACCACGAAGAACGCGATAATCGCGATGGCGATCAGCGTCCAGCTGCCCACGCGGAACCACTGACGCAGCGAATGCGGTGCCTTGAACATCTTCGGATTCGTGTAGTTCGGGTTAGTGGTCAGCAGGGTTTCGGTGTCCGCAATCGTACCGCCGCTGGGCTTCCATTCGGTGCCGTCGGTGCCGTCCTGCAGACGCTGGGACTTCTGCTGCAGCTGGTATTCGTCAATCATTCCCGAGCGACCGCGGCCACGGGTCTGGTCATACTGCGACGGCACTCCCCTGCGGCCTGCTTTGGCTTGGGCACGGCGTTCTGCACGATTCGGCATTTCACTACTCCTGTTTCGACGGTGACACTGTTGGCTATATTACTCGCTTGTCGGCGGCAATTTGCACCAGTCCATCGGAACCCACTGTGTGTCATTGTATTTTCAGTCGGTGATGCGATAGGTTTGCGTATGGAAGTCGCAAGTGACCGCAGTGCCGTCCGCGAATACCGAACGCTGCACCAGCGGATCATCATCCACGAACTCGTGACGAACCAGTTCCTGCATGCCGACCCGCTCATGGAATGCAGCGACCGTATGGCAGCGTTCGATGTCGTTTTCCGTGCGAGCGCGCTGTTCGTCGTCCATGTCGCCGTCAACGCCGATGTATGCGGCATCGCGAATCAGGTATGGAGCTCCGCCGTTGAGCAAGGCGTACAGCATGTAATCGTCGCCGTCCACCACACGCTCCATCATCCACGGCTCGATAACGCAATCATGGTAGACGAGGTTATACAGCGGCACCGGCACACCTTGGCGCGGCTCGTTGGGTGAGCGCATCTGGAAGTCGTATGGCGCGTAATGGCAGAATATCAGGCTTGGCACTGCCCAGTCCGATACCTCTTCGGACGAGGAGAGGATGCCGTGCGAGAGCAGATATTCGAAGCATTCGGCGCGGCGGTCAAAGCATTCGCGGCGGGTCATGCGGTGTTCGGGGTTCGAGCATTCGTCGCCTTCGTTGCAGGTGAAGACATCCAAGTATGCACAGTCGAGTTTGATGCCGTGTGCGGCGATTTCGGCGAAATTGCGGCGCACGTAGTCCGGTGCGAGCTCGGCGCACAGGTAGGTCTGGCGGCCGCCCGCCCAGCGTGCGTGTTCGGGCATCGTACCGTCTGCCAGCCGAATCGCATTGTTGGCATCAAAGGTTTGCGCGGTGAAGTAGTAATCGCGGTACTGGTCATGCGTGCCGAAAATATCGCCTTGCTCATGGCAGGCGTCGACCAGCGACTTCATGCCTTCCCAGCCGCCTGCCTCCTGACAGGCCGGCAGATAGTCGGGGTGTGCGTTGTCGTATCCGGGCTGTGCCCAACCATCCAAGTGCATGTACAGTCGGCCTGCACCCATGCTGTGCAATGTTCGCATTTGCTTTTCGCGCTGTGCGAAGGTGACCAGTGACTCGTTTTTCTCGGGGTGGTCCTTATCGTAGTAGTACGAGTCGGGCTGTACTTTGGTTTTGATGCCGATGTGCACCCATGAACGACCAATCAGGTCACGCACGGAGGGATTGCGCGCCGCCTTTTCGACGAGCGTACGCAAGCGACCTCGTTCATTGACGTACGAACGATAGGCCTTGCACACCGCCGTGTGATCGGCGTGGTCGAGGAACTGGTAGCGTACCACGCGGCGATAATTCATTGTGCCGAGGCTTGGCTCAAACCAAGTATTGATATGGGTGTACGGGCCATTGCTGGGATGGTCGATGCCGTAACCGGCATTCCATGGAGTTTCGCAGATGGCGATATACCCGTGTCCGTCTGCGCGGAGCTGCGCGAACCACGGCATGTAACCGCCAGCCGTTTCGAAGCGGCCGTCGAAGGCGATATCTTTGGTGCTCACGGCGGTAGGCCATGTGTTGGGGATCATCACACCTTGCTCATGGGTGATGAGTGTCGTGTCATGGTCGTCGGCGCAATCGAAGTCCATGGCTGCGGGCCACGTCACATTGGTGATGTTCAGGCCTTGCTCATTGAGCGGAATCCA
>ENA-ORUX01002899-ORUX01002899.1-human-gut-metagenome-genome-assembly--contig:-NODE-2899-length-10116-cov-2.165093_pt1 | contig 10116 bp, 6 predicted proteins | sample MGYA00242087_ERZ509225 | MGnify/ENA primary metagenome ERZ509225 (study PRJEB26280, sample SAMEA2338864) | human gut metagenome | biome: human gut; feature: human-associated habitat; material: faeces... | reverse complement strand
AATGGAGTGCCCCGTATTGGTTTCCAAAAAGGGGGAAAGGCAGCACAATGGCGGGATGAGGATATGGCACAGTTATTTCTTCAAAAAGCGAAGCAATTTGTCGTAGATAATAAAGAGCGTCCTTTTTTTCTTTATTATGGCCTGCATCAGCCGCATGTGCCTAGAGTACCTAATGAACGTTTTATTGGCAAGTCGGGTATGGGGCCTCGCGGAGATGTTATTCTCGAAGCTGATTGGTGTGTTGATGAGTTTTTGAAAGAACTGGACCGGTTGGGACTGGCAGAAAATACGATTGTAATATTGACGAGCGATAACGGTCCTGTGTTGGATGATGGATATAAGGACCAGGCAGTAGAGTTGGTTGGTAAGCACCGTCCGGCAGGCCCTCTTCGCGGTTGGAAGACGACGATGTATGACGGAGGAGTACGTGTGCCGTTTATGTTGCGCTGGCCCGCTATGGTAAAACCAGGAGTATCCGACGCTTTTGTTTGTCAGATGGATCTGTTGGCTTCATTTGCCGGACTGTTGGGACAAACTTATCCGGATAAACTTGATAGTCGGAACACCTTGAAGGCTTTTCTGGGTAAAAGTAAAAAGGGTCGGGAAGAATTGGTAATTGAAGGTATGTTCAATTATGCCTATCGAAAAGGAGATTGGGCGTTAATACCTCCTTATCGTAAACAGACGGAATATCAACTTTATAATTTAAAAGAAGATATCGGGCAGAAGCATAACTTGGCTGATAAATATCCGAAAAAGGTAAAAGAGCTTACTGATGAGTTTGAAGCGCTGAAGCTGAGTACGGGTAAAAAAACTAGATTTTAATCGTTGAATATAAGTATGCTTTGATAAAAGATAAATAAGCTGAATCTTTATGTTTTTCTCTAAGTCGGTTCCTTTTTTGTATACCATTGTTTTCTTTGTTTAAGTTGGGCAAATAGTGAAAAAAAGTAATAAGAACAAAGAATATTTAAAAAAACGCCTTTTTGAATAGGGGTACAATGAACTGGTGTGTATTTATTATACATTAGCGAAATATTTCCGTAAATAAAGCGGAAGTATTGGAAAAACAAAAGTTGAGATAGAAATAAAAAGCAGTCTTATGTCTAATTCTAAATAAGTAAAACATGATTAAAAACCACTCTTTCTGTTTGCGAAAACTTAGATTTATCGCAGTGTTTTTACTCTTTTATCCGATTTCACTTCTTTCCATACAAGCATCTGAAAAGTCCGATATGAGTAATGTCGTTTCGAACACGGCTCAACAGACCTCGGGTATTCTTAGTGTGAAGAAAGTAAATCCGACAACAGTCGATGTGTTATTCTCCAATAATCAGCGGAGGACAATTGATTTTTACGGAGAGAATATCTTCCGTGTATTTCAGGATAATTCGGGAGGAATCATCCGTGACCCGGAAGCAAAACCTGAGGCACAGATACTTGTAGACCAGCCTCGTCGTCAAGTATCCAATCTGGCAATAGATGAAAAGGACGGCATTATAACATTGGCTACCGGAAAAGTCCGGGTCGAACTGAATAAACAGACAGGGCTGATGAAGGTCATCAATCTGGGAACAAATGCCTGTGTCATTGATGAAACTGCTCCTGTGGTATTCGAACCGAAGAAAGTAACTGTTACTTTGAAAGAGCAGCCGGATGAGTACTTCTACGGTGGCGGCGTACAGAACGGACGCTTCTCTCATAAAGGCAAAGTCATTGCTATCGAGAATCAGAATAGCTGGACCGACGGCGGCGTAGCATCCCCTACCCCTTTCTATTGGTCGACAAACGGCTACGGAATGATGTGGTATACATTTAAAAAAGGTGAGTATGACTTTGGCGCAACGGAAAAAAATGTTGTGAAACTATCTCACAATTCTTCCTACCTTGATATTTTTTATATGGTTAACGATGGAGCCGTTGCGTTGCTGAACGACTTCTATCAACTGACGGGAAATCCTGTTTTACTCCCCAAATTTGGTTTTTACGAAGGACATTTAAATGCCTACAACCGTGACTATTGGAAAGAAGATGAAAAAGGAATTCTTTTTGAAGATGGAAAACGCTACAAAGAAAGTCAGAAAGACAATGGTGGTATCAAAGAATCCCTGAACGGTGAAAAGAACAACTATCAGTTCTCCGCTCGTGCAGTGATCGACCGCTATAAGAGCCATGACATGCCCCTCGGCTGGCTGCTTCCCAACGACGGTTACGGTGCAGGATACGGACAGACCGAAACGCTGGACGGTAACATTGCCAACTTGAAAAGTCTGGGAGATTATGCCCGTCAAAACGGAGTGGAGATCGGACTTTGGACACAGTCAGACTTGCATCCGAAGGAAGGCGTAAGTGCTTTGCTGCAACGTGATATTGTGAAAGAGGTTCGTGATGCAGGCGTGCGTGTACTGAAAACAGACGTAGCGTGGGTAGGTGCCGGATACTCCTTCGGGTTGAACGGTGTGGCTGACGTAGGCCGTATTATGCCTTACTATGGAAATGATGCACGTCCTTTCATTATCTCTTTGGACGGTTGGGCAGGCACACAACGTTATGCCGGAATTTGGTCGGGCGACCAGACAGGCGGTGTGTGGGAATATATTCGTTTCCATATCCCTACTTATATAGGCTCCGGCCTTTCCGGTCAACCGAACATTTGTTCGGACATGGACGGAATCTTCGGTGGCAAGAATGAAACAGTCAATATACGTGATTTTCAATGGAAAACATTTAGTCCGATGCAATTGAATATGGACGGCTGGGGCGCCAATGAGAAGTACCCCCATGCTTTAGGCGAACCGGCCACATCCATAAACCGGATGTTCTTGAAGTTGAAATCCGAATTGATGCCTTACACATATAGTTTTGCCAAAGAGGCGGTAGACGGAATGCCTCTTATCCGTGCGATGTTCCTGGATTATCCCAGTGCTTATACGCATGGAACGGCTACCCAGTACCAGTATATGTATGGTACGGATTTCCTTGTAGCTCCCGTTTATCAGAAAACCCAGGCTGATGAGAAAGGCAATGATATCCGCGACGGTATTTATCTGCCCGCCGGCTCCTGGATTGATTATTTCAGTGGCGAGAAGTACGAAGGTAACTGTATTCTCAACAACTTCGATACTCCTATCTGGAAACTTCCCGTATTTGTGAAGAATGGCTCTATCATTCCGATGACCAACCCTCATAATAACGTTAGCGAGATAGACAAGTCTCTGCGTATTTATGAGTTCTACCCGAACGGGCACACTGAAACCATAGAGTATGATGATGACGGTGTAACGGAAGCTTACCGCCGGAATAAATCAGTATCTACCCTGATTGAATCGGACGTAAACGACAAGAAGAACCGTCTTACTATCACCATTCATCCGACAGCCGGAAACTTTGACGGTTTTGTGAAGGATAAAAAGACGGAATTGCGTATCAATGTTACCGAAAAACCGAAGAAACTTGTCGCTAAGGTGAACAAGAAAACGGTGAAACTTATGGAAGTAACTACGGCCGAAGATTTCCTGAAAGGCGAGAACGTCTACTGGTATGAAGCTACTCCCAACCTGAATAAATTCGCTACTAAAGGCAGTGAATTTGAGAAAGTGGTCATTACAAAGAATCCGCAACTACGCGTTAAACTGGCTTCTGCCGACATTACGGTCAGTCAGGTTGTGCTGAACGTAGACGGTTTCCGTTTTGCGCCTGCCGATCGTTACCGTGTGACTACCGGTACTTTGACCATGCCGCAGAATGCACAAGTGACCGAAGAAAACCGCGAAGCATACACCTTGAAACCGACATGGGATAAGGTCGCTAATGCAGATTTCTATGAAATCGAATTCGACGGTATGCTTTATACGACTATCCGCAATACTTATTTATTGTTTGAAGGGCTGAATGCAGAAACTCCGTACTCTTTCAAAGTACGTGCTGTCAATAAAGACGGAGCTTCCGCCTGGACAGAGTTCGGTGCTGCGACCAAGTCCGATCCGCTTGAATTTGCTATCCGTGGTATCAGGGGCGAATGTACGGCCGCTTCGCAAGGAAGAGTAGGCGTGAAACGTCTGTTCGACTTTGTAGAGTCCGGAGATATCTGGCACTCGAAATACGGGGAAAAAGCCGTTCCGTTCGAACTGGTTATGGACCTGGTGACTGTCAACCAACTGGATAAATTCCACTACCTGCCACGTACAAACGCCGGTAACGGAACATTGCTGAAAGGAACCGTTTCTTATAGTATGAACAAAGAACAGTGGACGGAAGCCGGAACATTTGAATGGCAGCGTGACGATGAGGTGAAGGTATTCAATTTCACCCAACATCCTACTGCCCGCTATATCAAACTATCCGTTACAGAAGCAGTCGGCAACTACGGCTCCGGTAAGGAAATCTATGTATTCAAGGTGCCCGGAACGGAAAGCTATCTTCAAGGAGACATTAACGTCGACGGTAAGATTGACGGCAATGACCTGACATCTTATACCAATTATACAGGACTGAGAAAGGGCGATTCCGATTTTGAAGGATACATCAGCAATGGTGATATCAATAAGAACGGTCTGATTGACGCTTATGATATTTCGGTGGTCGCCACGCAGCTTGAAGGCGGTGTTGATAACCGTGGTACGGAAAAGGTGGACGGTACGATTGAGATAAGCACCTCGAAACAAGTATATGACAAAGATGAGATTATTGAAATTCAGGTAAAAGGTGTTGATCTGCGTGCAGTCAACGCATTCAGTTTTGCTTTACCTTACAATCAACAGGATTATGAGTTTGTCGGCGTGGAGTTGCAACACATGAATGCAATGGAGAATCTGACTTCCGACCGTCTCCATTCCAATGGTTCAAAAGCCTTGTATCCTACCTTTGTCAATGTAGGAAATAAGAAGACGCTTGAAGGAACCGTTGACTTATTTCTTTTGAAGTTTAAGGCAAAACGTCAAGTGAAATTCGGGTTGAAGATCATTGACGGCTTGTTAGTAGATAAGAGATTGAATACTCGTAGATCGGGTGTTCAGTAATTGGGTTAGTTAGTAGAGTTGTTCAAAAAGCTGCTTTTTTCTTTCTTTATGGAAGATAAGAGCAGCTTAAACGGAAAATATGACTCTATTAAGTCCATAAAGCCCGGTATCTTTGTCTTAAACAAAATTATAGTATTATGAAGAAATTACTTTTAACCCTTGCCCTATGCATGGGCTATTTGTGTACTACAGTTGCGCAGACATTTGTTAAAACAGAAGTGAAGCAGTCGATGCGGCGGGTGGCCGACTGGCAGATTGCTCATTACAACAAGGCTATTTACGGTGATCTCAATTGGGTAAATGCCACTTTCTATCTGGGACTTGTCCACTGGGCTGCAATAGCCGAACAGGCGGATAAAGATGATTCATACTACAAATGGCTGTTGCGGCTGGGGAACCGCAATTACTGGCAGGTAAATCAACGGATGTATCATGCTGACGATATCTGTGTCTCGCAGATGTATTTGTATATGTATGAAAAGTACAAAAGAAAAAGTATGCTTGTCCCGACACAGGCACGTGCCGAATGGGTGATTGCCAATCCTCCTTCCGGTTCGTTCGAGTTGGACTATGGCGATGCAACCACCTTGGAACACTGGACTTGGTGTGACGCACTGTTCATGGCACCTCCTGTTTACATGAAACTCTACAATATCACGGGTGACAAGAAGTTCATCCGTTTCATGGATAAGGAATATAAAGCTACTTACAATTATCTGTTTGATAAAGAAGACAATCTTTTCTATCGTGACCACCGTTACTTTACGATGAAGGAGGCGAATGGCGCGAAAGTGTTCTGGGGGCGTGGCAATGGCTGGGTACTCGGAGGGCTCGTTGAGCTTTTACGTGAACTTCCTGCCAAGAGCAAATACCGTCCGTTCTATCAGGACTTGTTCCAAAAGCTATGCCGCCGGATTGCTCCTTTGCAGAATAAGGACGGCTTCTGGCATGCGAGTCTGCTTGACCCGGCTTCTTATCCGTCGCCCGAAACGAGTTGCAGCGGTTTCTTCGTGTATGCGCTGGCTTATGGGATAAACGAAGGACTTTTGCCAAAAGAAGAATTCATGCCTGTGGTGGAGAAAGGCTGGCAAGCATTAGTGTCGGCTGTGGGAGAAGACGGTAAACTGGGATATGTGCAACCTATCGGCGCTGATCCGAAAAAGGTGACTCCCGATATGACAGAAGTCTACGGTCCGGGAGCTTTCCTGATGGCAGGGACGGAAGTTTACCGTATGGCACAGGACACTCCGAGGCAGCATGCGAATATTTCCCAAAACCGTATCCGTGAGATTGCTGCAATGTTGCCCGATAAACCGGAAGGAATAGGCGTTTCTTATAAAGACCGTACCTTCTGGAACAAAGTAAAAGAGAGCAGCAAGGCAGAAAAACTGCTGACAGAAGAAGCACCTGCATTGCTGAAAAAGGGGATGCCTCCTTTTGTTGACTCCTTGTATCTGCATCTGAACAAAACCAATGTCCGCCTGCCGGGCGAAAATATGATAAATGCCCGTTACCATTATCTGTTTCGGTTGACATTGGCTGAATGTATGGAGAATAAAAGACGTTACATTCCTGCTATTGAAAAGGCTCTGGTTGCTCTCTGCAACCAGAACTCCTGGTCGATTCCGGCTCACGACCGCAATCTGAATAATTATCATGGAACAGATTATTATGTCGATTTGGTAGTTGCCACTGCCGGAAACGGAATTGCGCAGTGTGTTGCTATGCTCGACGACCGTTTGTCACCGGAAGTAAAGGCCCGCGTGCAGTGTGCTTTCCGCGAGAAAGTATTTCGTCCTGTATACCGTTGCCTGGAAGAGACAAAGCCTTTCTGGTGGTTTACGGTTACAAATAACTGGAACTCGGTTTGTTTGGCAGGTGTCACCCTCACTTTGCTGGCGGATAAGGAGGAACGCGCTTATTTTGTTGCCGCAGCCGAGAAATATAATGTATACGGTATGAAAGGATATGCCGATGACGGTTATTGCAGCGAAGGGGTCGGCTACTATAATTATGGTTTCCGTGCATATATCTTACTGCGTGAGGAAGTATGCCGTGCCACGCAAGGCAAGATAGATTTCTTCCGTGAACCTAAATTTGTGCATATTGCTCAATATGGCAGGGAGATACAGATGAATGAAGGCGTATGTCCTGCTTATTCCGACTGCCGTATCGGTTTATCGCCTGATAAGTTCATCCTCGATTACTGTGACCGTGCGCTTGGTATCACCTCTGCGGAAGAAAAATATATTCTCCCTTCCGGCAATAATTTCTCTCTTTATCTCATAGAGTTGTTCCCTCATCAGGTATGGAAAATGGAAATGACAGACGGCATTCGTCAGGCATTGCAGGAAGGTTCCGATTCTTTGCGGGCGTATTATGAAAAGGCAGGAATCTTGGTTGCACGTCCTGCCAAGGGCAGCTCGTGTACGTTGGCTGTCTCGGCCAAAGGGGGTAATAATGCCGAAAATCATAACCATAATGACATCGGCTCTTATGCCGTCGCTCTAGGAAAGTGCACTATGGTCGGCGATCAAGGCGGTCCTTTCTCTTATCCGGGTGATTATTTTAGTGCGGAAGCTCCCGAGAAGTATAAGATCAAAGGTTCTTTCGGTCATCCAGTTCCGGTAGTAGACGGAAAAACACAGTCCTCCGGTGCCAAAGCGAGCGCCATTGTACTCAAGAAAGAATTTACGGACGTAAAAGATTTGCTTAGTATTGACTATACTTCGGCTTATTCCACCCCCAGTCTGGATAAGTTGGTTCGCACTTTCGTCTATGACCGTCAAGGGAAAGGTAGCTTTACTGTGGGTGACGAATTTACGGCCAATGCACCTATCCGGTTCGAAACAGCCATAACAACACAAGCCAACTGGAAAATTATTGATGATACACATCTCTTGCTTACTACCGGCACAGAACAGATGACCGTTACGATTGAAGCGTCCGGCAAAGTCGCGTTTACTTCTGAAACGATTGAGGTGAACTCTCCGGCCTATAAACGTATCGGTATTTCACTGAAGGAGCAGTCGAAGGACGGATATATCCGGTTGACGATGCGTACAAAACAATTGTGATAATGAAGATACTATGAAAAACACCGCTATATCTTATGATTAAACAAGGAGGAAGCGTATGAATACTAATTTTGTATATGGAATTGAGAACTAGTTGTTTGGATAATGAAGAGTTCTTCAAATATCAGAAATCAATTAATATATTGATGCATACTATTCTATCTCCTGTTACTCTTTGCCACAAATTGATAACTGAAGAATGGAAGCAGTTATTTGCCCTTATGGATATCCTTTATGGAAATGCTTTAAAAATATGGTTGGCTAAACATGATTGTCTATCTGAAGAGGAAATTGCTCTTTGTTATTTCTGTTATATAGGAGTAAAACATAAAAACCAATCTATTTTCTTTGGTATTTCATTACAAAGCCTGAGTAAACGTAAGCAGCGTTTGAGAGCTAAACTAAAGATTCCACACGGTATGTCTTTTAAAGACGTTGTTAATGCGATATAAAGATCATATTTTGAGAGCAATGAACACAGACGTGGAACATTTGAATCTAAAAGAAAATATGCTTATGAATAGAACACGATGTTTAATTATGATTTCTCTGGAAGTTGCGATGTTCGCCGAGGCCCAGACTTCTTCAAAAAGTATAGTGACGGATGTCAAAACAATCCCTGTTGAGTATGCGAATGTCATCTTGTATGATGCGGCCGACAGTACTAAAATCGTAAAAGCTGCTACAACTGACGTGAAAGGTCGGTTCGAATTATCTAAGATTCCTCATGGTAGTTACAGGCTGTACGCTTCCTGCGTGGGCTATGTGGGTACACATATACGTATTCATAATTTTCAGGAGCATATAAAGGACCTGCCAATAGTATTGGAGGAGCAGACGGTAGCTCTTGATGAAACCACAGTTACTGCACAACGCGTTGTGATGGAGTTTGACCGTCAGATTATTTATCCCGGTAAACAAGAGAAGGAGACGGCGATAGATGGGATAGATCTTGTAGACAAACTGCAATTACATGGAATAGTGGTAGGTAAAGTTGAGGGTACGATCAGTGGTGTGCTTGGTGGTACTGTCAAATTGCGTGTTAATGGTGGACCGGCTGATTTGAATGATTTGAAGCAGATAGACCCTAAAATGGTGAGGCGGGTGGAATATCACGACATGCCTTCTATGCGTTACGGAAAGGTGGAAGCTGTCATCGACTTGTATGTGAAACGTCAGGGATTTGGCGGTTCGGGCAGAGTTGATGCTTCGCATTCAGCAATGTCCCCGAATGGGAATGGGCTTGCCAATCTGAAATTGTATCATTCGAAATCCGAGTTCTCTTTTTTGCGGTGGCTTTAGCGTTTGGTAAGCGGGCAGATGTATTTAGTGATGAGAAGATATATTATAACAGTTGGGAAGTTGCGTCCGGAATAATGTACGTATGGAAAAACTGGAATTTTTCAGGTCTTATGAAATGGCGTTTGGGTAATTCGTATGCTTTTTGGGAGAAGAGTATGAATCCTTATGTTGTAAGTGATATGCGCCATTATGTATCTGATACGAAGAATCAAATTATGCTTAGAGCAGCATGGAAGTTTAAGTTCGGTCATCAGCGTAAAAGTGCTAGTCAACGTATTGAAAATAGTGGAGGAGAAAGTGCGGTATTTTAATAATGGAATGTCCATTCATCGAATTCAGAGTCTCGCCGGCTTGGGGAAGATGCTGAGAATATCGTATTTATATGTAACGAAAAAATAATAAAAGCGTGGATTTAAATGATTTAGGCCGTTTAATAATAGTAGTTATTGAGAATAGTTATAATCTTAAATTATTAAAATGATCAAAAATGAAGAATATAAAGAAAATTAATCTTGCTGAGGTTAGTGATAAACAAACTCTTAGCATGGACCAGTTTTCTAAAATCATTGGAGGTAGTGTAGATGATACTTGTTCTTCGGGGGGGGGATGTGCCGGAGGAGTTTTGGAAGTAAATACAAAGCTTTGTGCTAAAAACGGTGTTTGTACAAGTGGTGTCATTACATGGAGAAATTATGGATTCCTTTAACTCCCCAAACACC
>ENA-ORUX01002892-ORUX01002892.1-human-gut-metagenome-genome-assembly--contig:-NODE-2892-length-10141-cov-2.069601_pt1 | contig 10141 bp, 6 predicted proteins | sample MGYA00242087_ERZ509225 | MGnify/ENA primary metagenome ERZ509225 (study PRJEB26280, sample SAMEA2338864) | human gut metagenome | biome: human gut; feature: human-associated habitat; material: faeces... | reverse complement strand
TCCGAAGGCGGCAAGTCCCGTAATGCATCCTGCTGCCATAAAGATAAGGATCTTGGTGCGCTCTACCCGGATACCTGCATATCTTGCAGCAGTTTCTCCTGCACCGATTGCTTTCAGTCTGTAACCAAGTCCTGTGTATGTAAATACAAGATACATAACCACAAAGATGATCACTGTAAAGGTCAGCATAAACGGCAGTGTATTGTATTTAGAAATATCACTGACTGCGTAAACCGGAGAATTTGTTGTCGCATAGGCACAGACTCCGCGGAACAGATACATACTGCAGATGGTAACAATAAAGCTTGTGATTTTTCTCTTGACATTGAAATAACCGTTGATCAGACCGATCAGGCCACCTGTCACGATTCCGCCGATTGCTGCCAGAACCATATTATAATGGGACAGCCAGCAGACCACAATGGAAGCTACACCAAGCATGGAACCCTGTGAAAAGTCAAGACCACCCATGGTCATGACCATAAATACACCTATAGAAGAAATCATCAGCATATAGGACTGGCTGCGCAGCAGAGAAAGGTTCTTTGGCTGAAACAGTCTTCCATCTGTCAGAAATGCAAACAAAATACAGATAACAGCAAATCCTGCTATAGGAAGGATCGTACGCACAATAGGACGTTCCAGAAATGGTACTTGTTCAGATGATTTTTTTGTTGTATCCATTTTTTCTCCCCCTTAAATCATATTATCGATCAGATCGGTGTCTTTCAGATCCGGAGACCGGAAAAATTCACCATTGATCCTGCCGTCTTTCATGATCAGAATACGGTCAGCCATACCAAGAAGCTCCATGATTTCTTCGGAGATCATGATGATGGACTTTCCATTTTTTCTCATATCATTCATCATGGCATAAATATCTGCTTTTACCTTGACGTCAATACCACGGGTAGGGGAATCAAGGATGATCAGATCCGAATCCTTGCCAACCCATCGTGCAAGAACGACTTTCTGTTTGTTACCACCGGAAAGTGCAGACACAAACTGGTCAACACCTGTCATTTTGGTACTCATCTGTTTTGCATACTTGTTAGAAAATTCTCTCATTGCCTTTCCACGTAGGAATCCATGTGTCTTAAGATCCTCCAGAGATGGCAGACAGATATTGTTTCCAATCGTATCATTGATGACCAGAGATTCATTATCTCTGTCCTTCGATGCATAGGCGATGCTGTGTTTGATCGCATCCGGAATAGAGTTGATCTGTGTTCCGTCTCCTAAAGTTACCGTTCCCTGACGATAGTAAGAAGCACCAAAAAGAGCTTTTCCAACCTCATGCATACCACATTCAGAAAGACCTCCGATTCCAAGGATTTCTCCTTTGTGAAGCTCCAGATTCAGATCCTCGATCTGCCCTTTCACAGTCACATTTCTGGCGGAAAGAACTACTTCTTTCGAGATTTCTTCGCCATAATCTGTACGGTAATAGCTGTCACCGATCTCACGGCCTACCATAAGTGCCTTCAGTCTGTCCGGTGTCGCCTCCTGTTTACTGATGGAACCAATCTTTACACCATCTCGAAGTACGCTGATATTGTCTGACTGCTCAATGACTTCTTCCAGGTCATGTGAAATAAAGATTACGCAGTTTCCTGTATCACGTACTCTGTGCATAACTTTAAAAAGTTCTTCACGACCTTTTTGTCCAAGTGCTGTTGTTGTCTCATCTACAACAAGAACCTTCGGATTGAAATAGGTTGCCTTTACGATCTCAACCAACTTTCTGTCCTCAAAGTTATAATCATCAATAAATCCGTAGCTGTCCAGATATTCCTGTGCCTTTTTATTCATGGCCGCTGTGTTTTTGATGCCGTGTTTTGTAAATTTTTCTTCGTTTCCAAGGAAAATATTTTCTGCTACCGTCAGTCCGGAAAGTGTTCCGATCTCCTGCACAATGATCGCAACTCCCTGATGATTTGCCTCTACCTGGTTTGTTGCCGTAACTTCTTTGCCCTCCAGGATAAACTTACCGGAATCCTTCTGATAGATACCTGTCAGACAGGAAGTAAGTGTGGATTTACCGGAACCATTCTCACCGATCAGGGCATGGATCTCACCTTTTTCGAAGGTAAAGGAAACATTGTCCAGGGCATGTGTGATACCAAAATGTTTATCAATATTTTCCGCTCTTAATAATATCTCACCCATCCTCCTATTTCACTACAAGACCTTTGACCGGTTTGGTTGTCAGTGCAACGATCAGAAGCAGTGCTGCTCCGGTAACCACATTCTGAATGGTGGTCGGCGCACCGAGTGCAACGAAACCATTGAACATAAGCTGAATGATCATCTCACCGATCACAATTGCCACTACTGGATGACCATATTTCTTAAACGCCAGTCCAAAGAAGGTTCCCATCAGAGGCGTAAAGTTACGGCTCATAGAAGAAAGGTTCGAAGCAGATGTCATGGAAGTACCAAAGCTGATCGTCAGGATTGCCTGAAGTCCGAAGAAAAATCCGGCAAGTGTAAATGCCACGATTTTGTATTTGGATACATTTACACCCATGTTTTTTGCAACTACTTCGTTGCTTCCGATCGCATAAGTGTAAGTACCGATCTTGGTATATTTCAGAATAAATGCACAGAGGCAGTATGCGATCAATGCCAGGATCAGGTTTACCGGATAATCACCAAAAGCTCTGTATTCTGTAGAAAGGATTACGTTCTTTCCGTTTGTCGCATAGACACTTAAGGCCTCATAGATCAGAGAAAGTGCACAGGTAACGATCAGGGAAGAAATATGTAATTTAATATATACGATTCCGTTGATCAGACCAATGATCGTACCGCAGATCAGCGGTGCAATGATAAGACCTGCATAACCAAATTTTACGCTTGCATTGCAGGCAATGATGGAAGAAAGTACAATATTTGCACCAACACTCATATCAAAAGGTCCCATAACACAGATAAAATAGAGACCGCAGCCGCCCACCGCATAGATCAGGGCAGATTTCATATAGGTTGCCAGCTTGTCCGGGGAACCGAAGGTAGTCGGAGCGAGTACTTTAAACACCGCCCAGAAAACTACAAGCATAACTACCAGAATGCCAATTCCATAATACCGGCTTTGTTTGAGTTTTTTCATAACCATTCTCCTATTCATTTCTTCGCCCGCCAGAAGCAGGAGGCCAACCGCTCATCTGATTGGTCTTTTGCTTCTGGCGGGCGCATAATACAGCTTCTTTTTATATCTGCCGCCCTCCTTTTGGAAGGCAGCAGATTTCGGAGGCATCTCATTTAGTTGCTGTGACGGGAAATAACATCATCGATGGAGAGAGATGTTGCTGCTTTGTTCAGATCATCAAAGCTGTATCCTGCCATCTCAACGATTTCTTCGTCTGTATACGGATCATCGTCAACAAAGTATTTCTGATAGTTCTCATAATCTTCCGGTGAAGATACATACAAGTATGGGAACTCGATCTCATATCCGAAGGAACCTTCATCTTTTGTATAGTTGCCTTTTACTGCATTATAAGTCATAAGGAATGCGAATAACGGGTCACAGAAATGTCCGCCTGATTCTGCAAACATTCCGCCTGATTCGAGCTGCTCTTTCAGGTCATCCAGGAAGTCTGTGGAAACAACATCAATCTTGCCTGTAAGTCCTTCGTTTGCCAGAGCACCGATGGAACCAACCAGCGGGTCACCGCCGCCGCCTGCAACGATCAGAGCATCCATATCCGGATTGGAGTTATACAGAGAAAGGGCTGCTGCTGCACCTTCTTCGGAGGAAGTGTTTGCATATACAGGCTCTGTCATAGTTGCCTGATCATCCGGGTTTGCTTCGTTCCACTCATCGACTGCTTTCTTATATCCTGTCCATCTCTGCTGGAATGTAGCATCACCTACAGTCCATGCTTCCAGTCCGATGTTTCTGTCACCGTTTTCAAGAAGCAGATTTACAAGTGTGTATCCGTTTGTAACCTCATCTTCATGTACCGCACCAAGATAATATGGAGAATTGCATGCTGTCTGATATACTTCCGGGCTGTTTTCTTCAGAAATAATACGGAAGAACTGAGTCAGATAAACCTGATTTGCTTCGCATGTCTGAATTGCAGATGTCATTTCTGAATCAGCAGAGTTACAAATCACAATACCGTCACATCCTGCTGCACAGAGCTGTTCAACAGAAGCTGTAACCTGCTCTGATACATGGCCCTGATCTACATACATTACATTTACATCAAGTGCTGCTGCAGCCTTGTCAATGATCTTTTTGCACTGGCTTCCGAGTACGTCTGTGGAACTCCAGATAGAAACACCAATCGTAATATCATCATCTGCTGCGTAAGTTGTCACTGCACTTACCGGTAAAGAACCAACCATTGCTGCTGTTGCTGCAATAGCAACCAACTTTTTCATTCTGTTTTTCATCTTGTAAAAACCTCCTTAAATAAATGTTTATAAAAGCCAAAGTATGTTTTCGTTCTGTATCTGGCTTCGTGGTAATTGTATTAAAACATACTTTGGCTTTATTCAGTTAGGACATATTTGGATTTTTTTGTTGCACATTTTTGACTTGTATGTCTCGGGATTTTGGTAAAAAATATCCCAAAACACCTTGTGGGATACTACCTGCTGAACAGTTACTTATTTACATATGTTATTGCGGTATTCTCTTGGACTTACCCCTAATTTCTTACGAAAAACACGGCTGAAATAGTTGTAATCATCATAACCGACCAGAAAAGAAATCGTCTCCAGCTTCTTCTCTTCATCTCCCATAAGGCGAATTGCCTGCTCCATCCGAACTCTGGTCAGATATGCGATGATCGTCTCTCCATAAGTCTGACTGAACATTCTGGAGAGATAACTGGCATCCATATGATAAGCAGATGCCAACGCTGTCAGCGTGATATTCTCGTGATAAGAAGTAAGAATATACTGACGGATCTGCTCCACCTGGCTTCCCGCCGAATCCGCATTGTTCTCGGAATCATTTTCCCACAGACTGTTCAGCAGGATCTTAATCGACGACATTACAGAACCTGCATCCAGACATTTCATGTAATAATCAATATCATCCATCGCTTCCTCTGCCTGTGCAGTCAGTTCCGGCTGCTGCTCCTGTACATAACGATAAAGAATCCCTGTAATCCTCCGTATATACTGTTTCACGTCAAGACAGGACCAGCTCCCATTGTCACAGTTTCTGAAATCGCAGGTCTGGAAAATCAGTTTTCTGGTTTCATTTTTCTGACTCGTATTCAGGAAATGATACAGTTCCTCCTCGATCCGGTGTGAAATATTTTTGCCGACTGTCTGACATGCAGAAGTACTTTCGCCCTCCGGACAGGACAGAATACAGTGTGTATATGTAAATGGCCTGGTCACAAGAACAGCAATCATATCTCTGTAAATATTTCCGATATCATCAAGAGATCCGGTCTGTTCATGCAGGATCACAGAGACCGGTCCATAATCGTCAAGTGGAAATTCCTTCAGTATTTTTTCCGCAAAGATCTGCAGGGATTTTGTACGCAGAGAGGTAAAAATAAGGAACTCACTCATCTTATTACAGTTATTAAAAATGATCGCATCTGGATCTCCATCTGTCAGTTTCCGCAATTTTGTCTTGATATCCAGAGACATCTGAAGACTGTCATGGTCAAATTTCTCTGCAATCTCCGCAATATTATAAAATTTTACCATCAGTGCTGCCATGCCAGAAAACTCTCCCGTGGAGGAGACATGTGGCTGTGCCTGAAACTGTCCGTAAAGCTTACCGGAAAGCAGTGCGGAATATTCACTGTCTTCCATGAATGATGACAGTTTGTGCTCCTTCTGCCGATTTGTCTCCGTATTTCTTCGCAGAGTCTCCCTCTCTTCCAGAATACCGAGGGCTTTTGTAAGAATCCGGACAAGTTCTTCTTTTCCCACCGGTTTCAGGAGATAATCCAGACCACCCGATACAAAAACGCCTTTTACTTTTTCAAAATCATCATATCCACTCACCGCGATCGTGATGATCTGCGGATATTCTGTCTGAAGCTTCTTCAGAAGCTCCAGGCCATCCAGAAATGGCATGTTGATATCTGTGAGAATAATATCCGGCTTTTCCTCTTTGATCCGTTCCAGAACCTCCTCCCCATCACACGCAGGATCCAGAAACTTGATAGCATAATCCTCCCATGAGATCAGACTCCGGAGATTTTCTCTGCTCCAGTATTCATCATCCGCTGCCAGTACTTTATATTTCATTTTTTGCATAATGGGCACCTCCTGTTTCCCCATCATTTTCTTCACTATAAACAATCGGAACCGTGATCGTGACCGTCGTCCCCTCTCCGGCCTGACTTTGTATCCACAGTCCGTATTCCGCTCCAAACAACTGTTTCAGACGTGCATTTACGTTTAAGATTCCGATGGAAACACCTGTCTCCACACGTTTCCTGTCGTTTCGTTCCAGAAGTACATTCATGGCTTCCGCGTCCATTCCTGTACCATTATCTGCAATTGTAATGACCAGGTTTTCTCCGATATGTTCTGCTCGTATCAGAAGCTTTTTATCTTTTCGCCTGGTATTTCTGAGGCCATGTGTAAGTGCATTCTCCACCACAGGCTGAAGACAGTTCCTTGGAAGCCTGTCATTCAGCGTCTCATTATCGATCTGATATTCATACGCTACAGTAGAACCATTTCGTACATCCATGACATAAAGGTAATTCCTCACATGATCCATCTCATTCTGCATGGTGGACAGCTCATCTGTCATATTCAGACTGTAGCGAAAAATTGCCGACAGAGAATGGCAGATCCCACTCACCAGTGGACAGTTCTGTGCATTCGCAATACCGCTCATGGTATTCAGTGTATTGTACAGAAAATGTGGATTGATCTGCGCCTGAAACATCTTAAATTCCGTTCTTTCTACCAGCATTTTGTTCTGCAGTTCCTCTTCTGCCATTGCCTGAATACGGTCCAGCATTTCATTAAACTCCGTTCCAAGCACCGTCAGTTCCTCCGACCACCCGACCGGACTTACACGAAGAGAGGCCTCCCCATTTTTGATACGGACAATGGTATTTCTCATCTCCTCTACAGGCTTTGTCATCCATCTGGACAACATAAAAACAAGCAATACGATCAGACCGATCATTGCCGTCATAATGATCAGAAGTGTCCTTATCAGTGATTTCTGTGTTGCCGTCAGAAGAGACTGCGATACCAGAACAAAAGCTTCCAGATTATACTCTTCCTGAGGTACCTGAATGAGATAATTTCCCTCATATTCCTGCTCCAGCTGACCCGAACTGTAATAATTTTCAATTACTTTGGAAAGCTGTTTCTGAATCCGTTTTTGTGATACAGAAACCTGTCCCGTCTTTGCAATGACCTGATCTCCCACGGGCTGCAGCCACAGGCAGACCTGTTCGATATCTACATACTTTGCCATGATCGATGTAAATGCAGAGCTGTTGATATCGCATACCAGATATCCGATGTTTTTTCTTTCCTCGTCATAATTGTGAAGCTTCAGGACAAAACGAACCACACTTCTCTTTGCATCTGGATTACAATAGCCAGAAATCATAAAGTCTGTTCGTTTGTCATGTACATAATCATAAAGTCTTTCTGTGTTGGAATCATACTCCGTCTGATACAAATTTCTTGGAAACGAAGAGGCGTTGTATCTGTATGCACTGACGACTTTGTCCTGTGTATCATACAGATACAGTGCAAGAAGCTGATCCTCTTTTGTAAAGCGTTTTCTCGCAAAATACCAGCTCCGCCAGTAATAATCCTTCATACTGCTGCCTTCTTCCTCTGCTGCTCTGAGGGCACTGATCAGATCCTGTTCACTATAGATCGTCAGCATTTCCGTTCTTATATTATGGATAAAAGAAGCAATATCCGTCTGCATTTTGGTAAGTGAAATCTCATGATCGGAAATACTTTCTGTCCGGATCTGCCGCCGCAGAGTCTGATGAAACAAAAAGGTCTGCAGAAGAAGTGCAAATACCACACTTGTTATACAGAAAATAAGAAGTGCATTTCGCATGGTGATTTTTTTACGTTTCATATATTTTTCCTTTTGTTCTTCCGTTTATCTAATTATAAGTACGCTGATTTTTAAGGTAAATACAGATTCTTACGAATAAAGTTGGTTTTTTTATCCATATAAAACAAACCGGTCTGTCAGCCAGTATCCTCTTATTTGATACTGACCGGCAGACCGGTCCTGTAATCTTTTATTTTTATGGAATTTCTAATGTTTATATGCGTAGTTCAGAAGGATCCTTGAATCTCTCCAGCGAGCCTTGGATGTCGGCCCTCCAAGAACAACGGAAATATATGTATTTCCTTTTTGTGAGCGGCACAGCCCAACAAAACAATGGCCGGCCTTGTTGGTATATCCTGTTTTCATACCTGTTACACCTGGCATATTTCCAAGAAGTGCGTTTGTTGTATTTACCGAAAAACGTCTCCGTGTATTCAGACTTCTGAAAGCATAGCTTTTGGTGTTGATGAGTTTCAAAAAAGCTGGTTTTTTAATTGCATAGCTGGCAATCCTGGCAAGATCAGAAGCCGTTGTGTAATGGTTATAACCGGCATCCAGTCCATTTGCGGTCACAAAATGAGTATTGCTGCATCCAATCTGTGCGGCTTTCTGGTTCATAAGCTTTGCAAACTTACTCTGCGAACCACTTATATGTTCTGCGATTGCCACTGCGGTATCATTATGAGACGGAAGCATCAGAGAATAAAGCATATCTCTCATATAAAACTTTTCTCCTGTTCTGGCATACAGCTTCGTTGGTTCCTGTGCTGCTGCCCGTGCAGAAAAGTTCACTGTTTCATTCATTTTGCTGTTTTCAAGAGCAAGGATACAAGTCATTATTTTGGTCGTACTTGCATTGGCGTGCCGCATATTTTCGTTCTTTGCGTATAAGACCTTTCCTGTATCGGCATTGATAAGAATCGCACAGTCTGAAGCCAGATCATAATACAGCCCCGAATGATTCAGTGCACCATCTTTTTCAAAATAATATGTCGTCTTGTTTATTTTCTTTTTCCCGGTATATGCTTTTCCACTGGAATCGAAATAATATCGTTTACCGGAAGGAAGTGTGTACCAGCCACCGGTGATAAGAATTCCCTTCTTGTTCACGTAGTAATAATTCTTGTTGTAACGGAACAGACGGTCTCTGTACATATATCCCTCTGAACGGACTCCAAAGTAATATTTTCTGCCGTGGATCGTATGCATTCCATACCAGGCTTTTCCTGAATTATCGAAATAATAGTTTTTTCCCTTGATCCGCAGATATTTATTTCTGGCATAATTTCTTTTTGCGTAACGATAATACAGGTTGTTGTTTTTGCTGACAATCTCACCCGTTCTGGCTATCTCTAATCGCGGAAACGAAGCTGCTGATACAGCAGTACTTCCACTAAACAGAGATACAAACAAAACAGCAAGAACCAGCAACAGTAGATTTTGTTTCTTTTTCATTTGCATTTCTCCTCATATAAAATAATTCTGTCAAAATTCTAGCATGGATGTCTCCTTTTTTCCAGCATGAAATTCTGACAGAATTTATTTTTTATTTGTAACTGTTATGCACTTTTCTTTGTCATAAACGACTCAAATCTCACATGGTGATCCATCTTATCACCGATCATTCCAATCACTTTTCCCATAGAAAAAGCAGCCAGGATTGTACCAATCCCAAGTCCGTCCAGATGTCCGAGGATAATACAGGTCATCAGTGCAGTCACTGCAAGGCAGATAACATCGAAGCTGATCTTGATTCTGGAATATTGTACTTTTGTGATATCTGCCAGTTCCCGTGGAAACAGATCTGTCGGGATAATGGGCAGACCACAGCGGTTGGAGAGTGCGATTCCTATGCACAGAAGCAGGTAGCTGATGATAAAATAAAGTACCCTGTAACCAATAGCTGTTGGCAGGACATTAATCCACATTTCATGTACATCAAGCATCTCACTGAATGCAAATCCAACAACAAAACTAAAAAGATACGGTGCAACAAATTTCCTTCGCATGATCATCAGTGATAACACCAGAAGTCCCTGAAAAATGTAAGTCCAGGTTCCAAGAGAAATCTTTGTAAACACTTCTGAAAATGCATATGGTACACTG
>ENA-ORUX01002883-ORUX01002883.1-human-gut-metagenome-genome-assembly--contig:-NODE-2883-length-10165-cov-11.224431_pt1 | contig 10165 bp, 6 predicted proteins | sample MGYA00242087_ERZ509225 | MGnify/ENA primary metagenome ERZ509225 (study PRJEB26280, sample SAMEA2338864) | human gut metagenome | biome: human gut; feature: human-associated habitat; material: faeces... | reverse complement strand
CCTATTTGCAAGAATTTGGTATATTGAGCGTTACGCCTGTCTTGGTTCGGACAAGTAGGACAGGTCGGGGAGGAATGGTGAGTTACTCACATCTGGCAAACACGATTAAGCCTCTTCTGATGGATAAATAATATGATACAGAAATATGTACATTCCAGTCGTTTTTTTGAATCCACCAAGTATCTCTTTATCAGAAGTGGATGGAGGAGATGGGGTGCAGCTGACAATATTTTCTTTTATTTTTAGGTTAGTCAGGCTTATATTTCATTTTTCAAGACTCCTTTTTTTTGACTATTTTTTATATTTGCGAAATCGGTTATGAGAAGGCCGGATTGGCTTAATAAAAAGCCTCTATTTGATAATAATGAAGAATGAGTAATAGTTTTATAACAAATAAGGAAAAATTTCTATCCGATATTATTAACGGCATTCTGCCCAAAACAAATGCGGTTGATATACTGGTCGGCTATTTCTACTATTCGGGTTATAGCCAGTTATCCGAAAAGCTGCAAGACAAACAGATCAGAATACTTGTAGGACTGGATATTGACCTGCATATATCCAAACGTATCAGCGAGGTAGAAAACTTTCGGAAAGGTTTTGTATCACGCAATTTGGTGAAAGAAGAATACTATACACAGTTTATTAAACTGTTTAATGATTCAGACCTCCTTGACTCTGCTGATAAATTGGAACAATTCAAAATGTTCTATGGCAAAATACTCGATGGCACTTTGGAGATACGCAAGACTCTCGAACCCTGTCATTCGAAGATGTATTTGTTTGCCTACAATGACCAGATGAACGAAGGCGGAGAACTGCCTGGAGTATTGATAACAGGTTCAAGCAATCTGTCTTATCAGGGACTGAAAGGACGTTTGGAACTGAACGCCCGTTTCAATGACAAGCTGGAATACGAAGAGGGGAAAAAGCTGTTTGATGAATTGTGGGACAACTCTGTGACCATTGCAAGCAAAGACAATTTGGACGAATGGGAAAACAAGGTAATGAAACGCATCTGGTACGAACAGCTCTATTCGCCATACCTTATGTACATCCGAGTTCTGAAAGAATACTTTAATATCCCAACCTCCAACAATATCCTGACCCCACATGATATTACGGAAGGAAAGTATTCGAATTTAAGATACCAGACAGATGCCGTCCAGATGGCTTTGAACGCTTTGCGCAACCATAACGGCGCTATTGTGGCCGATGTGGTAGGTCTGGGCAAAAGTGTGATAGCCTCTACCATCGCCCGCAATCTGAAGTTGCGGACCATCATTGTGTGTCCTCCGCATCTGTACAAGCAGTGGGAAGGCTATCGCGATGAGTTTGGCTTTACCGCTACTGTGTTCAGTTCAGGAAAAATAGAAGAGGCTCTTTTGCATTATCAGGAGTTGGTGAAACCCGGCGAGCAATTCTTGATTATCATTGACGAGGCACATCGTTTCCGCAATGAGTATACGCAGGATTATGCTCTGTTGCATAATCTGTGTTGCAACAACAAAGTCTTGCTGCTGACGGCAACTCCCTTCAACAACCAGCCTGCCGACATTTATGCGTTGATAAAACTCTTCCAAATTCCTTCAAACTCCACATTGAAGACCGTCGAGAACTTGGGCGCTTCATTCAAGGACCTGATAAGCAAGTACAAAAAATTGCGTGAAGAGCAAAGAGAAGGTAAAACGACTGACGAAGAAATAAAAACGCAAGTCAGCGATATGGCCAAGAAAATCCGCTCCATCATCAGCCCGCTGGTTGTTCGCCGTTCACGTCTGGACCTGCTGGATATACCAGAATACGCCGAAGATTTGAAGCAGCAGCACATTCAGCTGGTCTTGCCCGACGACCCTGAGGAACTGGAATATGATTTGAGTGGATTGAAAGCCTTGTATCTTTCTACGTTGGAACGGATCAGCCCGTCTGAAGAAGGCAGTAACGTGTACCATTTCAAGGCAGCCCGCTATTCGCCAGCCCTCTATATTCACGAAGACTTGCAAGAAAAGCTGGCCAAGGAACTCGAAGACAGGACAGGTGTCAATTTCAATCTTTTGATTGGACGGCAAGCCAATATCTCCAAGTTTATGCGCCACCTGCTGGTAGCCCGTTTCGAGAGTTCGGTAGCGGCATTCCAGGCTTCATTGGGATACATGATTCAGTCCTCCGAACACATGCTCCGTTGGATTGAGAAACGGAACAAGATACCTGTATTCAAGAAAGGAAATCTGCCGGATGTGTCTGCTTTCTATGACACAAGCGACGACGGCATGGAAGAAATCGAGGAACTCTTCGAAAAGTACGAAGCCCGTGGGTTCTTTGAGATAGACATGAAATATGTGAAAGATGATTTTGTGGCAGATGTTGAGTCAGACATCCAATTGCTCAAAGGTCTGCGCGAACAATGGTTTGGCCAGGACAACACAATCAAAAACGACCCCAAGCTGGACTCTTTCATTCGCATTGTCCAAGAAAAAATGAAGAACGAGCCAGAGCGTAAACTCATTGTGTTCTCCGAATTTGCCGACACGGTAAACTATCTGGGCGACGCGCTTGCCAAAGCGGGGTTGCCTGTGATGAAATATACCTCGGCCGACGCCACCCCTGCCAACAAGGACCTTATCCGAGCCAATTTTGACGCAGGTATGAAACCTGCCTTGCAGAGGAACGATTATCAGGTCCTGATAGCCACTGATGCCATATCCGAAGGCTACAACCTGCATCGTGCGGGCGCCATCTTCAATTACGACATACCTTATAATCCTACCCGCGTCATCCAGCGCATCGGGCGTATCAATCGTGTCAACAAGAAAGTATTCGAGCACCTGTATATATACAACTATTTCCCTACCGATGTAGGCGAAGCCGAGACAAGAACCAAAGAAATCTCCACGCTCAAAATGGCCATGATTCACGCTATTATGGGCGAAGATACAAAGGCGCTGACCAAAGAAGAAGAGGTGAAGGCTTTCTTCAAGGAACGCTATCGCAAGGAGTTTGCCCGTAGCGAAGAGGCTTCGTGGGACACACCCTACCGCAAGCTGCTCAACGGCCTGAAGGGTACTGAAGATTACGATGCCGCATTGGAAATACCTCATCGTGCACGAACAGCAAGAAAGGCGGAAAAGCCAAAGAAAGGTGTCCTGATGTTCGGACGCAAAGGCGACGACTTCGTTTTCAAGATAGGTGATGCGGCCAATCCCCCTGCCATGATTTCGGCAGAAGAGGCCATTTCGCTGTTCGAAGCAGACAGACATGAGGAGCCAGTCGAACTGAGCAACAACTTTGATACCATCTATCAGCGGGTTAAATCATCACTCTTCAACAGCGATGTTAAGGACAGAAACGAGAAGGAGCAGATAAATGCATTGGCCAAAATAAAAGTGCTGATGTCGAAACAAGCCTTGCCACAAGACTATCTTGAAGATTTGGCACAAGTGGTGAGAGCCGATGCATTGTCCGGCTATGAGATACGGTTTATCAATCAACTGGCGCCAAAGGATGCGCCCCAATTGCCCTTGAAAATCTCCGCTGAATACCTGGCACGCATCATCAGCTCTCAAAACAAAGTGGACGATGGAGAAGAAACGTTGATTTTAAGTGAAGAACTGCAATAAACCTCATAAATAAAGAGATAAAAGATTTGATTATGGAATTCAACAAAGCATACAGCCGCCAAGAGTTTGTACGATTTCTGCAAAACAGCTTCCTGCCCGAGGATTTTGTTCCCTCCGAAGAGAAAGTATGGTTCCGAACCAAAATGACCTATTCCACCGAGGCCGTGAAGCTTGGCACGTGTCCGTCGCTCGAGCTGGTAGTCTATGAGGTGAAACATCGTTCCAGGCACGATGCCCGCGTGTCGCTCTCCAAGGAAGCCTTCCGAATGCTTGCCGATGAAATGAAGGACAGGGCGTTGGTTGTCTTTGTGCCCGAAGACAGCAATGAAAACTATCGCTTTTCGCTGATTGAGATTACACTCGATGCGGCAGACGACTCCGCACGGGTCACCAAAAGATACAGCAATCCACGCAGATACAGTTATTTTCTGGGTGAGGGTATAGCCTACTATACCCCCAACAAATACTTGAACGAAAAGGGACGGGTGGCAAGCAAGGAGGACTTGTTGAGCCGCTTCTCTGTCGAAGTATTGACCAAAGAATTCTATCAGGAGTTGAGCGACTGGTATGCTTGGGCTATCAAAATTATACGCTTCCCCAATAACATCGATGACAAGGACGACGATGCCAAGTTCAACAATGAAGGCGCCATCCGCCTCATTACCCGCCTCATTTTTGTATGGTTTTTGAAACAGAGGCATCTCATACCAGAGGAATTTTTTGACGAAAGTTATCTGAAAGAGAATCTTCTTAAGAATTTTAAACCGTATCAGATGGGAGGATTACTGCATGACAGAGGTGAAGTTAAGTATTATACGGCCATTCTACAGAATTTGTTCTTTGCCATGCTGAATAGTCCTATTACTGCGGAAGGAAGCAAAGATGTTGCTGAACGACATTTTCGTAAACTAAACGAGCAAGGAAAGCCTGACCGCTCGGATTATGACAACAATAAGTTAATGCGTTACGAATCATACTTCAAGAATCCTCAATTGTTTGTTGACTTGGCAAACAGGACTGTTCCATTTTTAAATGGAGGTTTGTTTGATTGTTTAGATGAAAAAGATAAAGGAATATATTACGATGGATTTAGTGATAGCGAAAAATCCATGAAGTCATTGTATATTCCCGATTTCTTATTCTTTATTCCCGAGACTGGGGTGGATTTGTCGATATGGTATAATGACAAAAGGAAAAAAGCAGTGAAGGTCAGAGGCTTGATACAGATATTGAAGCGCTACAACTTTACCGTCGAAGAAAATACCCCCTTTGATAAGGAAGTGTCTCTCGACCCCGAATTGTTGGGCAAAGTCTTCGAGAACCTGTTGGCGTCGTTCAACCCCGAAACGCAAACAACGGCTCGCAAGCAGACAGGCTCGTTCTACACGCCGCGCGAAATTGTGCAGTACATGGTGGACGAAAGTCTGGTGGCACACCTGAAGCGTACGGTAGGAGAGGAGCTGGAGCCCCAGTACCGCCAGCTCATGCAATACTCGGACGATGACGTGGAGTTGACCGCCGAACAACGCAAAAGCATCATGCAATCCTTATACAATTGCAAGATACTCGACCCAGCCTGCGGCTCGGGTGCCTTTCCTATGGGCATCCTCCAGCAGATGGTACACATCCTCAATCGCATTGACCCCGACAACTCGCAATGGAAAGAAATGATGCGTGCTGTTGCTATTGACAAAACATCCGAAGCTTATTTCAATGCTTCCGATGATGAACGTAAAGAATTGATTGCCGACATTGAGCGTAGTTTCGACGAAAGCATCAACCGCCCCGACTACGCCCGCAAACTCTATCTCATCGAAAACTGTATCTATGGAGTGGATATTCAGCCTATCGCCATACAGATCAGCAAATTGCGCTTCTTCATTTCGTTGGTTGTTGATCAAAATACCAACGCCGACCCTACCGATAACTTTGGCATCCGTCCGCTTCCCAACCTCGAAGCAAAATTCGTGGCTGCCAACACGCTGATAGGTTTGGTCAAGAAAGATGCGTCCTTATTCGATAGTGCGGAGATTAAGGCGAAAGAAAACGAACTGAAAATAGCCAAGCACAAGATTTTTGGGGCAAAGACCGTACGAACCAAACGGAAATACAAAAACATCGTCAACGACCTTCGCCAGGAGATTGCCGATATGCTGTATGCAAACGGTGCTGTGGGAAATGATGAAGCCCGTCAGCTGGCATCGTGGGATATGTTCGACCAGAATGCTTCATCGCCTTTCTTCGACTCGGAATGGATGTTTGGGGTGAAGGATGGATTTGATATTGTGATTGGGAATCCGCCGTATGGTGTTTCCATTAAAGGTGAATATAGAAAAGCTGTGGTTAGTGTATTTGGAAATGTACCTGATTATGAAATTTATTATTATTTCATAGAATGTGCTAAACTCTTATGTAAAAGAAATGGAATATTATCATACATAATACCCAATACATGGCTTTTTAATACATACGCTGCTAAATATAGGATAAATCTATTTTCTGATTGGACTCTTATGGAGGTTCTAGATTGTACAAAAATCCCTATTTTTGATTCGGCTACTGTATTGAACTCTATTATAGTATGGCAATATTGTAGTGATATAACGAACAATGTTGGTTATAGGAATACGCATTATGCAAAATCTTTTAAAGAGTTAATAGCAACTCCAAAGTTGCAGATTCATAAAGAAGATATTTTAAAGATGAATCAAAATTGGGGATTGGCTTTTTTTCTAGAAGAGAAAGTGAAAACTGTTGTCAATAAGATTTCAAATAATCCAAATCATATTTGTGACTATTTTGATTGTTCTCAAGGATATATACCATATAGACTCTCAGATTTAATAAAAATCTATGGAACAAAGATGGGTGAGAAGATAAAGAAAGAGAGGCTTTGGCATTCAAAAGAAAGAACATCCGAGTTTTATATCCAAGAGATATATGGAAAAGATATAACTAAATACAACTATCATGCAACAGGTGATTATGTAAAATATGGTAAACATGTAGCTTGTTATGTAGATTTGGATTATTTTACTTCTCCACGCTTGCTTGTTAGAGAAATTACAAATCCAACTATTATCGCTTGTTATGTAGATGAGCCTTTTATAAATGATCCACAATTATTACCAATAATATCCAAAAATAGTAATGCTATTTTTACTCTTTATCTTTTATGGGGGATATTAAATTCAAAACTGGCCACATTTTTTCATTTTAATCATTCTCCTAAAGCAACCAAGGGAGCCTTTCCAAAAATATTAGTTCAAGATATAAAGGAGTTCCCATTACCTATTGTCAATAAGGAAATTAGTTTAAAGATAGAATCTGTTGTTAAAAATTTGATGGAAAATAAAAATGAAAATATGTCTATGCTAGATTTGGCTATTTATCATCTTTATGGTTTAACTTACGATGAAGTTTTAATCGTCGACCCTCAAACTTCAATTAAACGCGAAGAATATGAAACAGCAGATATTTAATATTATAGTGGGATCTATATCAATCCTTGCCTTGATTTTTTCACTTCTCAAATTAACGCCATTTAGTGTAACAAGCGAGGACTATATCAGTACTATTGTATCTGCTTTAAGTATAGCTGCCACATTGGTAATTGGCTACCAAATTTATAATGTAGTGGAAATAAAACGAGAACTGAAACAATTTGATAAAAAGATAGAACAACAAAAAACTCTATATAAAAGTATTATAGAAAAGAATTTAGAATTAGAAAGTAAGTTGCGAATTCAAAATTCCTTATTACAAGGAGGTTTTGATATTATCAATGCTAATTTTGAACTGAATAAAGGGAATGCGAAAGCTGCTTTTTACTTTAATCATCATTCATTAATCTTTTATTTGCAATCTGATATGAATGATTTTCAGCCTATATTTGATAACTTGCGTAAAAATATAGTTTCTCTTTCCATTCAATCATTTGCATTTGGATATTCGATTAACCAAAACGGAGAACTAATTAATCCAGATATAATATCTGAAATAAATACTTATAGAGAGATTATTAATTCGGATGAAAATATTATCAGAGAACAACCTAATTTTGTTATAATACAAACAGAATATAATAGAGTCATAGGGCATTTTTACAAAAGGATAGATGATATTATAAGAACCCCCAATATGCAATTATCAGAAGTTGAAAAAGACAAAATACTTAATCCAAGTTGATTATCATGACTCACTTAGCAAACATAGATAAAGATTACGCCTCCTGGATTGAAGAACTCAGCCAGAGGTACAAGCATAGCCAGATAAAGGCGGCAACCCATGTGAACAGTGAAATGCTGCAATTTTACTGGTCGTTGGGAAAGGATATTGTGACGCTTCATGCGGAAAGCCGATGGGGCGAAAAATTCCTTGTAAATTTAAGCTCGGACCTGCGTGCCAAACTTCCGGGGGTAAAGGGGCTTTCGGAAACAAGCATTGGATATGCCAAAAGATTTTATCTGCTTTATAATGAGTGGTTTACAATTCACCCCCAACTTGGGGGTGAATTACAGGAGAGCGCCATTTGGCGTATTCCTTGGGGACATCACAAATATATCATAGACAAATGCTTCAACGAGCCTGAGAAGGCGATGTTCTTTGTGCGGAAGACGCTTGAAAACGGTTGGAGCCGGAATGTCCTTTTGAACTTTATGGATACAGATCTCTTCGAACGGCAGGGGAAGGCCATTACCAACTTCAAGGCGTCACTGCCTGTTCCGCAAAGTGACCTTGCGCAGGAAATGACCAAAGACCCATACAAGTTCGACTTCCTTACGATGACCGAAGGATATCATGAAAAGGAATTGAAAGATGCACTGGAGGTGAATATCCGCAATTTCCTTTTGGAGCTTGGGACGGGCTTTGCCTATATGGGGCGTGAATACCGCCTTATGATAGGTCAGACCGAAAAGTTTATAGACATGCTGTTCTACAATCTGAATCTCCGCTGCTATGTGGTTGTCGAACTAAAGACTGGCAAATTTGAATCGGAGTATATCGGACAATTGGGGACATACGTCGCTGCTGTAAACCATCTGCTGAAAAAAGATATTGATAATCCTACGTTGGGGCTTCTGATCTGCAAGTCCAAAGACAATGTGCTGGCTCAATATGCCTTGGAGTCATCCAATCAGCCCATAGGCATTTCAGAATATGAACTTTCCAAACTCTATCCGACAGACTTTAAAGGTACGTTACCGAGTATTGAAGAGATAGAAAATGAATTAAAGTAACTATCATGAGCAGATTAAGTGATTTATATAAAGCGATGGAAACCCTCCGGAAAGAGGGACTTCCGGTAAATGAAGACCTTGAAAGAAAGGCCAATGAATTGGAAGAAGAGATTATAAAAAAAGAAATCCTTCCAGTGTTAAGCAAAACAATTGAACCGGCATTACAACCTGTACAGAGGGAACTTGTGTTGGTTGTGGACTATGTACCGGGGAATCCCCTAAGTGTTCATCTGAGCCGTAAACGTAACTTTACTGCCGAGATAGATGCTAAAGAAATTCTCCCTGACCCAGAAGTGGAACACAAAGAAATTGGGAAGACTGGTCCAAAGGAAGTTAAGAACCCTGTTACAAGATTGAGAATAACATTCGCCGACGGCAGTGTTATACAGGAAAGAAATGCGGCGGAAAGCTTTGTCACATTTGTTCGGAGAGTTGGAGTAGAACGTGTCCGCTCATTGGGATTGAAACAATGTAAGATTTCGCTGGTTTCCAATACTTTGGACAAAAATATGGTGACAAGCAGAAATCTTTAGGAAACGGATGGTATCTGATGACAAATACCAGTACGCAATCCAAACGTAAGGATATTGAATTTATTGCAAATGCCTTTAATATCAATATAAAAGTAGATATAATTTAAGAGTATTATGTGATAATTGAAGTAATTTTGTTGATTTATTCACCCCTCCAAAAGCATAAGCATGAAAGATAAAGAACTCGAATCGCCTATTTCCTTTCTTTCTGCATCGAGCAGTATGGAAAGAAGTATCAGTTGGGTGGGGATGAAGTGGTCTCTTTGTTCGACCGATACGAAGTGTTGCCCTACTTGGAAGAGAATTTCGAGGTACTGCATACACAAGGTCATCAATGGCTGATGGAGGAGATAGACGAAATGATTAATTCTAAAGAGGTCAACCTATGAATCTGGACATAACCAACGAAAATCTGTACCTGCTGCTGCCCGGCAAAGTCAGCCGTGTGGCGCAAATCTATGCCCATGAACATCACGTTACAGTGATAGAGGCTTTGCGTTGCTTCTATCATTCGGATACTTACAAAAGATTGGCTGACGAAACTACTAAGCTGTGGCATTATGGGCCTGTAGCCCTCTATCAGGAATTGGTAGACGAACTAAAACAGAGAGGAAGCGAATAGGGGTAAATAGCCTTGCCAATATCGGATACACTCAGACGGGGAGTCAATCGCAATCAACGAACCTTATCTCTGTAAGTGGAGATATTTCAATATGTATCTTCTGTTTGTCACTTTTTATTCGTACATTTGCGAAGCATAACCCAAATACAATAA
>ENA-ORUX01002876-ORUX01002876.1-human-gut-metagenome-genome-assembly--contig:-NODE-2876-length-10186-cov-2.407462_pt1 | contig 10186 bp, 10 predicted proteins | sample MGYA00242087_ERZ509225 | MGnify/ENA primary metagenome ERZ509225 (study PRJEB26280, sample SAMEA2338864) | human gut metagenome | biome: human gut; feature: human-associated habitat; material: faeces... | reverse complement strand
AAAAGTGTTAAAATATTGAAAGTCAAATCGAGTAAACCAATTTCAGGAAACTACACTAGGAACTCAGCAGCTTCTCTCCATAAACACCAATGAACAAGCTACTCCTCTTATTTTCTGCTATCCAATATTTTTGTCCCGATATCCATATAACGATACACGTCCCGGGTGGTTTCCCGAATACGTTTCTCGTCTTTTTTATGTCCAAGCCGAACGATAATGGCATTCTTCTCGGGTATAGCAATAATGTATTGCCCCAACATTCCCCGGAAATACGGGTTTCGTTGTCCCTTATAGTTCATAATCCAAATCTGGAATCCGTAATAATCCAGAGAATCCTTTCCCCACTCATCCTTCAGATATCCGGCCGGGCTCATGGCCTCGTTGATATATTCTTCCGAAACCAACTGTTTTCCGTTCCAATTTCCATGATGCAACATCAAACGGGCAAAACGGGCAACTTCCCTCGCCGTGGTGTGGAAACAACAGAAAGATTTCTCGTCCCCGTCCTTTTTATCCAGCAACCAATACGCATCTTGAGCGGCTTGCATCGGTTTCCACAACTTCTCTTCCGCGTAGTCACTGATACTCTTCCCGGTTGCTTTCTCCACGACAAAAGCCAGAATCTGCGTGTCCCCGCTCCGGTACGAAAATTGTTTTCCCGGTTCCTCGATCACGTCCAACGTGGTCACCAAATCATACAGATCGTTCCCGTAATACCCGTGCGTGGTGACCGAAAACAACGACGCGTAAGCCTCATCCCAACTCAACCCACCACTCATGGTCAACAGGTTGCGGATCGTGATATTTTTCTTTTCCCCTTCGTTGAATTCCGGAATATATTTCCCCACCGGATCATCCAAACTGGTAATCTTTCCCTCGTCATGGGCAATACCGACTAACAGTCCCACAATACTCTTGGTTGATGAAAATATATTGGATGTCTTCGTATCATTCCAACCGGACCGATACTCCTCGTACACGATACTGTCATTCTGAATTACCAAAAAAGAAACCGTACGAAAATCATTCAAGTAGGCATCATCCTCCGGACTCAACTCGTACGTGTTATAATCCTTGGCAATTTTCCACGTCCAACACGTATCGGCCTTTCCCACCGTGTGCTTGTCAAACATCGACAAATCATCTATCGACGGGTACCAGTACAACAACGCCTGCCGTGCATAATAAGGCAGGCAAAAATAAGCAATCCCCAGCACCACCACAACCGTCAAAAGTATCTTATATCTTTTCTTCATGTTCAATTCTCCATTTTCAATGTTCAATTTTCCTGACTTTCGCCACCATTTTCCGGATTATCCCTTCCCCGATACAAGGAGCATGGGCATCCTCCGGAAAAAAGATCACGAACTCACCGGGAGATAACGTGAACACCATCTCCACCGGATCCCGGTAAAAAGTAAAATCACCCGCGACATCATACGGGGCCCGTTCTTCACCCAACAAACTTTGGGCTTTCCAACCATAGCTTTCCGACATACTCAAAGGCATTTGAATATCGATATATTTGTCATGCCGTTCATACACGGCTTCCTCGACTCGCCGTCCTTTGGCATCTTCAATTTTCAAATAGGCATTATCCCCGTCAATGTCAATTCGTCCCGCGGGCATGCTTGACAAATCATGTGTTTTTATATAGTCAAAGACCATTTTAAAATACAGGTTTAACCCCTCAATTCGTTCGCTATTAGCCAGTATGTCTACAATCATAATTTTTATTTCATTTTTTTTATACAACAAAGATATGGAAAATACGTTTTCTACGAGAAAACTACATAAATTTTAATCACTATGAAAAACTCATACCTTACAATGATCATTTTCACGATTTTTATCATCGGTTTTTGCACCAACACGCGGGCACAAAAACAGGGTCGCGTGGAAAGACTATACCAACACATCACTTGGTCGGAAGGAGACAAGTACGATCGGCTGAGAGCACGGATGGACACCAAAAGCATGGATGCCTACAAAAACGAAATCTTACTGGCCGATGCTCTCAGGCAACTGTTGCTGACACCCAGCGTCAACGCCATCGAGCCGTACTTGAAAAGCAACATGGTCATACAGCAACAGGACGGGGGTGCCCGCCTACGCTCATTCTGTCAGGCAGCAAACTTGAATGTCGACCTTTTCCGTCACAAGGCAGATTCCACGATCTTTGCTTTGCTGGCCGATTCCCCGAACCAGCTTGAAGATTCCCGCACGGTACTCGCCCGGATGAAGGAATACCATTACCATATAAATCCCGATATTTACGAGGCAATCATTCAGCTAAAGGAAAAAGCGCAGTACGCGGACCTGAAAGCCCAACCGACACAAGCAAAATGTAACTCTTATTTCAAAGACTTCCATAACGAGTACAATTATGTCGAGGTGGCCAAAATATATAATGACCTGCTGTACAAAGCCATTCTCAACGAACCAAACGATTCTACCCTGCGCTGTTATTTTAACGATACCACGTTAAAAACATTTTACGCAAACTCCAAGGAACCGCGCCCATACCTACCGGAAGTACAAAAACTCTATGACGATTGCCTGTTCAAAGCGATACAAACGGCAACTTCCCCGGAAGCCAAAAAACACAGTATCAAGGCTTATATAGAATGTCCCTATCTGGTTGGATGCAACCGTAGGTACCTGCCACAAGTGGAATACGCTAACGACAGCATTGACCTGGTCATCCTGGTTTCGCAAGTTGATTCTTTTCCACGTCTCCCGTTGATCAAGGCTTACCTTCAAACTCACAAATACAAACAATTCCGGGATCAAGCCCAGCAGTTAAGAAAACAGTTTATCGACTCGATGACTTACCTATCCCCCTACACCACTCGTTGTTATTCCGGAAATGACATCACCCGAGAAACCCGAGTTTACAATGATTCACTCACTATCACCACGTACCAGTACTCCCCACAAGGGCTTCTGACACGGATTACCCAAAGCACGCAACTGCAAAAAGATTCCGCAACCGTCACCCCGTTAAACTTGATGATCACGACATTCAAATATAATGACCTCGGTAAATGCTATGAAGAAGAAATTATCGATTCCTTAGCAAGAGCAACTGTATGCCTGATCAACTACCAGTACGACACGACCTCCCGCCTCGTGATGAAAACGACCAAGTGGAATCACGGGCAAAATGTTATTGACTATTACAACGACCGGGAACAGGTCAACCGAACCCAAGAATACCGGAACGGGTTGATTTGCGCACAAACGGATTACACTTACGATGACCAAGGACGTCTCTCCGGTAAAACATGGATAAACACCCGACCGGATACTGACCATTCCGCCACGAAACAAATCACACGATACACTTACGACCCATTCGGCTACCTCGTAAGCATCTCCTACGTGAAAGAAAATCTGCAAAACGAAAACATAACAAGTAATATGACCCTAAGTTACGATGAGTTCGGTAACCCGATCAATCCTAATTACCAATATACTTACGACCAAACCGGAGCATGGATCAGTAAAACAAGCAAAACGAACCCCACGGATAGCGAGAAAATCGCTTATGTCTATAAGCAAAACAAAAAATAGACCCGTACATTTTCGTTTAGGCTTTCAATTTTCAATTAGTTATCGTACCTTTGTGCCCAATTAATTTTAAAATAAATGGAGCACAGAGCAGGTTTTGTCAATATCCTAGGAAACCCCAACGTGGGGAAATCAACCTTGATGAATCGACTAGTCGGGGAGAAATTATCGATTATCACGTCCAAATCCCAAACCACGCGTCACCGGATCAAGGGGATCGTGAACGGGGAGGACTTTCAGATCGTGTTTTCCGATACCCCGGGTGTCGTGAAGCCCAGTTACAAGATGCAGGAATACATGCTTGATTTCTCGAAAAGCGCCATCATCGATGCCGACATCATTCTTTACGTCACCGACGTGGTGGAGAATATCGAGAAGAACGCTGACTTTATCGAGAAAGTGAAACAAAGCGAGGTCCCCATCCTTTTGGTGTTGAACAAAATTGACCTGACTACCCCGGATAAACTGGATGCCCTGTTCGACAAGTGGAAAGAGATTATCCCGCGAGCTGAAATATTTCCGATTTCGGCTACCGAGAATTTCAATGTAGACAATCTATACAAGAGAATCTTGGAACTGTTACCCGTGGGCGAACCTTATTTCGACAAAGAAGAAATGACCGATATGCCGGCACGCTTTTTCGTGAATGAAATTATTCGGGAAAAGATTTTATTGAACTACGATAAAGAAGTTCCCTACTCCGTCGAGGTTGTCGTGGAGGAATTCAAGGAAGAAGCCAAACGTATCAACATTATGGCCGTGATCAACGTGGAACGGGATTCCCAGAAAGGCATCATCATCGGACATCAGGGAGCCGCATTGAAAAAAGTCGGTACGGAAGCCCGTATTGACATCGAAGCCTTCTTCGGGAAAAAAGTATTCCTGAACCTGTATGTCAAAGTCCTCAAAGACTGGCGAAACAAGGAAAACGACTTGAAACGCTTCGGTTACAAACAACTTTAATTTTTTAGTTTTTATCTTTTAACTTTTATCTTTCCAATGAGTAATATTGTTGCAATAGTAGGACGTCCCAACGTGGGGAAATCAACACTTTTCAATCGTTTGGTCGGTGGTCGAAAAGCCATCGTGAACGAGGAAAGCGGGGTAACCCGTGACCGGAATTACGGAAAATCAGAGTGGAACGGCAAAGAATTCTCGGTGATTGACACCGGAGGATATGTTTCCAACAGTTCGGACATCTTCGAGGAGGAGATTAACAAACAGGTATTGCTCGCCATGGACGAAGCCGACGTGATTCTGTTCGTCTGCGACGTGGAACTCGGTATCACCGATCTGGATCACAGTTTCGCCCGCATGCTCCGGAAAGTCAATAAGCCCATCTACCTTGTGGCAAACAAGGTGGACAATGGAGAACGTCTATACGACATACACGAATTCTATAAACTGGGTGTCGGAGAAGAAATCTTCCCCGTGGCCTCTATCAACGGTTCGGGAACCGGAGATCTGCTTGACAAGCTGGTTTCACACTTCAACACCGACCCGGTTGAAGACGTGGAAGAACTTCCTAAAATCGCCATCGTGGGACGTCCCAACGTGGGGAAATCCTCCACCATCAACGCCCTTATCGGGGAAGAACGTAACATAGTAACCGACATTGCCGGAACTACCCGCGACACGATCACAACCCGCTACAATCGTTTCGGACACGACTTCCTGCTGGTGGACACGGCCGGATTACGTAAAAAAGCGAAAGTCAGCGAAGACGTGGAATTTTATTCCGTGATGCGTTCCGTACGCGCCATCGAGGACAGTGACGTGTGTATGTTGCTGATCGATGCCACCCGCGGCATGGAAGCCCAGGACTTGAATATATTCCACCTCATCGAGCGTAACCAGAAAGGCGTGGTGGTGCTTGTAAACAAATGGGACCTGATCGAGAAAGACAACAAAACCACGATCAATTTCGAGAAAGAACTGCGGGCAAAAATGGCCCCGTTCAACGACGTGGAGATCATCTTTACCTCGGCTCTCACGAAACAACGTCTGTTGAAAGCCCTCGAAGCAGCCATCGAGACCTATGAGAGCCGGAAGCAAAAACTGAAAACATCCGAACTGAACCGGATCATGCTGGAAGAGATCGAAAACTTCCCTCCTCCCAGCTTGAAAGGAAAATACATCCGCATAAAATACGTGACACAATTACCGTCGAAAACCCCAACTTTCGCGTTCTATTGCAATTTACCGCAATACGTGAAAGAACCTTACAAGCGTTTCTTGGAAAACAAAATCCGGGAACACTGGAAATTCACGGGTGTGCCGATCCAAATTTTCATGCGTAAAAAATAAACATGAAGGAGTTGTCGAATAAGTCTTATTTTGTATCAACAAACTACCCCCACCAACTCCCCCTTACACAGGGGGAGAGTTGATTACCAAGCGGTTTCCCCTCCTGTGTAAGGAGGGGTCAGGGAAGGTAGCCGTAAAAAATATTTGTTCTATTCCAAAAAATCATATTATGACAAAGAATACGATAGAACATAGTGGTATCGTGACGCAGGTGGCCGACACGTTCATTATAGTGACCATACAAAGCCAAACAGCCTGTGCAGGATGTCACGCCAAAGGAGCTTGCGGCATGTCGGAAATGGCCTTAAAAAGCATTACCGCGGAAAAACCCGATGAAGATGTTAAAATAGGAGACAAAGTTATCGTCTGCGCCAGTACCCAAAATGCCATGCTTTCCGTTCTGCTGGCATACATTGTTCCTTCAGCTTTAATTATCTTAATCTTAACCTTACTTATCCTGGCCGGAGTTAATGAAGTCATGGCCGCCACATTATCTCTAGTTGTAACATCCATCTACTTTATTTGCCTGTATTTATTAAGAAACAAATTTGCCCAAAAAATAAAATTCAAGGTTAAAATAGCATAACCTAAAAAAAAATCATAACTTTACGAGCGTTATAACAAACTAGAGGAGACAAAACAAACACCTTTATGATGACTACTACCATTATTTACACCATTATTTCTTTGTGCGCCATAGGAATCGCATCTGCCGTGATTCTTTATATTGTTGCACAAAAGTTCAAGGTCGAAGAAGACCCTAGAATTGATACCGTGGAAAGCATTCTACCGGGAGCGAATTGCGGTGGATGTGGCAAACCCGGATGTAGGGGATTTGCAGAAGCCACGGTAAAGGCGACTTCATTGGATGGCCTGTTTTGCCCGGTTGGAGGTGCGGAAACCATGACGAAAGTTGCCGCAGCCTTGGGCATGGAAGTAACCGTACAAACACCACAAATTGCGGTAGTAAGATGTAATGGCACGTGTGACCATCGTCAACGCACTCCCCAATATGAAGGTTACAAATCATGTGCCATCGAACATTCTCTTTACCGGGGTGAAACCGATTGTACATTCGGTTGCCTGGGATGTGGGGATTGCGTGACTGCCTGCTTGTTTGATGCCATTCACATGGACGAGACCGGTCTTCCGGTCGTTTCCGAGGAGAAATGCGTGGCGTGTGGAGCTTGCGTGAAGGCCTGTCCGAGAAACATCATCGAACTACGGAACAAAGGAGTGAAAGACCGGCGAGTTTTCGTTTGTTGCGTGAACAAAGACAAAGGAAATATTGCCCGTAAAGCTTGTACAGCAGCTTGCATCGGATGTGGAAAATGCGCGAAAGAGTGTCCATTCGAAGCGATTACGCTAGAAAATAACCTGGCATACATCGACTTCCGCAAGTGCAGACTTTGTCGGAAATGTGTCAGTGTTTGTCCGACACACGCCATTCACGAGGTTAATTTTCCTCCCCGGAAAATCACCGAGCCTGCCGATCAATTGAAAACTGAAACGAATTAATTTACGATTTACGATAAATAAATCTAGAATCAAAAAGTTCATCAGTTTTTCAATCTAAAATTTAAAATCAAAAATCGTAAATCAATAATACCGAATCCACTCCGCCACCCTCAACGCCGGTCCCGGATCCACCTTTCTTGGCGTCACGTCCGAATGTCCCACGATATCCCCGATAGGGTAAGTATCCACCAGCAAACCACACACCTCGTTCAACACCCGCATTTGCTCATCCGTGTAGTCATGCCAGTACGTCGGCATCTCTCCCGAATCTTCCGAGTACACCTCTTTCACGGGTACTTCTTTCCCACACTCCGCCACGAACTTTCCTCCTTCCAGTTGCAACTGTCCCAAATTGTCCAGCTCAATCCCGATCGAGTAACGATTCAGCTCACTCCTCCCCTTGTAACTACTCTTCCCCGCGTGCCACGCCTCGATATTAAAGGGAACCAGTTGTATCACCTGCCCATCCCTCCCGATCACCAAATGAGCAGAAGCCTTCACCTCCGGCCTTACCAAAAACTTTGCCGAAGACATCGCATCTCTACCCGCCGTGTAATGCAGAATAATCATCTCCGGCTCACCTAGCGTCCGCCTATTCTTCTCACACACAAGATGAATCACCCCACCTCCCACCAAACGATGGTTTACAATTGAAAATCGTGAATTCGAACTTGAAAATACATCCATAACAAAAAATTTAGAATTTAAAATGTAAAATTTAAAATGAAATCAAAAACATTCGTCCGTACAGCTGAAATCTAAAATCTAAAATTAGCGTGGCTTTCGTGCGAATGCCTGCATGATTTTCTCCCCGCTTCTCCCCACCACGTAGCCTCCCAACCCGATCTCCAACAAATCCCAGAACCGGGAAGAATCAGCCAATAACGGTAAACTGGTAAACGTCCCGATCAAAATAACACTGGCAAACGTCAACATCACCAACGGTCGCCACGATCGCTGCAACCAATTTCCCTTCACCTCCTCCTGCACCGCAACTGCTCTTGCCTGTGTTAATTCTCTCTCCAACTCTTGAATTAACTTCAACAACCCGATTTCCAACTCTCTCTTCTCCCTTGCCGGGAGTGTTAATTGACCAATCAACTCGCTGATCGAATTAACGATTCCACTTATCGGTTTCATACCCCGTTCACAATTTAATGTACTGCGAATTCGAGAATCGTTTCCCATCCGGGGACACAAAGAAACAATACAAATGCGCCGTCACCCCCTCACCGCACTCTAACGGGAACATCGCTTTTCCTGCCACCCGCGACACCTCCACCCCCTCCACCAACTTCGGGCTAAATGAACGATTCGAATAAAGCACGATCACATTCAAACGATCTGCCGCCCCAAAGTCGTACACCCCCTCATCATTCTCCCACTCCAACGTAACCATTCCCTGTTCATCCATTCTCCCCTGCAGATTATACGCCCGTTGTCGTTCCCCGATAGAAAAATGCAACTGCGAAAAATCACCGATCTTCCCGTTTGCCCGAAACGCCTTCAAATTCTTCTTCATAAAAAGCGCGTAACCACTATTGCAGATCTCGTCGGCCGAAAGATCCAATATCCACTTCAAGGGAGTATTCTTAATCCGCTGGTAAAAACGCACGGCCACCCGAAACCGCGATCTCACCTCCTGCTGCTTCGGCGTGTTGGCGTCCATTCTATTGGATACACTCCTCAGATAAGATGTACCTGTACCATTCAGCGTGCAGAAAACCACATGTCCAACTCGCCCCTTTATTCCAAATTCATTCCGAACTAAAGCCATAACTCTTTTTTTTAATGAATACTATTTTTATCTCATCAACTCTCGCTGATTTCCGAATGCAATATTACAACACCCCAACTCCCCGATAGTTATACGTCACGGTTACGTCAAACAAAATAACCCTAAATCCATGATTACCAACACCCATCAAAGTATTTGTACCCCACATTCAAGACAACAAAAAAGGGTAGTAAAAGTGTTTTAAACTCGTACTACCCTAAATCCTACTAACTTTTTACTCTAGATTCTAACCTACTTGTACACCTGTACCCTCAACCTTTCAATCAACTTCTCCATTTGATCTAAAACCGTCTCTTCCTTATACCGTTTCAACACCCTGCTTTTCAACTGCCGGAAATTTTTAATCCGTATGCCCAAAACCTGTTCTGCAATGGCCACCAACTCGCAAAACTCCAGCAACTTCCCCGTCGGAGAATAAAACTCCCCGAGAGCCTCGAAACCAATCAACAGCTCCATCACCTTCGTCTGCACATTCTCTGTCTGCCAGTACACCAACACCTTCTTCTCCTCATTTTTCTGAAACCTCACCGGATTATCCTTCCTCTCGTGAAAAAGCAACCATTCATCCTCAATCACTTGTAACCCTTGCCCGATAAAGCATAACCGACATGCCCCTTTTTTCCCCCACTCCATCGCGGTCCTTATACATCTCCGATAAAGCCCGCAATCGAGTTTTCGTGTAATTCAGCACACGACACGTCAACAAATAATCATCTCCCGAGTCGCATAATCTAGCAACCTCTTCAACAAATTTTCCCAATTCATTCTCCAAAACTTCTTTCGTGATTTCCTCAAATGATTCTCCCGCTAATAAGGCAAAAAACCTTGTTTCCAATAATTCTACCATAATCTTAAAATTAAAAATAAATAAAAATTCCCGGGCGTCATTACCCGGGAAATATCCTTAATTTTAAAATCAAGTTCAGGAAATCACATCAAAATACCCTTTCAATCCTTCAATCGTAAATCATAAATCGTAGATCACTTTTG
>ENA-ORUX01002875-ORUX01002875.1-human-gut-metagenome-genome-assembly--contig:-NODE-2875-length-10189-cov-13.800375_pt1 | contig 10189 bp, 9 predicted proteins | sample MGYA00242087_ERZ509225 | MGnify/ENA primary metagenome ERZ509225 (study PRJEB26280, sample SAMEA2338864) | human gut metagenome | biome: human gut; feature: human-associated habitat; material: faeces... | reverse complement strand
CCGGTGTATCGGTTATCGTAGTCTCCTATCGGCGTCCACTCTTTGCCAGTAAGGTTGATGTCGTCGGTCAGGGTGCAGTTCAGCGAGAGGTTGCCCAGTACGGCTTTGTTCCATGCCAGCAGGCCGTCGGCGTTGTAGACCTCGTAGGTCTTGCCGTCCTCCGACACGGTGTATCCCGGGTCTTTTGCCGCAGCGAGGGAGACGGTGTAGGTATATTCCTCGCCCGCCTGCCAGTCGGTATCGTTCTTCATCTTATAGACGAAGACCTTGCCGTTGGTGAATTTGCAGGTAATGAATGTCGTGCCCGCTGCCACACTTTGCGGGGCGACGAGGGCGGTGTAGGTGTCGCCACTCTTGTCATACGGGGTGATTTCGGCCGGGTTGCCGTTCTCGGTGGAGAGGCCCGTCAGCTGCACGGACTTCAGCCCCTCGGTGTAGTCCGTCAGAACGACGGTCACCCGCGCCGTGCGGTGCGTAAAGGCGAGCGTGGGTGTGCCTCCGTTGTAATGCAGCAGTTCCCCCGCCACACCGATGTGGTCGCTCTCGGCATAGCCGTCACCGCGCTGGTCTGCCTTTACCGTCACGGTGGGCATCGAGACCTGCCCGTCCGTATAAGGCCACCATGCCGATACGGTGACGCTACTTCCTCCCGCCCAGTAGTGCGGGTCGTCGCTGCTGAGGGTGGCGGTAAGGTTGTCGGAAGAGGGGGTCACGCGGTATTCTTTCACTTCGTTGCCTATTTGGATGGCGACCGCAGTCACGCCCTTCCAGTCGCCGTCCATCGTGGCGCGGGTGCCGGTGGTGGTTGCCGCCGTGGGATTCAGCCCCGTGGCGGTGAAGGTCATGGGTATGCCCTCCGATGCTTCGGGCAGCAGGCCCGCATCGTCCTGCGTGCAGGCGGTGAACAGGGTTGCCGCCAGGCAGGCTGCAGATAATAGTAATGTCCGTTTCATATCGCTCATAAATTCGTTATTCATTATGGGCGTCCATTCGTCAGGCCGGAAAACAAATGTTCCGCCCTCCTCCTGCATGGAGAGGTGCGGAACGAAATAACGGGGATATGCTTATGACCCTGTCAGCATCCGGCAAGTTCTTCCATAAACCGGCTCAGATGAATTACCCTCACCTTAGGGAAGGGTATCGTCTCCAATACCCGGAAATGGGCATCCTCGCTGACAATGTAATCGGCTCCTGCCACGATGGCACAATCCACAAACTTGTTGTCGTCAGGATCCTGCTCAATGAGGCGGAAGCGGAAATGTGGCGTAAAGAACCGCGTGAACGGGCTGCGGATGATAGCATTGACGATGTTGTGGGCGACTGCCGCATTGGCCACGCGCTCTATGATTTCCTCATATTCATCCACAATGTCATCAGTCACGCACAACTCATATTTGCCCTCACGAAACGCCTGCCATGCCGCGCGGTAGGGGCTATGCACCGACAACATCTGCACCAAACAATTGGTGTCCAATACCACCAGCCTTTTCATTGCTTGTAAGGGGTGCGGTAATGGGCATTGCCCAGTTCTTTCAAGGTCTGTTCGTTCCATTGTCCGGATTGCCACAGCTTTTCCATCTCCTCGTCGGCCCGACGGGCGTAAAACTCGGATACGACATGTTTCAGTGCATCCAGTTCTTCATCGCTTCGGATGTTCGCCATGATGTCGAGCATCTCCAATTGCGCTTTGTTGAATACAGTTCGTTCCATAATCAGCTTCATTTCAATTTGTCACTTGGCAAAATTACAAAATTTGTCCGAAACCTGTATGCGTATCCCGTAATTTCCGCCCGTTCCCGCATGTCTGGACGTTGGCAAATGCACCTTCCATGGGCTCGTTTCCGCTGCCGGGTACATACTGCCAGCCCGTGCCGGACAGCTTCTCGTTCATGGCATTCATGGCAGTTTCCCATGTCGTCGAGCCGTCCACCTGCGTGGTTTGGCCATTATTGGTCTGGTCGTCGCCAATGCCTTGGGACTGGTCGTTCTGCCAGTAGAGGGGCGCATCGGAGGTGACTGTGCCGTCGGCCTGCACGATGTAGGTGGCTGTCTCTGTATTGCCTTTTATCTGCACGCCTATCTCTTCATCGCCGTCCCACTTGCTGCCAGTGCCGTCCCCGTTCTCGCTGACACGGGTCTGCGGTGCGCCCCACGGCTGCGCTTCGCCTCCCTCCACGCTGAGGGTGACAGCGGCTATCTGCAAGGGGTATTGTCCTTCGGGCAACCGGGTATCGTCCGTCAGCTCGTCCTGCGTGCAGGCTGTCGCTGAACTGGTGCAGTTCCTTGGCGGAGGGCAGTATCTGCACGGTCTTCTTGCCGCCAAAAGCCCCGGCGATGCCTTTCTTTTTCTGCGTCACGGTGCGTACACGGGTGGCACGTTTCGCCACTTCGGGCAGATGGTTCACCAAAAGGCTGTCTGCCTTGTCCTGACGGGCGAAAGTTTCCATAAGGTGCAGCAGGTGGGCTTCTTTTTCCACCAAGAGGGCGCGGAGCGTGTCTATCTGCGCCGGATGCACGAAATCCTTGCAGCGGGGCTTCATGGCTTGCAGCAGGCTGTCCGTCCGCAGCCGCCGGATGCGGTAGTGCCGGTAGTCCGCCTCTTCCCAGCCGATGACGCCTTCGCCCAATGTGGCGAGGGTGATGATGTTGCGTTGGGCGACGGTGATGTCACGCCTTATCTCCTGTATTTCGCCTGCTTCGGTTTCTATCTCGTGCATCCGTCCACGCTCATGCACCAAAATGGCGGCCATGCTACAAATGACCGCCACCAAGACCAGATACCCGGCAAGGATTTTTGTCTGTAATCTCATCCTCTGTCTGAACTCATTGCTCCTTTCGCTGAAAAATTACCCCAACGGATTTTCCGTCTCGCTTTCGTCCGGATTGGTGGTAGTGCCACCACCCGTAGAAGACTTCACGCTGCCTTTGTCGATACTAAGCTCTACTGCATTGGCGGCATCACGCATCTTCTGCTTGGGCGTGAAGACGATTTTCGGGGTCTTCAGCGCGTCCTTTACCGTGACTTCCGCTGCCGAGTCCATCATTGTTTCGTCTGCCCTGACAAGGGTATCCGATACTCTTCGTCATGGGTATCTGATACTGTTGGCAAAGGGTAACTGATACCCTTAAACAGGGGCCACGAATACTAATTCAATGGTGTTATAGTACTGGTTTCGTCCACCGTTGCATCAATTCCGTTTGGCGAATTTGCGGGATTCATCGTAGAACCGCCACTCCCTATGTAATCACTACGGTTTGATCCTCTTTGCACGGAAACTTGTGAATTGTTTTTAATGGTAATGGTAGAATAGGTACCTTTATTGTTTCCATCTAATCCACCTCCAATGCCCGGTGAGGACATGTTACCTGCCGCTCCATCACTCGCTCCGTAGGCGGATATAGTGGCATTATCAATGGTAATGGTTCCGCATCCGTTGTTTCCTGAGCCTCCTATCCCGGCAGACAGGAAGTCTCCGTTTTCGTCACTACCATGTGCATGTACTGTCATGTTGCTGATTTCTATGTTCCCACAAGTTGCATGATTGCCACCAATACCGCTGCCTCCGTTTCCGCCTCGTGTTGTCAACGCATCATCGCGGCTGCGCCCCGTGATGGTCACTGTGCTACTTCCTGCCACATAGATGCCCGCGCCGTCGCTGGAAGATACTTCGTTATCATTTCCTTTTACATGGATGGTGGGGCTGGCATTGCCCTGTATATCGATGGCATTGCCGCTCGACACACTTATCTGCGCATCTTCCAGGTAGATGTCCGGATTGCCGCCCGTCACCTTGATGGCATGGCTGGCCGTGCCGCTGAAGTAGTAGGTGCGGTCGTCGCTGATGGTGTAGTCGCCGTTGGAGAGGTCAATGGTCTGTGTGCCCTCGCTGTTCACCGTCCAGGTGATGGTGTGCAGCGCCCCGGCCTGCGTGGTTACGGGGGAGGTCAGTTCACAGTCCTTGCCATCAAGACTGAAATACTTTATCTCTGCGCCGGGCCCCACACTGGCTTCCCAGCAGGCGCCTATGCCCTCGCGCTCCACTGGAAGCATCTGAATATCGCCAGTAGAGATATTATCCAGTCCCGTTATTTTTCCCTCATCAATGTAACAAATCCTGGGAACATTCCAGATAAATATGTTTCCCACCTCGGCTGTGCCCTTGGCCACCACGCGCACCTTGGCCAGCTGGTGCTCGAACTTCAAGGTAACGGGCGATTGGTAGCTGCCCGTGCCGGTGCCGTGCAACACGTAGGTCATCGTGCCATTCCTATATTGAGACTCAAGGTCCACACTGCTTGCCTCGGCGGGATACCAAGCGGTGACCTCGGCAGGCTGCGCTTTACTTTTTCGGTGTCGATACAGTAGGCTCTTCCAATAGACGGGCTTATCGGGGGTGATGGTGACATTTCCCGCATCGTCCACCTTTATTCGATAGATGCCCGTTTCCTCACTGCCGGCTATGCGCACGCCTATCCGGTCCTCGTCCTGGAATACGCTGCCGCTGCCGTCGGGCTTCTCGGTCACGCGCGTCCACGGCTCCTCGCTCGCCTCCGCGGTGATGCTGACACGACCTATCTGCAAAGGATATTCGCCGTCTGGCAGGGTGTTGCCCTGTTCGACCAGTTCGTCCTGCGTGCAGGCGGTAAACAGGATTGCCGCCATGAGGCATATTGTCGTAAATAATCTGTTATTCTTCATATCTTCTTCGCTCTTGTAAGTCTTTTGCGTATCATTTTCTTTAATTAAATGGGCAGTTCTACTGCGCCTTCGCCACCTGTGCCGTCGCCCCATGTCATGCTACCGGTATCGACCGATACCTGAAGGCCGTAGAGGGTGATGGTAACATTGTAGGTGTACTTATAGCCGGCTTTCCATTCGGTGTCGTTCTGTAGCATGTAGTAGAACGGGCCATAGCCGGTGTCGTCCTTCTCGGCGGTGAAGGTCAGTAACTTTGTGCCTGCCGCCATGTCCTGCGGAATAACGAGGGCTTCGTAGGTGGCGAAATAGCCTGTCGCCGGAGTACTGGCAAGGTGAGGGCTGATGCTGCCTTTGGTGGCGCCAGTCGTCCATGTGCCGAGCCAACGCCCGTCAGCGCCCACGGCTTTCGGGAGGGTGAACGCGCCGTCCAGCGCAAGGATGTCACCCTCGCCGATAGTCAGGCTGATGTCGCCCGGCGTGGCACTGATGCTTTCGGGCAGACCGTCACTCTTGATGTTCACCACCACCTTGGCGGTCTGGTGGTAGAAGGTGAGGGCGGGCGTTTGGGCGAAGCTCACGGTCTTGGATTCACTGCAAAGCAGGTCTCCCGTCTGATAGTCCGCATCGCTGCTCTGGTCTTCCTCCACACTCCAAGTCCAATCGTTGTTTTCCACCATGATATTCGGGTAAAGACCCTGCACGGTGATGGGACTTGGTTTTGTCCAATAGTATTCGCCGGACAGGTTGCCTTTATCATCCACCGTGTAGTCATACCACTCCGTGCCGTCCCCGTCGGTTACCTGCAGGGCTATCGTCTCATTGCCGTTCCACCGGTTGTCCACGGTGGCGCGAGTGTCGGCGCTGCCCTCTATGGCGGCGGTCAGCGTCAGCGGCTGCGTGCCGTCGGGCAATGTTCCCGCATCGTCCTGCGTGCAGGCTGCGGCCGCAAGGAGCAGGGCGAGTGTCGGGAATGTGTATAGGGTATATCGTTTCATATCGTCCTGTTTTTACTGGTTTTTCTGCAATACGGGCAGATTGTTCTCACCGAGTTTCCATTGATAGCCGTTGCCGGTAAGGGCTTCATTCATGCCATCAACAGCGGTCTGCCACGAATCGCCGTCATTTACCTTCGTGGCATCTACCGTTCCTCCTTGATTATTTGCTCCATATCCAGCGTTTCCGCCATAGAAGCAGGCGGTGATGGTGCCATAGTTGTAAGCAGCGATGCCGCCCTCAACATAATTCGTTGTTAAATTTCCATCGAACCAACAGCCAATAATACTACCGTTGTTGATAGACGCAATGCCACCGATATCGCTGGTTCTTGCAGCAATATCTCCCGTTACGGAGCAGGCAGTAATGGTGCCGTAGTTGACATTTACTATGCCGCTGGCTACCCCTTGCTGCACATTGTAGTTCACCTCTACTTGCAGGTTCTTCACCGTTCCGTTACTCCCGATACCATCGAACAATACAGCATTCCCACCGTCTGTTGAGTTTGTGGTGATGCTCAGTCCCGTGATGCTGTGTCCCTGTCCGTCGAAGGTGCCTTGATAACCGGTATTAGAACTGAAACCACTGCCTACCGGTGTCCACTCTTTGCCCGTCAGGTTGATGTCGGCGGTGAGGGTGCAGTTGATGGTAGGGTCGGTCTGCACAGCCTCTGCCCATTCCTTCAGGCCGTTAGCGGTGTAGACTGTGTAGCTGCCGTCGTCCTGTATGAAATAACCCAAATCCTCTGCCGTGCCGCTCTCGCTGCCGCCGTCAGTCCAGCCGCCGATGGTGCAGCCTGCCAGTTCCAGCCCTTTGGCGGTGACACTGACGGTGTAGGTGTAGCGGCTGCCTGCCTCTAATACCACATCGTTCTTCGGACGGAAATAGTAAGTACCTCTGCCTAAATCCACCTGTATGAACGGGGTATTCGCCTTCACGGTCTGCGGTGCGGTGAGGGCTTCGTAGGTGTCGCCACCCGCCTCGTAGGTGCGGATAGTGGCGGGATTGCCGTTATCCGTGCCCAAGCCGGTAACAAAGACATCGGCTCCCGACACGCTCGTGATGCCGTCTCCCGGTTTAAGAAGAACCGTTATACGCGCCGTGCGGTGGCTGAACTCAAGCGTCGGGTTGTCGAACTGCACGGTCTGAGCTTCGGCGAAGATGAAGTCGCTGCCCTCGAAGCCTTCCTTCGTGCTTTGGTCTTCCTTTACTACCACATCGGGCATCGTGGTGCCGTATGGCCACCATGCCGAAACGGTGATGTCCTCGCGGCTTGTCCACCAGAAGGGGTCGGTGTCGCTGCTCAGGGTGGCAGTCTTGTAGCCGTCGGCATCGGATGCCGTCACATCGTATTCCTTCACCGTCCCGCCCATTTCGACTGCTACGGTCTGTACGCCCTGCCAGTTGCCGTCCACGGTGGCGCGTGAGGCAGGGGTTGCCACGGCTTGCAGGCCGGTGGCGCGGATTACCAATGGATACTCGCCCTCGGGCAACGTGCCGCCGCCGAGATCGTCCTGCGTGCAGGCAGTCGCTGCAAAAAGCAGGACGGTTGCTGCGGACAGTATATGCAATGGAAGTCTAATGTTCATATTCTTAGTTCTTTAGGAATGATATACTTAAAGGTCTGCATTCACATTGCCGCCGTTCACCGGGTTCCAGTCGCTGATAGTGGCTGAGCTGATGCTCAGGTCCTTGTTGCGGACGGTGACGGTGTAGGTGTAGTTGTTACCGGCTTTCAGTGCGCCTTCGGGAATGGTGAGCGTGGCGGTGTAGGGCTGGCTGTTGTAGTTCACGCTCAGTTCGATACTTGTCGTTGACTGCGGGAAGAGGATGACCGACGAGGTGAGTGCGCCGTCCAGTTCCATTGTAAGGTCGGCTGTCTGTGCGTTCGCATCCGTTTCTGCCGTGCCGTCGGTGGTGTCGAAGCTGCCCTCCAGCACCAGTCCGGAGAGTGTGTAGCCGGTGGGTTTGATGGTATTGAAGTCCACGCCGCTACCCTCCTGGAAGGTGAGCGTGATCTGGCTCATGCGGTGGTGGAAGGAGCAGTCCGTGCCTCCCGTGGACAAGTTGTTGGTGAAGTTCACTTCAGGATTGTGCGTACTGGCAGTGGCACCGGTGGCATAGAGGAAGTCAATGGCGGGCTGGTTCTGCTGCGCCGTGGCATCGGTGGTGGCGGTCAGCGTCCCGCCGTCCGCATCGTAAGGATAGTAGGCGGAGAAGGTGGTCGGGTCGTCATCTTGGAAGAAGATAATGGTTCCTGTCGGTGTGAACTTCCCGCTTTCCCACCGGTAGGGCACGTTGGTGTAGCCGAAGCGGCTTTCGGAGATGCCTATCTCGTCACGTTCCGCCCAGGCGGTACCGCTGGCGCGGGTGGATACGGCATCGGATATTTCGGCGTTAATCACTGCGGCTACGGAATCATCGTTCAGGTTCTCGTCGTCGTTGGTGCAGGCGGCAAGTGTGAGTGCCAGTGCTGCGAAGGTAAATAATCTTGTCTTCATCGTTTCTGTATTTCTTATGATTCTTTTTACTTTTACATTTCGGCATCCACTCCGCCGCCGTCCACTGTTTCCCATCCGGTGATTTCGGCGGAGGCTTCCTCCATGCCGACCGGTGTTTCCAGTGTGCCGGTCACACGGTAGCCGTCGGTCATGTTGCCGTTGAAATCGGCAAGGGCTTCCGTCAGGTCAACTTCCGTCCGTTGGGTGCGCCCGCCGTCCACGAAGACGATGTCCAGCACCAACGTCTGCACGGCTCCCATCGTACCCAGCAGCCGGGCATCGGCGGTGAGCTTGTCGCCGTCGCGGGTGAAGGCCACTGCGGTAGAGGCAGGTTCGCCCGTGGTCTGTTCCGCCTCCATGTCAAACGCCTCTGCAATGCCGCTGAGCGTGCCTGTCACGGTCTGTATCAGTTCGGGACGTCCTTGCGTCACTTCCAGTTCCAGTTGCAGGTCACGTACACGCTGCTGCGGAACGGCATTGACACGCAGCGTGTCGTCAGCTGTTACGGTTATCTCCTGACTGACGGTCTTCAGATAGCCCGGCAGGGAGATTACGGATGCACCGTCCGCACGGCTCTTGCCATCAGGGGCATTGACCCGTGCCATTCGTCCGTCGAAAGTGAAACCTTCCGCACGGTTATAGATTACCATACTGTGTGTTCCCGGATTGAGCAGGTCGGGATTGGTGAATGGCGAACCTGTAATGTCGGCCACCTTCCCGTCCATGTCGAGTACATAGTTATCGTCTGCCGACAGTCCCGTCAGGCTGATGGTGACAGCTCCCTTGTCGGGGTGCGGCGTGTCATAAAGCGTGTCCTTCACGCAGGAAGAGAGCAGCACGGCGGCTGCCATTCCCATCATATTTATATATTGTCTTGCTTTCATATTATATTTTTTTAGACATAAGAACAAAAGAACAAATATTATAGGGTTAACCCCGTTGACCGTCAGTTCAGTCTTTCATTCTTCATTCTTAATTCTTCATTTAATTTTCCATACCAATGTCACACCGGCATTGATGGGGCCCCACCAGTCCTTTGTCTCGTTGCCGCGGCGTACTCGCACACCGTCAATGACCTCATATTTTTCAAAATCGGCATTCAGGTAGCCCAGACCGAGGTTGAAATCAAGATCTAATGCCTTGTTCAGCCGCAGCTGGTAGCCGGCTGTGATGCCGCCACCCATCAGGTCGCCCTGCTTGCCTGTTTCGGAGAGCTTGTAGTTGAACTGTCCGGCCTTGAACATCGCACCCAGATACCAGGCTTTCTTCTCACCCATGTAGTAACGCACTTCCGGAGCCACTTCCCAAAGGGCATATCGGCGGTCTTTGTCGCTCCAGCTCCAAGAAGTCCACGAGCCGTTTACGGTAATGCCCCACGACGGGCAGATGCGCCATTCAAGCCCTAAATCGGGTGTCAGGGTGGCCCAGCGCAGCAGGTTGGCACGCAGGGAGAGATGATAATCAGTTGGTGTTTTGGTTTCCGACGGCGTGTCGGTAAGAGTATTGGGTCGGGCTTCTTCCGCCTTGCGCTGCTCTTCGGCAAGCCGTTCCTGTTCGGCACGCTTCTTGGCTGCCAGTCGTTCAGCTTCTGCCTTGCGTCGTGCTTCCGTATCAGCATCCGTCGCGGCTGTTTCCTTTACCGGTACCGTCATGCGCACGGTGACGAAATCACCCTCAGTCGCATGGTTGCGGGTGATGAAATTCTCCTCTTTTATTTCCGCGCGTGTAATCAGTTCTGATTTCACACGGTTGGCACGGATCTTCGCCGTGGCAAGGTTCTCGGTTTCACTGCCTAATGAGTTGCAGTAGCCATCGACATAAAGCGGCAGCTTGCCGTCAAGAATTGTTGCTTTGTTTTTTTCGATACACTCCAGCAGGCGGGCAAGCTCCGTGTCATTCCCATTCCAAGGCACATAGAACATATCTTCCCTTGGCACGAAGCGGAAGGTGTAGGTCGTGTCTGCTTTCTGCTGCGCAATGACAGGAAAAGTTACCG
>ENA-ORUX01002874-ORUX01002874.1-human-gut-metagenome-genome-assembly--contig:-NODE-2874-length-10194-cov-2.903048_pt1 | contig 10194 bp, 9 predicted proteins | sample MGYA00242087_ERZ509225 | MGnify/ENA primary metagenome ERZ509225 (study PRJEB26280, sample SAMEA2338864) | human gut metagenome | biome: human gut; feature: human-associated habitat; material: faeces... | reverse complement strand
CCGCCTGTATCGATCATGGTAAATGTCTTGTCCAGCCATGTCACATCTGCATAAATTCTGTCTCTTGTAACGCCGGGTGTATCTTTTACAATAGAAATCTTCTCACCTGCCAGCGCATTAAACAATGTGGATTTACCTACATTAGGTCTGCCCACTATCGCTACTACCGGTTTGCTCATATATCTGTCTCCTTCTTATCTTTTTATGGTCTGGTACTTCGATCAGACAGTTTACCAGGTCAGCACCCGGTTCATCTACCACTACAACTTCCGTCTTAAGAGCCTGTCTGACATCTTCCACCGTCAGGTCATCCAGAAAAACATCCTCGCCGCTTCTGAGCATATTGCATGGGATCAGTACTTTTTCTCCCAGATTTCTCTGCGCAAGCTGATCCATAAGATCAGTAGCTGTAATCAGACCGGAAACTGTGATCTTCTCTCCAAAGAAATTATTCTTTACTGCATATACTTCAGCCTGGACATTCGGAAATTTCTTCTGTACCAGTTTTATCATTTTACCTATATAAGGCGCTGCCAGCCGTCCTGTTGCAACAGTGGCATTTACCTCTCTGTCATCGCCTTCAAGCTGCTCAAGTCTCTCTTTTACCTCTGTTTCAAGCAGACGCATCATACCAACACCATTCTCCAGCTGAAGGTATCCGTCATATCTGCCCTCCTCAGGAAGTTCATATCCTGCAAGAATATACCATTCATCCGAAGCATGTACAAAATGAATACCATGCTTCTTCACCATGATCTTCTGCCACCGCTCTACCTGACTGATCAGATACCTTGCATCCTCTTTATCAAAAGATTCCAGTGGATACAGACCTTTTCGATACCTGGAAAGACCTACAGGTACGATTGAAACACTCTGCAGTACAGGCGCATATTCCGACAGTTTTTCCAGACTGTATTCCAGTTCATCCCTGTCATTAATCCCCTTGCAGAGCACAATCTGCCCGTTCATGGTCACATCACCTTTATAAAGCCTGTCAACTTTTGCAAGGGCATCTCCGGCAAATCGATTATGGAGCATTTTACAGCGAAGCTTAGGATTCATAGTCTGAAACGATACATTGATCGGGGAAAGATGAAACTTGATAATACGATCCAGATCATAGTCACTCATATTGGTAAGGGTAACATAGTTTCCCTGCAGGAATGACAGTCTGGAATCGTCATCTTTAAAATATAAAGTTTCTCTCATACCGGGCGGCATCTGGTCTATAAAACAGAAAATACAGTGATTGGAACAGGAGCGGTACTCATCCATAAGACTGTTCTCAAACTCCACGCCAAGATCATCTTCATATTCCTTTTCTACTTCCAGTTCCCATTCCTCGCCATTCTTCTTTCGGATAAGGAGCGTAACAAATTCGTCATTCATCAGATAACGATAATCAAACACATCCTCTACCGGCTGGCCGTTAATGGAAAGCAGCGCATCTCCCGGTTCCAGTTCCAGTTCTTCTCCGATACTGTCCGGAAGAACCCTGGATATTATGTGTAAATTTTTTTTCATGAATTTTACTCCATTGGAATGTAACCGGAAATTGTGTGTGGGATAAACTTTTCCGGCACATTTTGTTTCTCGATCATTCAGGAGCCGCTGATTTATTTACTGTGCAGGCACAGTAACTTTCTGACATTTACTCCTGATATCATATGACAGTAATTCCGGACAAAATATACCTGCGCCCAGAATCCACTATCTTTTATATCATAACAATTGTAAAAGAAAAAATCAATAAATTCCTTGACGTATTTTAGGGCAAATGTTATATATTATATTGAAATCTATTTTTTGAGTATAAAATCACTACTTAGGAGGAGTATTATGCCAAACATAGAATTGTTGGAAAAATCCATGCCGGTTGCACCTATCCGTATTGCAGCTCTTGGATGCAGAGAACTTGCAGAAGAAGTTGACAGAAAACTTGTTAAATTCCGTAAAGAGCTGGTTGAACGCAAACAGCTCAGTGCTATTCCTCAGGGATACAGCGAAGAATCATTTATTGTAGAATGTGAATGCCCCCGTTTCGGAACCGGTGAAGGTAAAGGTTATATTAAAGAATCCGTTCGTGGCACTGACCTTTATATTATGGTTGATGTGACCAATTACAGTGAATCTTATACTGTATGCGGACACGAGAACCATATGTCTCCTGACAACCATTTCCAGGATCTTAAACGAATTATTTCCGCTGCAACAGGCAAGGCACACCGTATCAATGTAATTATGCCGTTCCTTTATGAAGGCCGCCAGCACAGACGTACTAAAAGAGAATCTCTGGACTGTGCACTGGCACTGAAGGAATTAAGCGATATGGGAGTTTCCAATATCATTACCTTTGATGCCCATGATCCACGTGTCCAGAACTCTATTCCGCTGAATGGTTTTGATAACTTTTTCCCTACTTATCAGTTTTTAAAAGCTCTGATCAAGAGTGTGCCGGATCTTCGTGTTGACAATGACCATCTGATGATCATCAGCCCTGATGAAGGTGCCATGTCAAGAGCTGTATATTTCTCCAATATCCTTGGAGTAGATATGGGTATGTTCTACAAACGTCGTGATTACTCTACAATCGTCAATGGAAAGAATCCTATTGTTGCACATGAATTCCTCGGAGATTCCGTAGAAGGCAAAGATGTTGTAGTTATCGATGACATGATTTCCTCCGGCGGAAGTATGCTGGATGTTGCCAAACAGTTAAAGGAACGCAACGCAAAGAGAGTATTTGTATGCACTACCTACGGTCTGTTCACAGACGGTCTGGATAAATTTGATGAATATTACGAGAAAGGCTGGCTTGACAGAGTGATCACAACCAACCTGAATTACCGTATTCCGGAACTTCTCGAAAGACCATATTATGTAGAAGCAAATATGAGCAAATATCTTGCGAGCATCATTGATATCATCAATCATGATGTTTCCGTTGAGAAGGTTCGTTCCAGCAACGAAAAGATCATGTCTCTTATGGAAAAAGTAAATTCCAGATAGTTTTTCCGGCAGATGAATACGAAAAGGGGGAGCTGTTAACCAGCTCCCCCTCTTTCGTATTGTACAGTTAATCTGCAAATTCAGGATTACTCACTTCGCACTGTTGTGCTTATAACAATTTCAGGTTTTATGAACGTATGCCAAGAAAAGCCCCAAGATTTCCCCTTTTTCCATGGGAAGCCCTGTGAGAAAAGAGAAAATCAGGATTACAGCAGGTACAGAGATTTGGCATGGAAATGTTTTCTTCCGGGATTCCCGCTTCCAGAAAAATAATCTTGTTTGCCATCCACAGATTTAACTGATATTTTCCGTTTTCTTTTCTGTAAAACAGCCTGTTCCGGTATTTCTTATCAAAAACCTTTTCAAATTCTTCAATCACATCTTCGCTGACTTCATAACACTCCTGACAGATAGACGGTCCGATGGCCACTTTCAGATCTTTCGGATTACTTCCATACTCTTCAGACATCTTTTCTATGGTAACTGCACCGATTTTCTGAATCGTACCTCTCCATCCCGAATGAGACAGTCCGATCGCGTGATTCGCCGGATCAGCAAAATACAGTGGAACGCAATCCGCATAAAAGGTTGCGAGAACCAGCCCCGGAACATTTGTGATCATTCCATCTGTATCTGTATAATCACGTGGGATCACAATTCCCTTTCCGCGGTCTTTCTCTGTTACTTTCCGCACATTGTTGGTATGAGTCTGATCAGATGTAACGATGCTGTTCATATCAAATCCCATAGCATCAGAAATCCTTCTGTAATTTTCTTTCACGCAGGACTCCTCATCACCTCTTGTAAAACTCAGGTTCATAGAACTGTAGATTCCTCTGCTCACTCCGCCAAAGCGGGTGCTGAATCCATGAACAAGCCAGTTCATTTCTTCATATGCGGGATATGTAAGAAATGTAACATCTTTATTGTTTTTTACATTCATCTTTGGAATCTGTTCACTGTTCCATTTTATCTTCATATTTCATTATTCCCTTCCTGCTGTATGGCAGAATATTCATCAAAGCAGTTTCTATAATTATTAGAGGATTGCAATATATTCAAACGCATTCTTAACCCAGTGTATTTCATCCCCGTCAATTCCTGCCACATCGAAACGGCATGGGATATCCACATTGTGATATTCCACTGTAAGAAAATACCTTGCCACCTTACATATGGTTTTCTGTTTAGCAGGATTTACTGCAGCCAGCGAATAACCGGAACTATTGTCTTTCCTGTATTTTACCTCAACAAAAACAAGATATTCTCCATCTCTGGCAATCAGATCGATTTCTCCAAATCTGCATCTGTAATTATATCTCAGAATAAATAATCCCTGCTGTTTCAGATAATCAGCAGCTTTTCGTTCGTAACAGCTTCCGGTAGACCGGGTATTTTTATGCAAATTCTTCCATCCATTTCTTTTTATATTATATGTAGGCATCTTTTGTTGTTACTGTGCATCACCCAGTGTATTGCTGTGTACTGAAGGATAGTAACCTTTTGTGACTGTTTATATGAAATGTGTAATAAAAGTCTTTCTGTGGATCGGGGTTTCTCCGTATTTTTTCAGTGCCGCAATATGATCGGCAGAACCATATCCCTTATTTGATGCAAAGCCATATTCCGGGAACACTTTATCATATTCTTCCATCATTCTGTCCCTTGTCACTTTTGCAACAATACTTGCTGCTGCAATGGAAACACTCTTTGCATCTCCCTTAATAATGGGAACCTGCGGAATGGTGATCTGAGGAATCGTGACTGCATCATTGAGAAGAAGCTGAGGAACCACTTCCAGTTTACTTACTGCCTCCCGCATTGCCTCATAAGTAGCCTGAAGGATATTGATCTCATCAATACGCTCCGGGCTGCGCATACCGATTCCTACTGAAACCGCTTCCCTCATAATCACATCATACAGTTCTTCTCTTTTGGAAGCACTGAGTTTCTTGGAATCGTTCAGATAAAGGATCCGGCTGTCCTGTGGCAGAATTACTGCACATGCCACAACCGGGCCTGCAAGGGGGCCTCTTCCCACTTCATCAATTCCGCATAAATAACCAAGATGTTCATATTTATGCTCATATACCTTCATATTTTCAATACGCTGCTTCTCCGCTTCCAGAGCTGCTTCCTTTTTGCGGCACTGTGCGATCAGCTTTTGCACACCACTTCTTGTATCTTCTTTATAAATTTCATATAAAGCCGGGTAGCTGCTCATATCTGCTGCAGCAAACTCGGCTTTAATCTCAGCTATTGTTTTCATAATGGCGCCCACTCCAATGTGATCCGCCCCATTTTTCCGGAACGGAAATCATCAAACAGTATCAGCGAAGCTTTGGCATAGTCCAGCTCTTCCTGCTTTTTCAGACACCCTCTGGCTCTGGCAATCGCCTCCAGAACTTCCACAGAAGTTCCCTCCTCTGTGATCTGATATCTCTCTGCCAGAATCCCTTTATAATTTTCGCGCAGATAATCGATCAGCCAGAGTGCCAGTTCCTCCATATTCAGAATGTCATCTTTGATAGAACCTACACATGCCAGACGGATTCCCACCTGCTGGTCTTCAAATTTCGGCCACAAAATACCAGGAGTGTCCAAAAGTTCTACTCCCTTATTCAGACGGATCCACTGTTTTCCTTTCGTAACTCCCGGCTTGTTTCCGGTCTTTGCACAGGCCCGTCCTGCAAAGGTATTGATAAATGTAGATTTTCCTACATTCGGGATTCCCACTACCATAGCGCGGATCGGACGGTTTTTAATACCGCGGCGTCTGTCTCTTTCCATCTTTTCCTTACATGCTTCCTGGATCACATTATTGATTGCTTTCATTCCGGAACCATTTCTGGAATCTACTTTTACAACATAAAATCCCTTTGCCTGAAAATAAGTTTTCCAGGCTTCATTCTGGCGCTCGTCAGCCAGATCTGATTTATTAAGAAGAATCAGTCTGGATTTATTTTTTCCCAGTTCATCGATATCCGGGTTTCTGCTCGAAAGAGGTACGCGGGCATCCACAAGTTCAATGATCAGATCGATCAGCTTAATGTCCTCCTGCATCTGTCTCTTTGCCTTGGTCATATGACCAGGGTACCACTGTACGTTCATATACACCTAACCTTTCAAAAATCCAAATTTATCTTTCGGGGAAATGACAAACCATACCTTTCCCACAATATATTTCTTATTGATATTTCCGATATCACCATACCGGCTGTCCTCACTGTTATTTCTGTTATCGCCAAGTACAAAATACTCACCGCTTTCCAGAGACACTCCGTCGGATGCCAATCCCGCATTACTGATTTCAGGAAAATTCTTATTTTCATTATATACTTCTCCGTTGATCAATACTGCTCCGTTGGATATCTGTACAGTCTCACCGGGCAGACCGATCACGCGGCCGATATGTAGAGCCGCATCATCACTTCCACTGGTTTTATATACAATGATATCTCCCCGTTCAGGTGAGGATACTTTATAAACAGCCCTGTTTACAAAAAAGCGTTCTCCAACCTGCAGTGTGGGCTCCATGGCACTCTCCTGTACAGTTACTGATTGAAACAGCGCAATTCCCGCCAGAATGCCAAAAATGAGCACTACCGCTATCTGAAATATCCAGTTAAGGATTCCCCGGACTTTTTTATCTTCAAGTTTTGTTTCCAGCATATCTCTGGTCTCTTTCAGTGCCGGACTATCTTTCCATTTTCTGATATTCATCCAAATCTCCTGACAGATGGAAAAAGAGGGACAATACACAAGTTATTGTCCCTTCTTCTGCTAATTCATGAAATTATTTAACAAGCTCTTTAACCTTAGCTGCTTTACCTACACGATCTCTTAAGTAGTTCAGTTTCGCACGACGTACTTTACCACGACGAATAACTTCTACTTTTACTACATGTGGGGAATGAAGCGGCCATGTTTTCTCAACGCCTACTCCGTTAGAGCTCTTTCTTACAGTAAATGTAGCTCTGTTGCTTCCGCCCTGTTTCTTGAGAACTGTTCCTTCAAAAACCTGAACACGTTCACGGTTTCCTTCTTTGATCAGTGCGTGTACTCTTACAGTATCACCTGTGTTGAATGCCGGTACTTCAGCTTTTAACTGAGCTGCTTCGATGTTTTTGATAATTTCGTTCATTGTATTTTTCTCCTATTCTTATATGGATGTTCTTAATACATATCCTGTAACAGAGGACCATCTTTTTTCACAACAGTTGTGATTATACTATATAGCCTGATGTATTGCAATACTTTTTGCAAATTTTTTACCAGCAGATTACTTCACATCCTGTTTCCGTAACCAGAACAGTTACTTCCCACTGGGCTGAAGGAAGTCCGTCCTCTGTACGGACTGTCCACTCGTCAATCTCATCCGTATAAATTTCATCGCTTCCCATATTTACCATCGGCTCTATGGTAAACATCATACCCGGAACCATCAGGACACCTGTATTCTCTTCAGAAACAAAGCTTACCCATGGATCTTCATGGAACTCAACTCCCACACCATGTCCACCGATTTCTCTGACTACAGAATATCCGTTTTCTACTGCATGTTTATGAACTACACTTCCCATATTTCCAATCGGAGTCCATGGTTTCACCTGGGAAATACCAATCTCAACACATTCTTTTGTGACCTTGACAAGTTTTTCTTTCTCCGGACTCACTTTACCGATGCAGAACATTCTGGACGAGTCAGAATAATAACCATTATATATTGTAGATACATCAACATTGATAATATCTCCCTCTTTCAGAATCTGCTCTTCATCCGGGATTCCATGGCATACCACTTCATTTACAGAAGTACACACGCTCTTTGGAAATCCTTCGTAATTTAACGGTGCCGGGATTCCCCCATGCCGTACAGTCTCTTCATGTACCCATCTGTCAATCTCTTCAGTGGATACACCTGGTTTAATATGCTCTTCCACATAATCAAGAACTGCGATATTGATTTTGCAGCTTTCTTTTATTTTCGCGATCTGTTCGGGTGTTTTGATCAGATCATGATCGATCACTGCATATCCTTTCTGCTTCATTATTTCCATTTTTTCATCAAATGCCTCATGGCATTTTTTATATTTTTTCCCGCTTCCACACCAGCATGGATCGTTTCTTCCAATTTTCAAAGACATGATAATTCCTCTTTCTTTTTTCTTATGTAGGGTACAGCGCATCATCACCATTACAGGAAACTGTGTACTGTTTTATCATACCACATTTTCTCTCGGAAATGTGAACTGTTATTGGTAAAATTACTCGTTATCTTTCGTGAATTGTAAGAAAAAACATCTGCATCAAAGCATTTTTCGAACACACTCCGGAATTGAAAAATCCGGCAGTTTAATTGCTGCCGGATTTTTCAGAATCAGAAGTCTTATCTGTATTCATAATCTGATTAAGTTCATTTATCATCTCATCATCTTTCAGACGAAACTTTACTTCCACTCGTCTGGATGCATCCTTATCTACATTCCCATCGGAATCCAGAACCGGATTGGCTGAACCATGACCATTTACGGTCAGATAATTCTGAAGTTCTGAAATCTCATCAGAACTCAGGAAGTTCTCCCTGATTTCCGTCAGATACTGTGCAACTGCGAGAGAACGTTTCTGAGAAAGCTCCAGATTGTAATCATAGTCTCCGTCTGTGTCTGTATAACCGTCAATGATGATCTCAGCCAGATACTTCTTATAATCTTTCTGAAGAAGCACCTTACAGTAAATCGGAAGGATATCTGCAAGTTCCTGTTTGCCCTCGTCTGTCAGTTCTGACTTATCATAGTCAAATAATACATTTGCATTGAGGGTAAGAGCACCTGTCTGAGCATCAATATCAACACTTACATTGTTTTTGGAAAACTCCTTCTGCAATGCTTCAATAACATCTGCCTTGACACCGATGATATTATCAATTTTCTTCTGCTGTGTGGCAAGAAGAGATGTTTTTTCATCAAGGCTGGCCTGCTGTTCCTTTAACTGTGCTGCCAGTTCTGCAAGAAGCTTTTTCTGCTTGTCAAGCTGTTCATCCTGGGAACTCAGCTTGCTGTTTTTCTCGTCCAGCTCACTCTGCTGTGCCAGAATTTCCGCTGTATACTGCTCCTGAAGAGCTATCTTGTCATCTCTCTCCTTAATACTCTCGTTATAACTTTTCTGAGCCTGAAAAAGAGTCACACACATAATCAGTATAAAAAGGAGCAGCACACCGGCCATCATATCAGAATAAGATCGCCAGACATTAAATCCGCTATCTTCTGATTTCTTTCTTTTGCGCATATTTTTCTCCTTTTTCTATTTAAATAAGCTGAATTTACCTTTCTGGTTTTTGGAAATATTTTTCATATTTTTGTTCATTTCCTCCAGAAGTGCCTCCTGACGTTCGCTCTGTTCTTCCAGAAGCCTGCGTATTTCTTCTGTGGATTCTTTCTGCGCCGCACTCTGAGCCGCCTTTCCGCCGGAAAGATAAATATTGTTATCCTCTTTCTGAACAGAAATGTCTGCAAAAAGTTTGCGCACCTCTTCCATTGTTTCATAGGTCATCTTCTGATAAGATACAAAGTCCTTCATTTTTGCATCCAGTTGTTCCACTAGTCCGCGGTTCGCTTCAAGCACATCTTTTCCTGCCTGATTTGCAGCCGAAACCTTCTCCATTCCCTGCGCGGCAGCTTCCACATATTTCTGCATTGTCTGATTGCAGGCAACCCAGAATTTGGCAGAAGATTTCTCGGATTCATGCAGATAATCCGCAATGCGCTGATAATCCTGCTGCTGAAGCTTCTGGATTTCCTGATTATCCTGTGTGATTCTTGTTGCCGTAGACATATAACGGCCCTGAACCTGTCCCAGTTCATTTACAAGGTCTTTCATAGCTTCGCTCTGTTTTGCATATGAGGTATTCAGCTGATTACTCATCGTCTGATAGAGCCTTGTAGTATAATCAATATTTTCTTTCTGCGCTTCCTTCAGCTGTACAAGAGCTTCATTGAAATCTGTGAACTGCATTTTAAATGAACCGTTCATCTCCCGCAAAAAAGTACGCAGGATATCCTGAACCACATCCTCCTGACATTTTGTTACAGATTCTGTCAGAATCTCCAGAGATTCTGTCATCTTCTGGAAAGTAGGATTGATTGCTTTCTCAAAACTCTCTGCCATCTGTGAAGTAAGCTGCTC
>ENA-ORUX01002869-ORUX01002869.1-human-gut-metagenome-genome-assembly--contig:-NODE-2869-length-10223-cov-5.134933_pt1 | contig 10223 bp, 7 predicted proteins | sample MGYA00242087_ERZ509225 | MGnify/ENA primary metagenome ERZ509225 (study PRJEB26280, sample SAMEA2338864) | human gut metagenome | biome: human gut; feature: human-associated habitat; material: faeces... | reverse complement strand
CGAGGCCGCAGCCGCGGCCTTCACGGCCTGCGAATCCATGATGTCAGTCATTGCCACCCTCCTTCTTGGCGTCGGTGGCCTTATCGGCTCCTTCTGACGAGGGAGCTGTCGACGCAGCCGCCTGAGGGAGAGATCCCGGCGCAGCCGCAGCAGCCTTGGCCTTGCCGGCGTTCACGTCCAGCGTGACCAGCGTGTCGCCGGCCTCCACGCCGTCGGCCGGGCCAACGAAAATCTTCTTCACTTCGCCGGCGGCCGGCGCGTACACGTAGTTCTCCATCTTCATGGATTCGAGCACCACCAGAAGGTCGCCCTTGGCCACCTGCTGGCCTTCGGACACGTTGATGCGCGTGACCACGGCCTGCATCGGGGAGGCGATGACGCCGGATTTGGCGCCGTCGTTGGCCGCGGCGGCACTGGAGGCCACGTTGTGCAGTCCCGCACCGCGCAACGGCTGGGGGGGTCGCTTGGCACCACGGGCGCGGGCCGAGCCGGTGATGTTCTCCACGATGTCGAGTGGCACGGTGAGCTTGACGCGGCGGTTGTTCATCTCGATGACGAACGTCTCCGACTTGGACTTGTCGGGCGCGGCCGGGGCAGCGGCACCCGGGGCGGCGGCCAAGGAGGCCGGCTGGCCGGAGGCGGCGGAAGCCGGTGTACGGTTCAGGTACGTGCGCTCCAGCCACTTGGTGGACACTGCGAACGGGTGGCCATGCTCGGCGGTGAAGTCGTCGTTGCGGAAGATTTCCTTGAACAGCGGAATCGGCGTGGGCACGCCTTCGATCACAAGCTCATCGAGCACGCGGCGCACACGGGCCACGGCGTCGAGACGGTTCTGGGCGGTGACGATGACCTTGCCCATCATCGAATCGAACTTCGGGGAGATGGTGTCGCCCTGTTCCACACCGGTATCGATGCGCACGCCGGGGCCGGCCGGCCACTGGATCTTCTCCAAGGTGCCGGAGCCGGGGGTCAGGTTGGTGGACGGGTCTTCGCTGGTGATGCGCAGTTCGAAGCTGTGGCCGCGCAGTTCGGGGGCGCGGGTGAGCTCGCCACCGGCGGCGATATTGAGCTGTTCGCGCACCAGGTCGAGGCCGCTGACCTCTTCGGAGACGGTGTGCTCCACCTGCAAGCGCGGGTTGACTTCCAGGAAGTACACCTTGCCGTTCGGGGTCACCATGAATTCGCAGGTGCCCAGGCCCACGTAGCCGACCGTGGTGAACAGGCGGCGGGAGTATTCCTCGAGCGTGCTGATGATTTCCTCGGACAGGAAGGGCGCGGGTGCCTCTTCCACGAGTTTCTGGTTGCGGCGCTGCAGCGAGCAGTCACGGGTGGAGTACACGGTGAAGTTGCCGTGCGAGTCGCGCCCGGACTGGGTCTCGACGTGGCGTGCCTTGTCCACGAACTTCTCGATGAAGTATTCCTTCAGATCGCCGCCTTGCAGCGCGTCGTGGTTCATGTAGAAGCGGCGCAGCTCCTCGTCGTCATGCACCACGGTGATGCCGTGGCCGCCACCGCCATCAGTGCGCTTCATCATGATCGGGTAGCCGTGGGTGTGTGCGAAGTCGAGCAGCGTGCGCACGTCGGTCACCGGTTCGGACAGGCCGGGCACTGGCGGCACTTTGGCGCGTAGGGCCACGCGGCGGGCGGTAATCTTGTCGCCCAAATCCACCAGCGCGGTGTGGTGCGGGCCCACCCAGATGGCACCGGCATCCTCGACCTTCTGCGCGAAGCTCGGCACTTCGGAAAGGAATCCGTAGCCGGGGTGCACGGCATTCGCACCGGTCTTGTGCAGGATGTCAATCAGCAGATCTTCGTTGAGGTACGTGTCCTTGTAGGTGTCGCCGGAGAGCAGGTATGCCTCGTCGGCCATGTCCACATAGCGGCTATTGCGATCCTGTTCGGAGTAGACAGCCACGGTGGAGATACCCATCTCCTTGGCCGTGCGCACCACGCGAAGCGCAATCTCGCCTCGGTTCGCAATCAGCAGTTTTTTGACGATAGAAGCCATAGTGTCAAATTGTGCTCTCTATATGGAGGAGAGGGCAAGCCGCGTTCACACAAAAGCTTTCACGCCCTTTTGTAGGCTACGAACAAACGCGCGCGTAGGTTCCGGCAACGTAACCGTTGGCGCCTGCTATCAAAAACGTTGCAAATCCGCCGATTGCACATCCTTGCGCGCCGGCTCAAGAAGTTGACGTTACGGTTGTGTTCGTCAACTTATGACAAATCGAAATCGACAATTTTGTAAATTGGTACGAAACCGCACGAAATCGAACACCTCTACGATGGCAACCGTAAGTTCGGGGGAAGGCTCATCTGCGGACGAACGGAAGGTGACCGGACCGGCATCGGTCCATCGCCGCACGATTCGCCCGCACAGGGTCGGATTCATTTGGGACCGTCCACCATATGGACGGTTCGGACTGTCGGGGATACCGCACGACCCGCCGGAACCTCCCCTCATCCATCGCATACCGCCCGCCGTTCACGGCGATATCACGCAACATAGGGGTCATTGATATGCAGACTTCACACACCACCGCATCCGCTGCGGCCACCACATCGCTCGCCCGTCGTATCGTCGCCGCATCCTGGAAGCCGGTGCTGTTCGCCGTGCTGATGTGGCTGTCCGCGGCCGCCGGCGAGATTCCGATTCCGGGCACGCCGGTGCCGATCACGCTGCAAACGTTCGTGGTGATGCTCGCCGGTCTTATGCTGCCGTGGCGTCAGGCCGGCGCCGCCGTCGCCACCTATCTGGCGGCCGGTGCGGTCGGCCTGCCGGTGTTTGCCGGCGGCACCTCCACGCTGGCCCTGGTCGGCCCGAGCGCCGGCTTCCTCTTCGGCTTCCTGCCGGGTGTGGTGGTCATCGCCCTGCTGCGCGGCAAGTCCGACACTTCGTCCTTCGCGGCCGCCGCGCGCACCGCGGGCCGCTACCTGCTGGCCGCGCTGGTCGGCGGCGTCGTGGTGGTGTACGCCTTCGGCTTCGTCATCCAGTCCGCGCTGACCGGTGCGCCGCTCGCCGCCGTGGCCCTGGCCTCCATGGGCTTCGTGGTTGGCGACGCCATCAAGGCCGTGGTGGCCTCTCTGGCCGCCGCCGGCCTGTCCAAGCTCGGTCGCTGACCTGAGCTACTAGCTAGCTACTGGCCGGCTATTACAGCACTCCCACATCGGCGGTGCGGACCGTATGGTCCGTGCCGTCTTGTGTTCTCAGGATCAGTGAGGCGTCTTCGTTGAGGCCGATGGCTTCGCCGGTCAGCGTGGTGCCGTCCGTGAAGTGCGCCTCGACCTGACGGCCGCGCGCCCAGCACACCGCCTTCACCTCCTCGCGCAACGACTCGGCCTGGCCCTTCGGGTCGGCGATGAACTTCACCAACCGCTCGCGGAAGCCCTCGACCTGACGTTCGGCCACCGCATCGCGCATCTCGCCGAACGACGGCAGCCCGGAGACATGCAGCTGCAGCGAGGTCGATTGCGGCGTGGGCAGCCGACAGGCACCCAAGGCCAGGTTCAGGCCGACGCCGAACACGATGACGACGTCGTCATCGACATCAGCATCAGTACCGGTACCGGACGACGGCGGAATCACCAGTTCCGAGAGCAGCCCGCCCAGCTTGAGCCCGTGGCAGAACACGTCGTTCGGCCATTTGAGTTCCAGCGAGCAGTCCGGCTGGTTCGGCGCGGCACCGTATTCCTCGATCATGCCGTTCAGGGCGTCCAGCGTGACCAGTCCGGCGATCATCTGCAGCCAGCCATTGACGGATTCGTCGGTGGCGATCGCGCGCGGAATGCGCACGGCATAGGACATCGTCGAGCAACGGCCGGGCTGACTGACCCACTTGTGACCATTGCGCCCACGGCCGGCGGTCTGCCGGTCGGCGGCCACCCCCGCCAGTTCGCCATCCTGGTGGTCGGGCAACGTCAACGACCCGTCGCCAATCATCTGTACGGCCAGCGCGTTGGTCGAATCGGTTTCGTCCACGGCGACCACATGATCTGCGACGGCTGTAGTTCTGGGTAGCTGCGGCGTTGCAGCTTTCAACGCAATCATCATGGGCACTACGTTACCTCGATTTTGGCGCGATATGCCCGCGTTATTCCATGGAAAAGCGCGCAAAATCAACTATTTTCACCCACATAGCCCATGTTAACGTTCACAACTTCGGAAATTCCGCATTCGCCGACCCCACGCATGCACCCGGCCGTCATATTGGCTTGCGAACAACGGCGATGCCCGGCAGACATCGAATATCAACCGTTGACCTGTGCGGCTACCATATATTGTCATGACGTCACCAGCCACCGCGAAGCTTGCCGCCGTATCCAGCCGCCAGTCCCACCCGCATCTTGCGCGCGCGGGCGCTGCCGCGCGCTGGACACTGGCCGTGCTGGCCGGCCTGTGGCTTGCACTGTGCACGGCGGTCGGCCCGCTGTACTGGGACGAGGAGAACGGCACCCTCGCCCATTGGAACTGGGCCAATACCGCAATATTCGTCGTGTCATTCCTGATATATCTCGGAATCATCACGCTGATGGTGCGATTCGCAGCAGGCCAGCGCATACTGCCGAGGGCTATCGGCGAGCGACTACGTCAACATCAGCGGAATAGCGAAACATCACGGCCCGCCGCCGATCAGCAGGCCAGCCAACCAGCCAAGACCCGTCGTACCGTTCGCGCTATCGTCACGTCCACCGTCACTGTTCTGGACCGCTGGATCACACGCGGCACGAACCGGTTCTGGAAGCTTATGCTGGTGTTTTTTGTCGGCTGGCTCTGGGTGCCGACCACTCTGCTGGCCGCATTCGGTGCGGACCTCCGCTCACAGATCCGTGAATTCAGCTGGGCCTGGAACCAGTGGACCGGCCTGAAACAGCCCTATATCGGCTTCTTCTCCTTCGTGCCGATGGACATCTACCCCACTGCGCACTACATGTGGCCGTCCGATCCCACGTATCTGACCGACCAGCACAATGTGGTACTCACTGTGTTCTATGGCGCGATGGTCACGTTTGCGAGGCATCTGACCGGCTCAAACGATGCCGGTATCGTGACGTTGGCTGCCCTGCAGACGCTGTTCGCCGTGTTCTGCTGCGCTGCCGCCGCCAATCGATTCCTGAACCGGCCTTGGATAGGAAAAACGGCAACGGATTCCGCCGTTCCCCCACAGGCCGGAGGATTGGCCAGATTCCTGATTCTGCTGTTCTTCATGGTCTGCCCGCTGGCCGTGTTTTCCACTATCTCCATCACCAAATCGCCGCTGTTCGCGTTCTCGTTCGTCTGGTGGTTCAGCGTCTGGTATGAACTCGTCCAGACCTGGCACCCCGCCGGCACCCGCAAACATCCTCAGACCCCTGCCATCGCCACGCCCGTCCACTTGCCGTGCCACAGCTTCATCGCCTTCATCCTGGCCACGTCGGTGATGCTGATTTCCGCGAAATATGCGTGGTACATCATCGCTCTGCAAATCGTGCTGGCTCTGATCGCCGACCGCAAACGCTGGGCGACTTACGTCGTGGCGCTGCTCATCCCCACCGTACTGATTCACGGCGGCATCTCCTTCGCCATCTCCTCTGGTGCGATCATCGGCGGCGATCCAATCGAAAGCCGCGGCGTACAGCTGCAAATGATCGCCCGCGTGGCTCAGCGCAATCCGGACGGTATTTCAGACGAAGCCAAAAAGAACCTCGCGCCCGTCTTCAATCTCGATCAGATGGCCGACGCTTACTCCCAGCAGGATGCCGACCCGGTGAAATCCTCCGGTATTCAGGCCAAGAAGGTCAGCTACAAGTGGCGCACGGTGACGCCCGAGGATATGACCAATTTCAACAAGGCATGGTTCGAAATCGTCAAGGACAATCCGATCATCGCGCTGGATGCGTTGCTGGCCAAATGCTTCGGATACTTCAATGTGAACGATCAGCCGTACGTATCGATGGATTATTACGTGACCAGCGATTACGTGCAGAAAAACTCCACATGGATCAAGGATTACAACCATGACTGGCGTGAGCACATCGCCGGCTTCACTCGCGTATGGGGCGGTATTCCCGTACTCGGCTGGCCTACGCACGGCAATTTCTACGTGGTGATGACATTGCTGATCGGCGCGGCCGAGGTGATTCGCCGACGTTGGCTCACCCTCATGACCCATATTCCGCTGCTACTGCTGATGGGCGTGATGATCACCGCGCCGGCCAATAATTTCGAGCGGCACATGTTGCCGGTTGCGTTTGTATTCGGATTCGTGGTGCTGACGTATTGGCGAGAGTCTTTGGCTGAAAGGCAACGCCAATCAGCGACGCTACACTAGTGACTATGTCAGATTTTCTCGAACTTCTTGCTGCCGACGTTGCCGATTCGTCCGCACCCGGCATCACCGCGACCAACCGCGTACGCACCGTGCTGTTCGAGTGCCTGTTCAATCATCTGGCCGACGAACGAGTGGAGTCCCTGTTCACCATCCTCGGTTTCGAGCATGACTTCGATTGTTACGCCATCGCCGGATACCCTGCCCGGTCCGCCGCACGTACGGCCAAGGAAATCGAGAAAATCGTGGCCGATTTCGGCGGTGTGTGTCTGACCGCCAAGCGCCCAATCGGCAACAGCACCGCCGTAGTGGCGTTGATTCGTCCGGTCGGTGCGGCCACGCCGGAAATCATCTGCAATACCATCGCCCCGTCGTTCGCCGCCGATCGGCCAATCGCCTTGGGTCCGCAGCGTACCGGTGCCGATGGCGCGATGCGTTCGATTCAGGCCACGCTTTACTGTCTTCAGGCCGCGCCGGCTCTGGCCGCCACCGTGCAGCCATTGCCGCGCCCGTTACGCACCGACGACGCCCTGCCCGAACGTGCGTTGATCGGCGACGCGGACGCCCGTGACGAACTGGTCCGCGTGGTCTACGGAAGCCTGACAGCAGCAGGCCCTGATGATCCGACGCTGCTCACCGTCTCCACATTCCTGAAGTTCGGCGGTTCGCTCGAGACCACGGCCAAGGAGCTCAACGTACATCCCAATACGATCCGCTACCGTTTGAAGCGTGCCGCCGAATCCACCGGCTGGGATGCCACCGACCCGCGCGAGGCGTACGTGCTGATCACCGCCATCGCGTTGGGTCGTGTGGCCGAAGCGTAACGGACCGCAGCGTAGTCGGGCAGAAGCATAACCAGCAGAACCGTAGCCGGCAAAGGCCATAGCTGACCGGACATAACCGTCCAGCCCGACAGCCTAGCGGGCCGAATCAGGCTGCCTGAATCTCGTGTACGCCATCGTGCAGTAACGCGGCCAAGGATTCTTGAGTGGCTAACACTTCGTCCACGAATCCACCGGCGGACAGGCTGGCGATCACGCGACCGGACTCGTTGTCCACAATCGGTACACCGACGGCACCGACACCCAACGTCACATCCTCATCCGACAGTGCATATCCACGTTCGCGAGTCAAGCGAATATCCTCGCGCAACTGTTCCACACTGACCAGCGTGTTCTCGTTATATGCCGGGAACGGCGCTCCTGCAAGATAGCGTTCGACATCGGCATCCTCGAAATACGCCAAGGCCACGCGGCCGGCCGCGCCAGCATGTAGAGGCAGCACGCGGCCCGGGCGCAGGATCAGCGAATCGATGGCATGACCTTGCGCACATTCCACGCATACCAATTCAGTGCCGGAGACCACACTGAGGAATGAGGTCATGCCGGTTTGCGCGGTGATGGCATGCATGACCGCAATCGCAGGCTGCCATTCGGTACGAGACGTGCGAGCGGCATCAGCCAATCGCAGCCAGTCCAGTGATAATGAGTAGTTACCATCCGTATCCGTTACGGCCCACCCCACATCGACCAGTCCATCCAGCACGCGGTATACGGAGGATCGCGGGATATCACAGGCGTCGGCGATATCTGCTGGCGACAGGCCATTCTCCGCCGCCAATGCGTCCACCACACGACTCGCCTTGTCTAAAGCGCGGGTCGGTTCACGTTTGTCTTCCGCCATCGTCGACGTTCCTTCCCCTGACTTATCCCTGACTCATCGTATTCAACTGTTCAGGCCAAGATAATCACCACTGTATCCAAGGCCTCGCGACACCTCGCGGCCGGCAGTCTGCACCAATTGCACCATGTCTTGAGCCGATGCCGTTGCCGGTTTCCCATCTACCAGACAGGCCAGCTCAGGTTCCAAGGAGCGGGAAAGGCTACTCAGGGCGATTGCCGCTTGAATCTCTCCGGCGTGATTGAATACCGGTACGCTGATAGTCACGGAGCCGGCCATGGTCTGGCCGACGTCATAGGTGAAGCCGCATTCGCGTATATGACGAGCCTGTCCCATTGCTGTGGCACGCATCGTGGAGAATGTGCCGCCGAGCTCGTTGTTATAGGCATAGTGTTCCAACAGCTGCTCGTAGCGAGCCGGGGGAAGCCAGGCCGTCAGTACATGAGAGGGAGCGCTCATGCTCAGAGGCAAGCTATTGCCCACCAGCTGTGCATAGCTTTGCAATGCCTCACGGGTGCGTGTCTCGATGCACACCGTGCGCAATCGCCTCCGAACGAACAGACCCCAGATGCCGAACTGGCCGCGATGGGCGCGGAAGGTACGGCGAGCGATCTGCTGAATGTCCAGTCTGCTTTCGATTTGGCCGCCGATACGTACGCAATCGATGCCAAGCCGATACTCGCCACGATTGATGCCGCGTTCCGCCCAACCGACTGCGGCGAGATTATCCAGCAAACGATACGTTGAGCTTACGGGTTCACCAGTACGTTCGCTTATGGTTTTTGCGGTGCTTGGCCCCAGTTCCGCCAATACATCAAGTACTGCCTTGGATTTCACCAATGCATCTACGCTTCGGTCATCACGGCTTGACGCCACCATGCGCGTCACCTCCTGACCTGTTTGTTGATACCTCAGCCATCTTACCGGGTATTCAGCGGGTTGCCGCCCAAAACGTACTGGGCCCCGGCAGGAGTATCCCGTCGGGGCCCAAGAGGTTTCTGGCTCCCCTCTTTGAGGGGGAGCCGTCCGCGCGGCGGACCGGGGGAGATCCGAGACGCTAAGGCCCAAGGACGCGAGAAACACCCCGACGCGCGGGTGTCCTGATATGGGGAAAGCCCCTTGGGGCGTGTGCTCCAAGGGGCTTCCTGTACGTGTGGTGCGGCGGCGTGCTACTCTCCCACACCCTGTCGGGTGCAGTACCATCGCCGTGCCAGGCCTTAGCTTCCGGGTTCGGAATGGGACCGGGCGTCTCACCTGGGCCATGGCCGCCGCAAATCTTCTCTTATACGGTCAGACGCTGGGGTCTGCCGGCCTGTGGCGGCCTGGGAACCGGACAGCGGACGCGGATATGTCGATGTTTCGTCTTGTGGCCAGACAATGCTCATTGCCGTCTGGTGCCGTTTGCAGGAGGAAGATGCGGTCCCCGAAGGAATCGGGGAATGTTAGTGTTGCCTTTCGTCCGTTAGTACCGGTCGGCTCCACCCCTCGCGGGGCTTCCACGTCCGGCCTATCAACCACGTGTTCTGCATGGGGACTACAGGAACTCGAAGGTTCCACGGAATGCTTATCTTGGAGCAGGCTTCCCGCTTAGATGCTTTCAGCGGTTATCCCTTCCGAACGTAGCCAACCGGCCGTGCCACTGGCGTGACAACCGGCATACCAGAGGTTCGTCCACCCAGGTCCTCTCGTACTATGGGCAGGCCTCCTCAGCATTCCAACGAGCGCAGAGGATAGAGACCAAACTGTCTCACGACGTTCTGAACCCAGCTCGCGTGCCGCTTTAATCGGCGAACAGCCGAACCCTTGGGACCTGCTCCAGCCCCAGGATGCGACGAGCCGACATCGAGGTGCCAAACCATCCCGTCGATATGGACTCTTGGGAATGATCAGCCTGTTATCCCCGGGGTACCTTTTATCCGTTGAGCGATGCCGCGTCCGTACACCGGCACCGGATCACTAGTCCCGACTTTCGTCCCTGCTCGGACCGTCGTCCTCGCAGTCAAGCCCGCTTGTGCACTTGCACTCGCCACCCGATTGCCAACCGGGCTGAGCGGACCTTTGGGCGCCTCCGTTACTCTTTGGGAGGCAACCGCCCCAGTTAAACTACCCGCCAGGCACTGTCCCTGAACAGGATGACTGTTCGAGGTTAGACATCCAATGCGAACAGAGCGGTATTTCACCTTACGGCTCCGCGCGATCTGGCGACCGCGCCTCTCGGCCTCCCGCCTATGCTACACA
>ENA-ORUX01002864-ORUX01002864.1-human-gut-metagenome-genome-assembly--contig:-NODE-2864-length-10260-cov-2.325233_pt1 | contig 10260 bp, 9 predicted proteins | sample MGYA00242087_ERZ509225 | MGnify/ENA primary metagenome ERZ509225 (study PRJEB26280, sample SAMEA2338864) | human gut metagenome | biome: human gut; feature: human-associated habitat; material: faeces... | reverse complement strand
ACAAAAAAGATCAATGGCATCAGATGGAAGATCTTGCGGCATCTGCAACTTCACCGCTTTATATGTCTGTTGGTTTTTCTATAGATGGTTATGGCTATTATACAACAGGGGGTAGTAATATAGATGTTGCTTCAACTAATTATTATATTGAAACTTGGAGATTTATCCCGGATATAAAAGAAACTCGTAGAAACGACTATTAATGTCGTCTTTCTAAAAAATATTTTGAAGCTACCCACATTAGGGTAGCTTTTTTGTTCGCCTATTTCTTATCGGAAAGCACTCATAGATCCACGGGAGCGGTTTCAATTTTTTGTTTTGCTTGCCAAATGCCTCTTTCATTTGCCATGTAATTTACTCCCGTGATGTTACTCTAATTTAACCCAAATAAGGAAGTAATCTTACCCCAATAATCCTACATATTCGTTGCGCTTTCGTTGCTTATTCGTTGTTCAAACGTTCCGGAATGGTTGAGCTCTGTTTAAGCTTCGAATAATCTTCGAATATGTGGGATTATTTCCTTAGTATCTCCCTAGGTTTTCCCTAGGTTCTTATTATAAGTTAGGCTTGGTGGTGTAGGGAAAATTCATACGGGTATTATGAACTTGACACAGGAAGTAATACAGATGCGAACTTTTTTATTATCTTTATCCCCAAAATATATGCTTATCGGATGAAGAAATTTGGCATTATACTATTCTTCTGTTTGGCGACAGTGGGAGTGTCGGCACAATGGAATACGACAAATATGTTGCGAGTGGGAAAGAGTGCGATCATGTTTGACGACTACGTGAGTGCAATTGAAAACTTCAATAATATTATACGGATAAAGCCTTACTTATCTGAACCTTATTTCTTCCGGGGACTGGCAAAGTTGAACCTGGATGATTTTGAGGGGGCGATAAGGGATTATACACAGGCGATAGAGTTGAACCCGAATTATTTCCATGCTTACATGTACCGGGGAATAGCCTATCATAACATGAAGCAGTACGAGGAGGCCATGCACGATTACAATACGGCGATCGCGATAAATCCGGGAGAGGCTTACGTGTTCGCGAACAGGGCAATTACCGAGGCGGATATGGGTGATTTCAAGGCGGCGGAGAAGGATTACTCAAAGGCGTTGATTATTGATAAAAACCTGTTGCCTGCTTATCTGAACCGGGCGATCATGCGGGAGAAGCTGGGCGATCAAGAGGGGGCTATCGCGGATTGTAACATGGCGATCAAGTTGAATATGTTTTCAGATGATGCTTACGGGTTGAGGGGATATTTGAGGTTTCAGGCAAAAGAGTATCACGACGCGATAGAGGATTATAACAAGGCGTTGAAGATTAACCCGGAGAACAAGCGGATTCTTATGAGCCGGGCGATTACTTGGTACGAGATGAAAAAGTATCCCGAGGCTTTGGAGGATTACACGGCCGTCTTGAAAGTGGATAGTACTTACGCGTATGCTTATTATAACCGGGCTTTGTTGAGGTCGGAAATCGGAGACGTGAATAATGCCATTCATGATTTTGACCAGGTGTTGGAAATGAATCCGGATAACATTTTGATTTATTTCAATCGCGGATTGTTGAAAATGGAGATCAAGGATTACGAGGGGGCTTATAATGACTTTTCCCAGAGTATCTCGATCTACCCCGATTTCGTGAAGGCATACCTGGCAAGAGCCGCGACGAGCATGGATATGCGGGATTACGATGCGGCCGAAAAGGATCGTTACAAGGCGGAAGAGATCATGGACCGCTATCGACGGATGAAGGAGGGGGATCGGAATGCTTTGGTGGATACCACGGAAAATTTCAAGCGACTGATAGATATAAATTCCCGGGATGACCGGATGAAAGACGTGATTAACGGACGCTTGCAGGATCGGAACGTGATTATCGAATTGCAGGATATGTTTATCGTGCAGTACTTGTCTTTGGATACATTACGAAAAGGGAAGGTGCAGTATTTTGACAAGCGGATCATGAAGTTTAACCAGGAACATAATTATAACCCGGCGTTGACCGTCTCGAATAAGAAATTTAATTACCCGAGGGAATTCGAGGATAATTATATCGAGACGCTGTCTTCGGATATCCGGAAAAACAAGGAGGTCACGGACGCGTTGTTGCTGCGCGGTTCGTTGTACTTGAACCGGGGAGATTACACGAAAGCGATCGAAGATTTTCGAGCCGTGTTGGAGCGTGAGCCGAATCATTTGTTTGCTTTGATGAATTTGGCAAGTGCCCGTTCCCGGATGTACGACTACATCGAGTCGATAGAAGAGAAGACTTCCCGTGTCGTGGGTGAGGAGAAGAAAGTGGAGCGGAACGTGGATTATTCTTTGGTGTTGGAAGGGAATAACAAATGCTTGGAGATTGATCCTGAATTCGTTTTTGCCCTGTTTAATATCGCTAACGTGTATGCCAAGAGCGGTGAGATCCAGAAAGCGATCGATATGTACACGAAGGTGCTGGAGGTGGACGGGGATATCGCCGAGGCTTATTTTAACCGGGGACTGCTCCATATCTACCAGGGAGACCGGAGTGCGGCCAACGTGGATTTAAGTAAAGCCGGGGAGCTTGGGTTGACGGATTCTTATAGTATTATCAAGCGCTATTGTTCAGCAGAGGAAGAGTAAGAGGAGATAAAAGTTTATAAAGTCCATAAGGTGGCCCCTTGCGGGCGCTTTGCTTGCGGCTGCTGGGGCAACTGGGCCTTGTGTGGTTAAAATCTAAAATTTAAAATTGTCTGATTCTCCACTCTTTCGGGTAATAGTTGTTTACCCGGTTACCGACTTCTTTTACCCAGCCCAGTCCGATGCCTTTGTAGGTGATGAGAATCCATTCACCTTTGGGGGCATCGAAACGGATGTCTTCTTTGCGTAGGAATTGGAGGGCCGTCGGGAGATCCACTTCCTGACGGGTGACGTGCTTTTGTTGGAGTTTGTGGTATAGCGCCAGAGAGTGGGCGGGTTTCGTTTTCCCTTTTACACATTCACCGATTTCGCATCCCTTGTAAATGACACCGGCTTTGGTGGATAGATATTGAATAAATTCGGCATGTTGCTTGGGGAGAATACCTAGCGTTTCACCCGCGATGTAAGGCGTGTATGGGGTCATGTCCGGTAGAAGCGGGAGTATGTCTGCCGGGAGTTTGACCGCGGGTGACGGGGTGGCTCGCTTCTCTTTTTTCATGATAAAGGGTGTCCCGTCGTTTTTTTGAATAACTCCCATGAACAGACCTTCACCGTTCGTTTTGTGCGGGTAGAAATGATACCCGTGAAGAGGGGTGGGGGATGGGGTGATAGCCGGGAAGTTATGCTGGATCGCGATGGAGGATGCATCGAACGTGGTCAGCATCCAATTCAGTATCTCTTCATTTTCACCCGGATTGTAAGTACAGGTGCTGTACACGAGATATCCTCCGGGGGCAAGCGCGTCCCACACGTCGGAAAGGATTCTTTTCTGGCGTTCTTCGCATAGACGGAGGTTATTCTCGCTCCATTCCGTGATGGCTTTCTCGTCTTTCCGGAACATACCTTCCCCGGAACAGGGGGCATCCACGAGAATGATGTCGAACGCTCCCTTCAGACTGGTGAAACGGTTGGGGTCGCTATTGGTGACGACGACGTGATCGTACCCCCATTTGATCATATTTTCTTTAAGGATGGAGGCTCTTGATTTGATGACCTCGTTGGAAACCAGCAATGAATCCTTGGGCAGACTGCTTGCCAGTAACGTGGATTTACCTCCCGGGGCAGCACATAGGTCGAGGACCCGGAGAGGGGTATTCCCCGTTATTTGCTGCAGAACGACTTGCAGAAACATGGAAGAGGCCTCTTGCACGTAATAAGCTCCCCCGTGTAGAAGCGGGTCGGAGGTGAACGAGGGGCGTTCTTTCAGGTAATATCCATTACTGCACCAGGGCACTTGTTGTGAAACTAATTCCGGGAAGGGCAGGTCGGTAAGGGTTGTTTTCTCCGGGTTTAACCGGATGGATGTGGGTGATTCCGAAACTAACGCCTGGAAGAAGGCTTCCGATTCCGTCCCAAGGAGCTGCTGCATCCTTTCTGTAAATGCTGGTGGTAATGAGATCATATACACGTTGGATTAATGGGACAAATTTAGTGATTTATTTCCTGATATATTTTACCTTCGCGAGAGAAAAGAGAGCGCGGAGTTGATTAACAGATAGAAATAAAATGATTGAGATTAGCGAAAACTTTAGTTTGAAAGAATATAACACGTTTGGTATAGACGTGACTTGTAAATATTTTGTGAAGTGTGATCAGGAGAGCGAATTGTTGGAATTCGTGAGATCATACGAGTTGGACCCGGAAGAGATTTTGCTTTTAGGAGGAGGAAGTAATTTCCTGTTCACGGAAAACTTTGACGGGGTTGTTTTTTATCCCGTAATGCAAGGGTGCGAGATCGTCGGGGAAGATGACGAACACGTGTTTGTCCGGGTCGGTAGTGGCGTCGTGTGGGATGATTTTGTGGCGTGGACGGTTGAACGCGGGTATGGAGGGGTGGAGAATCTTTCTCTGATCCCTGGGCATGTCGGGGCGACTCCGGTACAGAACATCGGGGCTTACGGGACGGAAGCGGGGGAATGTATTGACCGGGTGGAAGCCGTGGATATCGTGAAGGGAGAAAAGGTGACGATCGATGCGGCAACATGTCGTTTCAGTTACCGGGATTCTATTTTCAAGCATGAGTGGAAGAATCGTTTTCTGGTAACGTATGTCACGTTCCGTTTGGCGAAACATCCCGAGTTTAAGTTGCACTACGGGAGCGTGAAGGATGAAGTAGCCCGTTTGGGCGAACCTTCGTTGAAAACGATACGCCAAGCCATTATTCGTATACGGGAGGCGAAATTGCCGGACGTGAAAGTTTTGCCTAATGCCGGGAGTTTTTTTAAAAACCCGATGGTTGAACGTGCCATCGCGGACGCTTTGTCGGAAAAGTATCCTGCACTGCCGATTTATCCCGTGGATGACGACCATGTGAAACTGGCTGCCGGGTGGTTGATCGAGGCTGCCGGATGGAAGGGAAAAGTGGTGGGGCATGCCGGGGTACATGAAAAACAGGCACTCGTGTTAGTGAATACGGGTGGGGCTACCGGTATAGAAATTGCACATTTGGCCAACGAGATAAAGAAATCCGTGTTCCTTCAGTTTGGAGTGTGGTTGGAAGCTGAGGTGAACGTGATATGAATGGAATTTCTAAATCTAAAATCATTAAATCAAAAATCAGAACGGGATGGTAAAATATTCGGAAAAGATAGATATTCGGGGACATTACACGGATTTGGAAGGGCGATTGATAGTGAAGTCCTTGTGTGATTTGTTTAACGACGTGGCAAACGTGCAGACTTACGCCCTGAAAATAGACGTACCCACGTTGAACGAGCAGGGGTTGACGTGGATGTTGCACAAGTTGCATATATTGATAGACCGAATGCCGGAGCAGGGAGAAAAAGTGACGTTGGAAACGTGGCCGTCGGGTATTGACCGTTTATTCGCGATTCGCGATTTTAGAATGCTGGACGGGGAAGAGGTTATATTGCGGGCTACTTCCGAGTGGATGGTGATCGATTTGAATCGTCGTCGTCCCGTGCGTTTACCGGCTTGCGTGACGGAAACGGCTGCCTTTTGCGTGGACGGTATTCGGGAAATCCCTTTTGAACTGGATACGAAAAAGATGCCGACAGACTTCGAGAGTACTCGTCGTTTCACGGCAACATACGATAATATTGATTTCAACAAGCATGTCACTCAAGCCACGTATGTACGCTGGGTTACCAATTCTTTGTCTTACGAGTTCTTGAAGAACCACGAGATCACGGAGTTGGAAATCATTTACGAGCATGAGGTCCTGCCGGATAGCGTGGTGTGTGCCGGATGTCATGTTGAAGAAGCGGGAAATCGTGTAAAAGTGTATCATCAAGTAAAGAATGAAAGTTTGGATAAAACACATTGTTTTGCTGTTAGTTACTGGAAAAAACGGTAAGGATAAGGTGCATCTTTTTCTGTTTATTTCGTGAAATTCGGGTTAAAATACCGCTTATTTGTTTTGTGATAACGAGAAAATACTATATATTTGCGCCGTTAAAAAATGCCCAAGTGGTGAAATTGGTATACACGCTACTTTGAGGTGGTAGTGGCCGTTCGGCTGTGCAAGTTCGAGTCTTGTCTTGGGCACAAATCCTGTTAATAAGTTAATTAGCAGGATTTTTTTGTAATATGAACATGATGGAAAATGCCGAGTGCTTTCTTCCTATAGTTGTCGAATAATTTGAGTTATGGAAGAAAAAATAAGAACTCTTTTCAAACAATATAGTGGCAATGATGCATCGCGAGTAGAGCCACTACCCGTGTCCGGTTCGGCCCGGAGATATTACCGGGTGTTCACGGGAGACAGAACATACGTGGGTGTGTACCATGAGAACTTGCGGGAGAATCGTTTGTTCGTGGACTTTACTCGGCATTTTGAAAAAGCCCGGTTGCATGTTCCGCACGTGTATTGTGTTTCGGAGGACGGGTTTTGTTATTTGCAGGATGATTTGGGGCCGGATATGCTGCTGGATGTCGTGGAGCGGGAACGAGAGGGAGAATTTCTGAGCGAACATACCATGGAATTATATCGAAAAGCCTTGTCCGAGTTGTTGAAATTCCAGTTAGTGGGAGGAAAAGGATTGGATTATTCGGAATGTTTGCCTCGTCCTGTTTTTGATGAACGCTGTATCCGGTGGGATTTGAACTATTTTAAATATTGTTTTTTGAAATTGGCCGGAGTGGAGGTCGATGAGGATCGGTTGGAGGATGATTTCGATCGGTTAACGGCGAAACTGGTCATGGCCGGGACGGGTGGTTTCATGTTTCGGGACTTTCAATCAAGAAATATCATGGTCGTTGATAACGAGGTGTATTTTATCGATTACCAGGGAGGCAGGCAAGGAGCTTTGCATTATGACGTGGCGTCCTTGTTATATGACGCAATCGTGAAAATTCCTGAAAGTCAAAAGGAAGAATTATTGAATTTCTATATCCGGCAATTAGCGGCGTGTGAACCGGAATACGCGGAAAAATTCCGGGAAATGTACTATCATTTCGTGCTGGTACGTTTGTTACAAGCCATGGGTGCGTTCGGGTTGCGCGGCCTGCACGAGGGGAAAACTCATTTTATTGACTCGATCGTCCCCGGTTTACAAGGAATTATCACGCTGTTCGAATCCGGAAAGCTGGAAGGAGAATATACCGAGATTCAGCACGCTATCCGAATGGCTTTTGAAAAATACTTCGTACCTTTGCACCCTGAAAGTAAAGAATAACCATTAAAATAATTGACAGATATGAATACTGTTGCAGAACAAGTAGCGTCACATTTGCTACAGATCAAAGCGATAAAGTTAGAACCGAATCACCCTTTTACATGGGCTTCCGGATGGAAATCTCCTATTTATTGCGATAACCGGAAGACCTTGTCTTACCCGGAAGTGCGTACTTATATCCGGGATCAGTTCGTGAACTTGATTAAAACGAAATACCCGCGGGTGGAATTGATCGCCGGGGTGGCTACCGGGGCTATTGCCCAAGGAGCTTTGGTGGCTCAAGAATTGGAATTGCCGTTCGTGTACGTGCGTTCCGCCGCAAAGAATCACGGGTTGGAAAACTTGATCGAAGGTGAGTATAAAGAGGGACAGAAAGTGGTGGTCGTGGAGGATTTGATTTCTACCGGAGGATCCAGCTTGCAGGCCGTAGAAGCGTTGAGAAATGCAGGTTGTGACGTGTTGGGAATGGTGGCTATTTTCACGTATGGATTCCAGAAAGCGATTGATAATTTCACGAATGCTCATTGTGTTCTCGACACATTGAGTGATTACAACGCCATGATCGACCTGGCACAGAAAACCGGATACGTGCAGGAGAGCGACGTGGTCAAGTTGAAAGAGTGGCGCTTGAGCCCGGAATCTTATAAATAAGGGAATATGGCAACACGAGTTGTTAGTGAGGTCCAAAAAATTAATAGCGCGATAGCTGACGTGTACGCGTTTCTTTCTGATTTTTCGAAGATCGGAAAATTGATCGAGATGGCACGCCAGATGGGGGCCGGTAATCAGATGCCGGAACTAGCTGACAAGATCGAGGACGTTCGCACCACGGAAGATACCTGTACTTTTATGGTAAAAGGCGTTGGTGAAATGGGGATGAAAATCGTGGAACGGGAAGAACCGAAGTTGATTAAACTGGAGGGGGACGGGCGCATACCATTCGAATTTCAAGTATGGATACAATTGCTGGATAACGGCCCTTATGATACCCGCTTGCGGATAACGGCAGAGGCAGATTTGAACATGATGATGAAAATGTTGCTGAAGGGAAAGCTAGAAAAGGGAATCAATCAAATGGCAGAAGGTTTGGCGAAAATTCCTTATGGATATATATAATAACAAAAAAGCTCTTCACGATGAAGAGCTTTTTTGTTATTTGGATAGATCGTCAAAATCAATGTCGTCAAATTTGTTTGTTTCAATTTCTTCGTGAACTGCCATTGTTTCTCCGTTAAGAGCTGCTTTGATATAAGCGACAGCGTTGTCAAGCCCCTCTGCAAATTTATCAAAGTCTTCTTTGTATAAAAAGATCTTGTGCTTTTCGTAATTTTGAGAACCATCTTTTTCGAGTTTCTTCTTGCTTTCGGTAATTGTCAGATAATAATCGTTATTACGAGTAGCTTTTACATCAAAAAAATAAGTCCTTTTCCCTGCTCTCACCGGTTTTGAATAGATCTCATCCCGATCATTCATTTCCATACCATCATTCTTTTCGTAACCTTCCATGTTTAAATTAAAATTATTAATTAGACTTTGCGTTTCAAAAGTAGGAAAAATAATATAACAACATCGATTTTTGTATCATTTTTTTCTCGTTGTCTATCAATATCTTACTTTGATGAAAACGTTTTAAAAAGGTGTGTGGTCGTTTGTGGTAGATGTAATTTATTGATAGTCATTATTTTGATTGTATTTAAATGGTCGAATGCCAGTTGCCGTTTTGAGTGTTCAGTAAAAATGGATTTTACCGCTTCGCGTGTAGATGCTGGTAAAGTGTAGTGGTGAATATTGTTTGCCGATGCATAGCGCTACATAGTTGTACAAAACGAATAAAACCGTATCTTTGTATGTTTTAAATTTGTAAATTTCAGACAATGGAAACAGTAGTAAGTGGAATCAGACCTACGGGTAATTTGCACCTGGGAAATTATTTTGGTGCCGTGAAGAATTTTCTAAAAATGCAGGACGAGTACAAATGTTTCTTTTTTATTGCCGATTGGCACTCGTTGACTACGCATCCGCACCCGGGGAACGTGGTGGAGAACGTGCGAAAGATTCTGGCAGAGTACCTCGCTTGTGGTTTGGATCCTGAAAAGGCGACAATTTACGTGCAGAGTGATATTAAGGAGATTGCCGAGTTGTATTTGTATCTAAACATGAATGCTTATCTTGGCGAGTTGGAGCGTACAACTACTTTTAAGGAAAAAGCGCGTAAACAGCCGGATAACGTGAATGCTGGTTTGTTGACCTATCCCACGCTGATGGCCGCGGATATTATTATACACAGGGCTCATAAAGTGCCTGTCGGAAAAGATCAAGAGCAAAACATGGAGATGGCCCGGAAATTTGCCCGGAGATTCAATACGATATACGGAAGTGAATTGTTCCCGGAACCGGCATCTTTCTCCTACACGGGAGAAGGAATCAAGATTCCGGGATTGGATGGTTCCGGGAAAATGGGAAAATCCGAAGGGAATGCTATCTATCTGGTCGATGATGCAACAACAATACGTAAAAAGGTGATGAAAGCCGTTACCGATAGCGGGCCAACCGAACCGAATAGCGTGAAACCGGAGGTGATCCAGAACCTGTTCACGTTGATGGATGTTGTTTCTTCGAAAGACACGTACGATTATTTCAACGAAAAATATAATAATTGTGAAATCCGTTACGGGGATTTGAAAAAGCAACTGGCAGAGGATATTATTAATTTCAACACTCCGATTCGGGAACGAATCATGGAATATGCCGCTAATCCGGATAATCTGGATAAGATTGCCGCGGCCGGGGCCGAGAAAGCACGGGCTAGTGCGGCAGTCACGATGAAAGAAGTGCGTAAACTTATCGGGTTCCGCTAGTAGTATAAACATAGAATTGAAAATTGAAATGCCCTGTCATTTTCAATTTTCAATTTTCAATTTTCAATTG
>ENA-ORUX01002861-ORUX01002861.1-human-gut-metagenome-genome-assembly--contig:-NODE-2861-length-10269-cov-4.383297_pt1 | contig 10269 bp, 10 predicted proteins | sample MGYA00242087_ERZ509225 | MGnify/ENA primary metagenome ERZ509225 (study PRJEB26280, sample SAMEA2338864) | human gut metagenome | biome: human gut; feature: human-associated habitat; material: faeces... | reverse complement strand
ACCCGACGAGTCCTCCCATAGACGTACCTTTTCCATCTGCTCCCGGAAGGTCCGGGCCTTCCGGGCGTCCTCCTCCCGCTGCCGCCACAGTCGGTCGGCCTCGTTCTGGGCCTTCTCCAGCCGCTGGCGCTTCTCCTCCAGCTGGGTCAGGATGTCCTCGAACCGGACGCTCTCGCCGCTCATCTGCCCCTGGGCGGCGGCAATGACGTCCTCCGGCAGCCCCAGCCGCCGGGAGAGCAAAAAGAAGCGGAAGCTGACCCGCGCAGCCATCCGGCGGCGCAGGATCATCCGCCGCCTGACCGCCTTTGCCCTGCTGCTCTGCGTCATTGCGGCGGGCGTTTACCTCACGGTCACCATGCTGTTCAAGATCAGCTCCATTCAGGTGCAGACGGCGGACGGCACGCAGGTGGCCGAGGTGGGCGGCTACGCCAGCGAGCAGATCTTGCAGGCGCTGGGCGTCCACACCGAAGAGAACATCTTCAGCTTTGACCCGGGCCAGAAATCCAAGGAGCTGGAAAAAGCGTTCCCCATGCCGGAGTTCATCCATGTGGAGCGGCAGTACCCCGGCACCGTGGTGGTCCAGGTGACAGAAGCCCGGCCCACCTACGCCATGCAGGTGGAGGGCGGCTGGCTGACCCTCTCGGCCAGCCTGAAGATCCTGTCCAAGGATGCCGCCCAGCCAGCGGGCCTTGCCACCCTTTACGGCGGGGAGCCGGTGTCTACCACGCCCGGCGAACAGCTGGACTTTGCCGCGGCCCCCGCCGCCAGCAGTGCGGCCGCTTCAGAGAGTGCCGACAGCGCGGCTTCTTCGGAAACAGAGGCGGAGACCGACCAACGGCTGGAATCGCTCAACACGCTGATGTCCGCACTGGACAGCTACGGGATGCTGGGCGATGCCACCCGCATGGAGTTTGCGGACACCGAGGAAATGGCCTTTTTGTATCAGGACCGCATCAGCGTCCTGCTGGGCACGCTGAATGAGCTGGATTACAAGCTCAAGCTGGCCCAGTATGTCCTGCTCAACCAGGACGGCAAGGGCTGCGCCGCCACTGATACTGGTCTGCTGGACCTGAGCCACCTGAGCGCGTCCAGCACCCGGAAATTCCGCTTTGCGCAGGGCGAACCTACCCTGCCCTCGGGCTATCTCGTGCCGGAAGTTTCCACACCGGAGGAAACACCGGTGGAAAACCCGGACGCCGCTGAGGCGGATTCCCCGGCGGATGCTGAGCTCTCCGCGGAGACATCGGCAGCGCCGGAGGCCGACCCTGCGGCCGGAGCGGAAACTCCGCCGACGGAAGAAGCAGCAAATCAGGAAACCACCAATCAGGGATGAGGAGTGTATTACTTATGAAACTGGAACAACTGATGGAGGATGTGCCCTTTACCCTCGTGCAGGGCACCCTGGAGACCGAAATCGAGGATATCATCTACGACAGCCGCAAAGCCGCGCCCGGCCTGCTGTTCGTCTGTATCGTGGGCACCCAGCGGGACAGCCATGATCTTGCCGCCGACTGCGTGGCAAAGGGCGTCAATACGCTGGTCATCCAGCACGATATCGACCTCTCGGCCATGCCGGACGTCAATGTCATCAAGGTGGAGAGCAGCCGCTACGCCATGGCAAAAATGAGCGCCAATCTGTTCGGCAACCCCTCCCGCCAGATGACCATGATCGGTGTGACGGGCACCAAGGGCAAGACCACCACCACCCACATGATCAAGAGCGTGCTGGAAGCCGCGGGCCGCAAGGTGGGCATGATCGGCACCAACGGCATCTACTTCCTGGGCCATCACAAGGAGACGGCCAACACCACGCCCGAGAGCTATGAGCTGCAGAAGACGTTCCGCCAGTTCCTGGACGCGGGCTGTGATACGGCATTGATGGAAGTCTCCAGCCAGGGCCTGATGATGGACCGTGTGGCGGGCATCCACTTCCATGTGGGCGTCTTCACCAACCTTTCGCCGGACCATATCGGCCCCGGTGAGCACAAGACCTTTGAGGAATACCGCGGCTGGAAAGGCAAGCTGTTCCAGCGGTGCGATATCGGCGTGGTCAACATCGACGACGCCAACACCGAGGCCCTGCTGGAGGGCCACACCTGCCAGCTGGTGACCTATGGCCGCGGCGAGGCCGCTGATTACCGTGCAGGCGAGTATCAGCTGCTCCGTACCCACGATTTTCTGGGCGTGCAGTTCCATGTCTCCGGCAAGGACGATATGGACGTGAAAGTGAACATGCCCGGTGAGTTCAGCGTGTACAACGCCCTGGCCGCCCTGGCCGTGGGCAAGGTGCTGGGCCTGCCGGATGAGGCCATCCACGAGGGCCTGGGCAAGTGCGTGGTCAAGGGCCGCGTGGAGCTGGTGCCCATCAGCAAGCGGTTCACCATCCTGCTGGACTACGCCCACAACGAGGTGTCCACCGAGAGCCTGCTCACCACCCTGCGTGCCTACAAGCCCCACCGTCTGGTGGTGGTGTTCGGCTGCGGCGGCAACCGCTCCAAGCTGCGCCGTTACGGCATGGGCGAGATCTGCGCCAAGATGGCCGATTTCTCCATCCTCACCGAGGACAACAACCGCTTTGAAAAGGTGGAGGACATCATCGCGGATATCCGCGAGGGCATGAACAAGGGCAACCCGGACGCAAAGTTCGTGGAGATCCCCGACCGTCTGGACGCTTTGCACTACGCAGTGGATCACGCACAGGAGGGCGATCTGATCGCCGTCATCGGCAAGGGGCACGAGACCTACCGCGACCGCGAGGGCGTCAAGACCCCCTTCCTTGAGCGGGAGCTGCTGGAAGAATACGCCCAGCAGATCGGGCTGGAATAAGAAAATAATATTATTATTGCGGGAAAAGCCGCTGCACAAAGCACTGTGCAGCGGCTTTTTTGCGTCCTGTGCAGGGGGCTATATAAAAAGGAAGCAAACTGTGACAAAAGTGTAAAAGATAAAAATATTTAACTAAATCCATTGACTTATCCGACGAATTGGCTATAATGGTCGTGTTCGATACCTCATAACTTTTAGGTAAATAATTAAAAACAACCATAGAACATAAAGGAGAACACTACCATGACTTTCGAGGAAATGAAGAAGATCGTTGTCGATACCCTGAGCTGCGATGAGGACAAGGTGACCATGGAGGCCAGCCTGACCGAGGATCTGGAGGCCGACAGCCTGGACGCTGTGGAGCTGAACATGGCACTGGAAGAGGCCTGCGGCGTGTCCATCCCCGATGAGGAACTGGCAACCCTCAAGACCGTGGGCGATATCTTCAACTACATCAATGCCCATGTCTGAGGCTGACCGAGGCGAAACGCGATGAACAGTATCAAAGACCTGCTGCCGGGCAGTATGCGGGAGCGCACCTTCCAGCTGAAAGCCCGGCGGGATGCGGGTGCCGTGTGGAACGACCCGCAGTTCGTGGAATGCAAAAAGTGCGGACGCCGCGCCACCCGCCAGATCTGGAACAAGGCGCAGTACGTCTGCCCCAACTGCGGGGTGCACCTGCCCATCGGCGGGTACTACCGCCTGAACCTGATTTTGGACAAGGGCAGCTTCCGGGAATTGGATGCCGACCTTGCACCGCAGGATGTGCTGCAGTTTCCCGGCTACCCAGAAAAGCTGGAAGCACAGACCGGCAAGACCGGCCTGAAGGAAGCCGTCATCACCGCCACGGGGCGCATCGAGGGCACCCCGGTGGTGGCTGCGGTGCTGGACAGCCGGTTCTTTATGGGCAGCATGAGCACCACTGTGGGCGAAAAGATCACCCGCGCCGTGGAGCACGCCACCGCAAAGCACCTGCCGCTGATCATCTTTTCGGCCAGCGGCGGTGCCCGGATGCAGGAGGGCATTTTCAGCCTGATGCAGATGGCAAAGACCTCTGCCGCCATCGAGCGGTTCTCTGCCCGGGGCGGGCTGTACATCAGCGTGCTGACCCACCCCACCACCGGCGGCGTGACCGCCAGCTTTGCCAGCCTTGGCGACATCATGCTGGCAGAGCCCGGGGCGCTGATCGGTTTTGCGGGCCCCCGGGTCATTGAACAGACCATCGGCGAAAAGCTGCCCGCAGGCTTCCAGCGCAGCGAGTTCCAGTACGAGCACGGCTTTGTGGACAAGGTAGTGCCCCGTACCGAAATGCGCGAAACACTGGCGCAGCTGCTGCGTCTGCACGCCTGAGGAGGGAGCGCCTTATGATCAAGGACATCTTACAACAGCTCGCACCGCTGGATGAAAAGATCGCCGCCTTGCGCGGCGACCCGGCGGACGAGAATATGACCGATATCACCAACCACGCTGCCGAGCTGGCAGAGCTTTCCGCACAGGAGGACGCTTTGCTGTCCGGCTGCGGGGCACTGACCGCAGAGGACAGGGTCTTTCTGGCCCGTCACCCGGAGCGCCCCCACATCGATGAGATCGTGGATGCACTGTTCACCGACTTTTTTGAGCAGTGCGGCGACCGCCAGTGCAAGGAAGATGCCGCCATTCTGGGCGGTGTGGCACTGTTCCACGGCCAGCCGGTCACGGTCATCGGCCACCGCAAGGGCAGCACGCTGGAAGAAAACCTGCGCTGCAACTTTGGTATGCCCGGGCCGGAGGGCTACCGCAAGGCCCTGCGCCTGATGAAGCAGGCCGAAAAATTTGACCGTCCCATCATCACCTTTATCGACACCCCGGGTGCGTACCCCGGCAAGGATGCCGAGGAGCGCGGACAGGGCGAAGCCATTGCCCGCAACCTGATGGAGATGAGCGGCCTGACCGTGCCGGTGATCGCAGTGGTCACCGGTGAAGGCTCCTCCGGCGGCGCGCTGGCGCTGGGTGTGGCAAACCGCATCCTGATGCTGGAAAACGCCGTTTACTCGGTGCTGAGCCCCGAAGGCTTTGCCAGCATCCTGTGGAAGGATTCCTCCCGCAGCGGCGAGGCCTGCGAGATCATGAAGCTGACCGCGCAGGATCTGTACAAGGACGGCATCGTGGAAGAGATCATCCCGGAGCCGGTGGGCGGCGCACAGCGTGCCCACGGGGTACTGTTCGGCAATCTGGACGAGGCACTGCGGCGTCAGCTGCGCAGCCTTGACCGCATGAACGGCCGTCAGCTGGCTGAGCAGCGCTACCAGAAATTCCGTCAGATCGGAGAAATGAGGAAAGCATGAAGGGTTTGCGTCTGATCGCCACCGGCGGGGCTTTGCCCGGCCGCACGGTCACCAACGAAGAGCTGAGCCGCACCGTGGATACCAGCGACGAGTGGATCACCACCCGCACCGGCATCCACACCCGGCACTACTGCACCGAGGGCGAAAACGCCGCCACACTGGCCATTGCCGCCGCAAAGCAGGCGCTGCAGCGCAGCGGTCTTGCCCCGGCAGACATTGCCTGCTGCGTCTGCGCCACCCTTTCCGCGCCGGACGCCACCCCAAGCGTGGCCTGTCAGGTGCAGGCGGCGCTGGCACTGCCGGAAAACCGCCCCGCACTGGACGTGAACGCCGCCTGTTCCGGCTTTTTGTACGGCACGGCGGTGGCGCGCGGCCTGCTGGCTACGCTGGGCGGGCGGTATGCGCTGGTCATCGGCACCGAGGCGCTCTCCCGCCTGATGGACCCTGCCGACCGTTCCACCTGCGTGCTGTTCGGCGATGGTGCCGGTGCGGCGGTGTTTGAACTGACCGACACCTCCGTGCCTTTTGCCATCACGCTGGGTGCCCGGGGCGATGCCGCCATCCATGCCGGCGGCCCCAGCCGCGCAGGCTCGGCACCCATCAGCATGGACGGCAGGGCGGTGTTCCGCTTTGCGGTGGATGCCCTGCCCAAGTGCCTGCACACCGTGCTGGACGAGACCGGCCTTACGCTGGACGGGCTGGACTGGGTGGTCTGCCATCAGGCCAACAGCCGCATCATCGACCACTGCGTCAAGGCGCTGCACGCCGACGGTGCAAAGTTCTACAAAAACATGGATCGCCACGGCAACACCAGTGCTGCCAGCATCCCGGTGGCACTGAACGAGCTGGCTGAAAGCGGCCAGCTGCACCCCGGCCAGACCCTTGCCTGCATCGGCTTCGGCGGCGGCCTGACTTGGGGCGGCATGATCGTGGAATATAAAGGATAAAGACCATGAAACTTTTAAACGAGATCTTGGGGACGAAATACCCCATCATTCAGGGCGGCATGGCAAACATTGCCACCGGCGAGTTTGCCGCCGCCTGCTCCAACGCCGGTGCACTGGGCATCATCGGTGCAGGCGGCATGAATGCCGATACCCTGCGCCAGAACATCCGCCGCTGCCGGGAGCTGACCGACAAGCCCTTTGGCGTGAACATCATGCTCATGCACCCGCAGGCAGATGAGTTTGCCCAGATCGTGGTGGAGGAAAAAGTCGCCGTGGTCACCACCGGCGCAGGCAACCCGGGGAAATACGTTCCCATGTGGAAAGCTGCCGGCATCAAGGTGATCCCGGTGGTGGCTGCTGCCGTGCTGGCACGGCATCTGGAACCGCTGGGCATCGATGCTGTCATTGCCGAGGGCACCGAGAGCGGCGGCCATGTGGGCGAGATGACCACCATGGCACTGGTGCCGCAGGTGGTGGACGCGGTCAGCGTGCCGGTCATCGCCGCAGGCGGCATTGCCGATGGCCGTCAGCTGGCGGCTGCGCTGGCGCTGGGCGCTTGCGGTGTGCAGGTGGGCACCTGCCTGCTGGCAAGCGAGGAGTGCCCCATTCACCCCAACTACAAGGCCGCACTGCTCAAGGCCGGGGACAGTGACACCATCGTTACCGGGCGCACCGTGGGTGCGCCGGTGCGTGTGCTGAAAAACCGCATGAGCCGGGAGTATGTCCGTCAGGAAAAGGCGGGCGCGGACAAGATGGAGCTGGAAAAATACACACTGGGCAGCCTGCGCCGCGCCGTCTTTGAGGGTGACACGGTAAGCGGCAGCCTGATGGCCGGTCAGGTGGCCGGAATGCTGCACGAGGTACGCCCCGTGGCGGACATCCTTGCCGACCTGTGGCAGGGCGGGAGGCAGCGCATTGCCGCGCTGAACACCGAATGCTGACCCTTGGCGGTAAGCCCCTGCAAGTACCCATTTTGCAGGGCGGCATGGGCGTGGGCGTTTCCCTTGGCGGGCTGGCCGGAGCCGTGGCGGCCTGCGGCGGCATGGGGTGCATCTCCACCGCTGACACCGGCTACCGGGAACCGGATTTTGCCAAAGACCCGGTCGGCGCCAACCGCCGCGCCCTGGCGGCGGAGATCAAAAAAGCAAAAGAGATCGCCAATGGTGCGGGCCTTGTGGCCATCAACGCCATGGTTGCCACCCAGAACTATGCCGACGCCGTGAAAACAGCGGTGGAGGCGGGAGTGGACGCCATCGTCTCGGGGGCCGGGCTCCCGCTGGAGCTGCCCGGTCTGGTGGAAAAAGCCGATGTGGCGCTGGCGCCCATCGTATCCAGCGGCCGGGCGGCCAGGCTGATCTTGCGCCGCTGGGCCAAATCCTTTGGCCGTACCGCTGATTTTGTGGTCATTGAGGGCTGCAAGGCGGGCGGACATCTCGGCTTTGCCGAGGAGGATCTGCTGGCAGACCGCTGCCAGACCTTGGACGAAATTCTGCCCGGGGTGCTGGCGGAGGTAAAACCCTACGAGGAGCAATACGGCCACGCCATCCCGGTATTTGTGGCGGGCGGCGTGTACACCGGTGCCGACATGGCACACTTTACAAAGCTTGGCGCTGCGGGTGTGCAGCTTGCTACCCGCTTTATCCCCACCTACGAGTGCGACGCCTCCCAGACCTACAAGGACGTGCTGCTGGCGGCAAAGCCGGAGGATGTGCGCATCATCCACAGCCCGGTGGGAATGCCCGGCCGCGCCCTGAACACCCCGCTGGTGCAGGCGCTGGCCGAGGGCAAACGCTTCCCGCCCAAGCACTGCGCCCGGTGTCTCAAGACCTGCGACCCCGCCGCTGTGCCCTACTGCATCACCCACGCCCTCATCGAGGCGGTGAAGGGCAACGTGGAGGAAGGGCTCTTCTTCTGCGGTGAAAACGTGGGCAGGCTGGACCGGATGCGCACCGTGCGCGAGCTGATGGACGAACTTGTGACCGAATGGAGGCAGAATTTATGAAGCTTGCCGTACTTTACGCCGGTCAGGGTGCGCAGCACCCCGGCATGGGCAAGGAATTTTACGAAGCATCTCCCGCCTTCCGGGCGGCCTTTGACAGCGCAGCGCTGGATTTTGACCTGCACCGCGTCTGTTTTGAGGACCCGGACGGCGTTTTGAACCAGACCGAATACACCCAGCCCTGCATGGTGGCCTTTGCCTGCGGCGTGACCGCCGTGCTGGCGGAAAAGGGCGTAAAGCCCGCCTGTCTGGCGGGGCTTTCGCTGGGCGAATACTCCGCGCTGCAGGCAGCCGGGGTGTTCACCGCAAAGCAGGCCATCGAGCTGACCGCCTTCCGGGGCAAGGCCATGGCCGAAGCGGCAAAGGGCCTTGCCTGCGGCATGACCGCCGTGCTGGGGCTGGACAGAGAAAAACTGTCTGCCTGCTGCGAACAGGCTGCAGAGACGGGCTGTGTGCAGATCTGCAACTACAACTGCCCGGGGCAGCTGGTCATCGGCGGCGAAAAGGCCGCTGTGGAGCAGGCTGCCGCGCTGGCAAAGGAAGCCGGTGCCCGCCGCTGCATCCCGCTGAAGGTCAGCGGCCCCTTCCACACAAAGCTGATGGCTCCCGCAGGGGATGCGCTGGCACAGCGCTTTGCGGGCGAGACATTCGGCACCATGGAGACGCCGGTGCTGTTCAACTGTCTGGGGCATGAAAAGGCCGAGACCGACAGCATCCCGCAGCTGCTGGTAAAGCAGGTGCAGAGCAGCGTTTACATGGAAGATACCCTGCGCCGTCTGGGCGAGCTGGGCGTGGATCACATTCTGGAAGTCGGCCCCGGCAGCGCCCTGAGCGGTTTTGTGAAAAAGACCCTGCCCGGGGTGGTCTGCACCGCAGTGGAGACCCCGGAACAGCTGGATGCGGTGCTGACCGCATGGAAGGATGCAGAATGAGTGAAGAAAAGCTGACCCGCGCCGCCATTGTTACCGGCGGCAGCCGGGGCATTGGCCGCGCAGTGTGCGTGGCACTGGCAAAGCAGGGCTGCAATGTGGTGGTGAACTACTGCCACGGCGCAGAGCCTGCGGAGCAGACGGCAGCGCTCTGCCGCGCCGAGGGCGTGCAGGCGGTGACCGTGCAGGCGGATGTATCCACCGCTGAGGGCTGCAAAGCGCTGTTCGATGCCGCTGCCGAGGCCTTTGGCCGGGTGGATGTGCTGGTGAACAACGCGGGCATCACCCGGGACAACCTGATCTTGCGCCTGACCGAGCAGGATTTTGACGCGGTGCTGGACACCAACCTGAAAAGCGCCTTTCTCTGCTGCAAGGAAGCTGCCCGCCGCATGGTGCGCCAGCGCTATGGCCGCATCGTGAACCTTTCCAGCGTGGTGGCGCTGCGCGGCAACGCCGGGCAGACCAACTACGCCGCCAGCAAGGCGGGGCTCATCGGTCTGACCAAGAGCCTTGCCCGGGAGCTGGCCGCGCGGAACGTGACCGTGAACGCGGTAGCGCCCGGCTTTATCGACACCGACATGACTGCCGTGCTGCCGGAAGCTGTGCGCACCGGCATGACGCAGGGCATCCCCGCAGGCCGCGCAGGCCAGCCGGAGGATGTGGCGCAGGCAGTGGCGTTTTTTGCCGCAGAACAAAGCAGCTATCTCACTGGGCAGGTGCTCTGTGTGGACGGCGGCATGGCAATGTAAAGGAGAACCCTTATGGAAAAACGCAGAGTTGTGATCACCGGCCTTGGCACGGTGAACCCGCTGGGCAACAATGTGGCCGACAGCTGGGCAGCAGCCCGTGCCGGTAAATGCGGCATCGGCCCTATCACTCAGTTCGATACCACCGACTTCAAGTGCAAGCTGGCCGGTGAGGTAAAGGATTTTGACCCCGCGACCGTGGTGGACAAAAAGGAAGTCCGCAAAATGGCGCGCTTCACCCTGCTGGCACTGGGCGCTGCCGCCGAAGCCATTGCAGACAGCGGCATCGATACGGAAGCAGAGGGCAAAAACATCGGCGTCATCCTGTCCAGCGGCATCGGCGGTCTGCCCACCATTGAGGAGCAGCACGCCCGCGGCGAGGAAAAGGGCATGGAGAAGGTAAGCCCCTACTTTGTGCCCATGGCCATTGCCAACATGGCAGCGGCGCAGGTGGCTATCCGCTTCGGCCTGAAGGGGATGTGTACCTGCCCGGTCACG
>ENA-ORUX01002852-ORUX01002852.1-human-gut-metagenome-genome-assembly--contig:-NODE-2852-length-10286-cov-7.715570_pt1 | contig 10286 bp, 7 predicted proteins | sample MGYA00242087_ERZ509225 | MGnify/ENA primary metagenome ERZ509225 (study PRJEB26280, sample SAMEA2338864) | human gut metagenome | biome: human gut; feature: human-associated habitat; material: faeces... | reverse complement strand
CGGCGGCAGACTGCCCCGAGCTGCAGCAGGACTTTGACAACAACCATACGGCAAGCGGCAGTCTGAAAAAGAACTGGGGCACCAGCAACATCTTCAACATCATCTCCAGCGGAGATGTGGTCCCCCGGGTGCTGCCCGCAGAGTGGGGCTTCTACCGCAACGGCAACGACCGTTTTCTGCCCGCTACAGTTGTCCCGGAGGAACTGCAGGCGCTGAACGACCGCAGCGCAGGGATGGAGGGCGCACCGCTGGATTTCGGGCGGCTGGCCGTCACCGAGGAGACCGATGCCATGCTGCAGTCCATGATGACCCTGTTCGGCAGCCGTCAGACCTATCACGAGGACTACGAGGATGCCATGCGCTGTATACTGCAATGCGTGACCACCCGCTCGGAAGCAGAGGTGACCCGGGGCGTCATTCTGGACGATGCTGCCGTGGTGGCGCAGCTGCGCAGCATGGAGCCCATGCAGCAGTTCCCGCAGGAAAAGGTGGAGCGCTGTGTGCAGGCGGCCTCTGCCCTGAGCCGCCCGCTGCTGGAAAAGCTGGGCAATGCAGTGCCGCTGCAGGCACAGCAGATCGTGATCCCCATGCTGGCAGTCGGTCTGTGCTTTGAATTGGACCCGGAGACGCTGCAGCTGGTGTCAGACTTTGTATTGTCCACCATCACGGTAAAGGGGCAGCTGAGCGGCATCCTGAAAACAGTGCTGTGTCACTTTTTGGAAACCTACATTACCCTGCTGGAATACTATGACCCTGCCGACCACGGCATGGAGCCCTATACCCGGCAGGAAGAGCTATAAGCAAAAGGCCGCTGCGCAGACATCGCGCAGCGGCCTTGGCTTTTTACAGATAAGATCAGAACTTGAACAGGTTCAGCCCGGTAACGGGGTCGTACTGGCGGTCTACTGTGCCGTCCAGAACATCCACCACCATCTCACAGGTGGCGCTGACCACCGCCCGGTTCAGATGTCCGCCGAACACCTCGCCCTTGTCGTTGCCAGCGCTCATGTGCAGGTGGGTGTAGAATGCGCCGTTCATGGTGTTGATGGTGCCGGTCAGGGACACGATCTCAAAACTGCCGCTGAAGGTGTTGGCGTAGTATTTCTTCTCCGCTACATTGTATACGCCCACCGTAAAGCTGTTGGTGGCGCCCAGCGCCTGCACGGCGGCAAGGCGGATGTTTTCCTTCAGGGCAAGCTCTTTGACCTGTTCAAGGATCTCTTCGTCCTTGTCGATGCGTACAATGATCTTATTGCCAAAACGTTTGTATTCCATAGGAAAGGTTCTCCTTTATGTGTGTTTTTGTGCGTTGTCTTTTGCTGGGAACGAGCGCGACAAACTGGAATTTGACTAATCCTACATGTGCATCATATTACACTCATGTAATTATCCTCTACATAAACAGCTTTTCCATCAGCAAGCTTAATCTCATCTTTGCCGTTCGGTAATACTGTTGTTTCAGAACCATTCCAATGGGGGATAATAGGATTGTCAATAATATGTAATCCATCTGTTAAATTTCCCGCCGCATACATACTTCCTGCACTGATTCCGACATATATAAGTCCGTTTTTAATTGCATTATTAAGTATTCTATCAAAACCAGTTCTAGACATTTCACGACAAAGCACAGATACATCACCACCACTGACAAAAACAGCATCAAATTGGTTTAATTCTTCAAAAGTTAATAGCCTTGTAAGCATAAACGGGGTTGTAACATACGAAGAATAGGTTCTTTGATAGTCTTTTGAAAGAATTAATTCCAGATTGTACACTAATATATTTTCGTACTGAATTCCCATTAGAAAGAGTTCATGAAAACATATTGCAAGCGACTCTCTTGCACCATCTGTTTCAATGCCAGCTGTTGGAATATAAAGCACTTTCACATCCTTCGGACACTTTCCAATAATATCAAAGAATTTCTCTTTCATCTTATCGGTCAACCCTGCAGATGTAAGAAATAGATGTTTTCCATTCATATTCTTTTACCTCGTCAAACTCCGATTTGTTGCGCTAAGCCGAGTATACCACACCTGCCAAGGAAAGAACACCCCGATAGCGTAAAATTTGCAGGTGGAAACTTGTCGGGGCGGGGACTTGGCAAACCCGGCGTGATTGCGCTATAATAGAGCCATAACAGTTCCACAAAGGTGTGGTAAGGGAGGTGCGGTCATGATCCGGGTGGCAGTCGTAGAGGATGACGCGGAGGTGCAGGGGGTATTGCAGGAGTACATCCGGCGGTATACCCGGCAGTACGGGACAGAATTTGAAGTATCGGTCTTTGCGGACGGGATGGACATTCTGGACAATTACCGCGCCGTCTACGATATTATTTTTCTGGATGTGGAGATGAAGCATCTGGACGGCATGACCACGGCAGAGCGCATCCGGCAGATGGATGCAGACGTCATCCTGATCTTCATCACCAATATGGCGCAGTATGCCATCCGGGGCTACTCGGTGGGGGCGCTGGACTATGTGCTGAAACCGGTGCCGTATTTTGCATTTTCCGAGCAGCTGAAAAAGGCCGAGAAAAATTTGGCCCGCCGCGCCAGCCACTATCTCATGGTCCCGGTGGAGAGCGGCCTGCGGCGGCTGGACAGCTCCCGGCTGTATTATCTGGAAAGCGAAGGCCACCGGGTGCATTACTACACCGAGGACGGCGATTTTTCGGCACCGGGCACCCTCAAGGCAGTGGAGGAAAAGCTGGCGGGCCGCCCCTTTGCCCGCTGCAACAGCGGCTATCTGGTAAATCTGGCGCAGGTGCAGGCGGTGCAGCAGAACACGGTGCAGGTGGGACCCTATGAGCTGCAGATCAGCCGCCCCAAGCGCAAGGCCTTTCTTGCCGCACTGACCGATTACATCGGAGGTGAGGGCTCATGACCATGCTGCCGAGCATCCCCCGCCTGTACACGGCGCTGGCAGAGGTGTTGGCGGTGCTGCTCTACGCCCGCCGCCTGCCGCGGCGGTTCCACCGGCAGACCGCGGTCACGGTGGTGTGGGCACTGGTGCTGGGAATCTTTTTGCACAAGACCGGCTATGTGCCGCTGGCGTGGTGGGTGCCCTGTATGCTCTGCGCGGTGCTGCTGCTCTACGGGTACCTGTGGGGCAGCCGGGCGGTCAACTGGCTGGAGGCACTGTACATCACCGCCCGGGCGTTTCTGCTGGCAGAGTTTGCTGCCAGCGCAGAATGGCAGCTGCACTGCTGGCTGTTCCCGCACCGGAGCGGCTTTGACCCGCTGGCGCTGGCGCTGCTGGCGGCGGTCTACGGCGTGGTCTACGGCCTGATGTTCTGGCTGGAGCGCAGCCGTCCGCTGCCCGAAAAGCGGCTCATCAAGGTGGCGGTGTACAGTCAGGGTGGCTTTGCCATGCTGCGGTTCGAGCACTATACAGAGACTGTCCCGGCACTGGATGCGGACGGTCTGCCAAAGCAGGGGTCGGACCTGAAAAGCGTCCGCACCACCGTCGGGCAGCACGGCGGCAGCATGACATTGCACTGGGAAAACAACTGGTGCACCCTGCGGATCTTATTTCCGCTGTCAAAAAACAAATGAATTTTTACGGCAGGTATCCCCTGCCGTTTTTTGTTGTCTGGCAGAGTGCACAAATACAATGTTGCAATATTTGTGTATTAGCACAATAAAAATTGAAAATTTATTGTAACTTTTGCAAACTGTGTATCCAAAACGACAGATTGTGCAAAAGATGATAACGATGCGCAAATATCCGTTATAATGGGTCACAGTTGGGTACGGCCCCAAAAATATAAAAGAATATGGAGGAGACAACACAATGAAGCGCGATCCGAACAGCAAAAAGCCCACAAAGTTGCTGACATCTGTTACAGCACTCTTACTGGCAGTTGGAATAGTGGCAGATGTAGCAATGTTTGGTGTGTTTCCTAGTTCTCTGGACAAGGCATTCCCTGGCCAGAATGGAGACCCGGAATTGCAAAAAACATCTTATGCAAATGGTTTGTCAGTGGCTCAGAAAATCGAGGAGGAAGGCGCAGTCCTTCTGAAAAATGACGGCGCTCTGCCGTTGGCAGGAACAAACCGAAAAATCAATCTTCTGGGCTATGCTTCCGCAAATCCGGTTTATGGCGGTACGGGTTCCGGTGGCAGCAGCTACACTGCAAACCGGACAGATTTTGTAAAAGCCTTTACGGATGCAGGTTTTGAAGTGAATCAAAATCTGGTCAATCTCTACAGCCCCAAAAACAACGAAGGCGGAAATACATTCTCTGTTGATTTTTCCATTCCGGAACTGCCTGCAACCGAGGAATTGGCTAAGAACATGGGTGTGGAGTACCAGTATACTGGAGACTGCTCATTTGAAGCAATGAAGGATTTTTCGGATACTGCTGTGGTCGTGTTCTCCCGCAAGGGCGGTGAAGGCAATGACTTGCCCACTTCGATGGCTGAAAATACCTCGTATGCACCGGATCAGAGCAAGCATTATCTGGAACTGAACAGCGCGGAACAGTCTTTGCTGGAACAGGCAGAAGCGACATTTGATAATGTTATCGTTCTGATCAATTCGGGCAATGCTATGGAACTGGGCTTCCTGAATGATGAAGGCGTTGATGCAGCCCTCTGGATCGGTGATCCCGGTGATGTGGGCACGATTGGAATTGTCAACATTCTGACGGGCGCAGTCAACCCCTCTGGCCGTCTGCCGGATATCTACCCTTATGCAGTAGAAACGACCCCTTCTTACTACAACTTTGATACCTTTGAGTATACCAACTCTAATGACTGCTTCAAAAACTTCGAAAGTCATCCTGCCTACCTTGTAGAGTATCAGGAAGGCATTTATGTGGGATATCGTTATTACGAAACCCGTGAAAGCTACGATTACACTACCCGTGAAGGAGAAAATCTGACGGGACTTTCCTACAATGATGTAGTGCAGTTCCCCTTTGGCTATGGCTTGAGCTACACAAGCTTTGACTGGGAACTGGAAAACACGATTCCGACTACCGTTACCGCACAGGATACGCTGGAGTGGAATGTCAAAGTTACCAATACTGGCAATGTGGCTGGCAAAGATGTTGTGGAACTGTATTACAGTGCGCCCTATTACAGTGCAGCTGAAGGCGGCAGCGGTTTGCAGAAGGCTGGCGAAGTACTGGGCGGCTTTGCAAAGACGAAGGAATTGCAGCCGGGCGAAACGGAAACGGTTACGATTTCTATGCCGGTAGAGCAGATGGCTTCTTATGATGCACAGAAGTACTACACTTCTACCGGTTCCTACGTGCTGGAAGCTGGCGAGTATCAGATTTCTCTGCGTACGGATTCTCATACGGTGAAAGATAATCTGACCATGACCTGCAAGGTTGCTGAGAATGAAGTGTTCCAGGACAGTGCGTTTGGCAGTGGTGTGGAAAACTGCAAGTATGTCGGCAAGCGCTCTTCGGACGAAGTGGTAGCAACAAATCAGTTTGATGATGCAGCTGGTGATGTGGCTTACCTCAACCGTGACACTTGGCAGATCGTTCCCGGTACCAGCAAGGAAGCAACTGCTGAACAGCTGGAAGCCTTCAACAATGCGCTGTTAGTGGATGATAGCTATGTGGATGCAGATGACACTGCGCCGACCTTTGGTGCAAAGAATGGCCTTACTCTGAAAGACATGGAAGGCCTTGCCTATGATGATGCACAGTGGGATAAGCTGCTGGATCAGCTGACCCTTGATGATATGTACAAACTGCTGGGCGCAGATGGCTGGGGAAGTGCAGCAGTTGATAATATCGGTAAGGGACAGACTTATGAAATGGACGGACCTGCCGCTCTGAGTTATGTGTTCGATGCCTTTATGGGTACCTGCACATATAAGACGGTTACTTATCCGGCAGAAGTTCTGCTGGCGGCTACTTGGAATGTAGATCTGGCTTCTGAATTTGGCGATGCAATCTCGCAGGAAGGAAAGGCGTGGAATATTTCCGGCTGGTATGCACCTGGTGCTAATACCCACCGCAATGCATTTGCTGGCCGTAACTTTGAGTACTATTCTGAGGATGGCTTCCTTTCTGGTTCCATGTCCGCTACTACGGTTGGTGCGGCAGAGAAAAATGGTATGTACTGCTACATTAAGCATTTTGCACTGAATGAGCGTGAAACCTGGCGTCATTATGGTCTGTGCACCTGGGCCGATGAGCAGGCAATGCGTGAAATTTACTTCGTGCCGTTTGAAAAGGCTGTGAAGGAAGGCGGCAGCACGGCTGTGATGTCTTCCTACAATAATATTGGTACTACTTGGGCCGGTGCAAGTACTGCACTACTGACCAATGTTCTGCGTAATGAATGGGGCTTTATTGGCACTGTGATTACGGATAACAACGAGGAGCATGGCTTTATGGATATTGAAAAAGCTGTCTTGGCAGGTGGTACCAATCTGCTGTTTGGCTGGGGCACTAAGACCTTCGATAACCTGAGCCAGACTGCTACCGGTCAGCTGAAGATGCGCGAAGCTGCACATCAGTATCTGTATACGCTGGCGAATAGCTACGGTGTAGATGTGGATGCGCCTGTGCCTATGTGGCGCACGCCTGCACTGGTAGGCAGTGTGATTGTCTATGTGTTGGTTCTGGCAGGTGTTGTGGTGATTCTTCGCCGCCGCAAGTATAATAAAACGCTGGCTAATACCAATGCAGGTGCGGATGTGAGTAAGGCATAAGTACTGACCCGTAATCAAAACTGTCTTTCTTCTAATCCCGGAACACGGCTGCACGGCAGTTACGACCTGCAGCCGTGTTCCCTTTTGGAAACAGAATCACGCTTCTTCTCCTTATGCGTGGTCCTGTTTCCAAAGGCAATACCGTTTCTACTGAAAGGAGATTTCCCCGTGAAACATCAGGATATTATTGCAAAACTGAGTCTGGAACAAAAATGCGCCCTGCTGAGCGGCGGCACGGTGTTCACCACCCGGGCGCTGCCGGGCAAGGGCATCCCGGCCATTACCCTGTCGGACGGCCCCAACGGCGTGCGCAAGCAGGCGGGCGCGGCTGACCATCTGGGCCTGAACCCCAGTGTGCCTGCCACCTGCTTCCCCACCTCGGCTACCGTTGCCAACAGCTGGGACCCCGCGCTGGGCGAAGCTGTGGGCGCAGCCATGGGCGAAGAAGCAGCGGCACAGGGCGTGTCGGTGCTGCTGGGCCCCGGCCTGAACATCAAGCGCAGCCCCCTGTGCGGCCGCAACTTCGAGTATTTCTCGGAGGACCCCTACCTTGCCGGTAAGATGGCTGCGGCCTACGTCCGCGGCATCCAGAAAAACGGCATTGCCGCCTGTCCCAAGCACTTTGCGGTGAACAGTCAGGAGCTGCGCCGCATGGCCTCGGATTCCATCGTGGACGAGCGCACCCTGCGGGAAATTTACCTGACCGGCTTCGAGATGGTGGTCAAGGAAGCGCAGCCTAAGACCATCATGTCCGCCTATAACCTTGTCAACGGCACCTACGCCAACGAGAACACCCACCTGCTCATGGATATCCTGCGCGGGGACTGGGGCTTTGACGGCGCAGTGGTCACCGACTGGGGCGGCAGCAACGACCACGCCCTTGGCGTAAAGAACGGATCTACGCTGGAAATGCCAGCCCCCGGCGGGGACGCCATTCGGGAGCTGATGAAAGCGGTGCAGACCGGCAAGATCACCGAAGCGGACGTGGACGCCCGGCTGGAGGAGCTGCTGGAGCTGGTGTTCACCACCAAGGCGGCGGTGGACGCCGCACCCGGCAAGTTCGATGCCGACGCCCACCACGCACTGGCACGCCGGGCTGCTGCCCAGAGCATCGTGCTGCTGAAGAACGAAAACGGCCTGCTGCCCCTTGCAAAGGGGGAAAAGGTGGCGGTCATCGGCGACTTTGCCGAGATGCCCCGTTATCAGGGTGCAGGCTCCAGCGCCGTCAACTCCATCAAGGTGGATTCCTTTCTGGACTGCCTTGCCGAAAGCGGCCTGAACAGTGTTGGCTACGCCAAGGGCTTTGACCGGCAGGGCAAGCCCGACGAGGCGCTGAAGGCCGAGGCGGTGCAGCTGGCAAAGAACGCCAATGTGGTGCTGCTGTGCATGGGTCTGGACGAGATCAAAGAGAGCGAGGGCATCGACCGCGCCGACATGAAGCTGGCAGAGAACCAGCTGGAGCTGCTGGCGGCTGTGGCGGCGGCAAACCCCAATGTGGTTGTGCTGCTGAGCGCGGGCTCCTCGCTGGAAAGCGGTTGGGTCAAGGACTGCAAGGCGCTGGTCTACGGCTGCCTGGGCGGTCAGGCCGGTGCGGGCGCACTGGTCGAGGTGCTCACCGGCGCGCAGAACCCCTGCGGCAAGCTGGCGGAGACTTGGGCGCGCAGCTACGCCGACACCCCCGCAAAGGCGCATTTCGGCGGCGACGGCCCCACTGTGGAGTACCGCGAGGGTCTGTATGTGGGCTACCGCTACTACGACACCGCCGGTGTGCCCACCGCCTTCCCCTTCGGCTACGGCCTGAGCTACACCAGCTTTGCGTACAGTGACCTGAAAGCAGACGAAAAGGGCGTGACCCTGACCGTCACCAACACCGGCAGCTGTGCAGGTGCCGAGGTGGTGCAGCTGTATGTGGCAAAGCCGGATGCAAAAGTTTTCCGCCCCGCCAAGGAGCTGAAGGGCTTTACCAAGGTGCAGCTGGAAGCCGGAGAGAGCAAGACCGTCACCATCCCGCTGGATGATAAGGCGTTCCGCTACTGGAACGTCAAGACCGACCGCTGGGAGGTGGAAGGCGGCAGCTATCAGCTGCTGGTGGGCGCTTCCAGCGCCGATATCCGCTTGACTGCCGCTGTCACGGTGGCGGGCACCGGCGCACCCGACCCCTACGCGGGCAAAGACCTTGCCCATTACCGCACCGCACAGGTGCAGAATGTGCCGGACGCGGAGTTTGAAGCGCTGCTGGGCCGTCCCATCCCGGAGAACAAGGTACACATCGACCGCAACATGACGCTGGGCGAGATGGGACACGGACGCAGCCCCATCGGCTGGCTGGCGGCTGCCGTGCTGGGCACCCTGCTGCGCCGCAGCATCAAAAAGGGCAAGCCTGACCTGAACATCCTGTTCCAGTACAATATGCCCCTGCGGGCGCTGGCCAAAATGACCAACGGCGCTATCAGCATGGGCATGGTGGACGGCATCGTGATGGAGCTGCAGGGCTTCTGGATCATCGGCCTTGTGCGGGTGATCGTGGAGGCTGTGAAGAACCTCGTGCTGAACAGCCGCATGGAAGAGCGCTTGAAAAACAGCTGAAAGGAAGCAGGCTATGAATTTCTGGAATAACTTTGCGGCAAAGCACCCCGCCGCTGCCAAGTGGGTGCGCGAGGGCGGCCTGTTCGTCATCGTGTCCAACCTCATCACGGTGTTCAAGTACCTGCTGCTGCAATTTCTGCCCAAGGCCTTTGCAAGCCTGCCGGTGGTGGATTTCGGCTGGCCGGGCATTGATATCACCCTGTTCGGCGAGACCTTCAAGTGGAACATCCTCGGCTACGATGCCGCCCACGGCGGCTTGCCCTACTTCTGCGCCTACATGATCGCCATGGTCATCGGCGAGTGCATCAATTTCCCCATCCAGCGTAATTTCGTGTTCCGCAGCAAGGGCAATCTGGCAAAGCAGATCGGCTGGTATGTGCTGGCGTTCTGCGTCATCACCTGCATCGTCAACTCCATCAACTGCATCTGGGTGGCGGTGGCAGGTCTGCTGGTGCCGGACTTCATCTACAACATCGGCACCACCGTCCTCAACGGCGGCATCTCCATGGTCATCTTCTTCTTCGTGAATAAGATCATCTTCCCGGAGGGCGAAAAAGCCGCCAAATAACAAGTCATCTCCTTCATTTTCTTCTTTTCATCACAAAGGCTCTCGCCCGCTCTGTGCATACGACAGAACAGGTGGGAGCCTTTGGCTTATGATCATCCTATCGCACAAAAGGCAGGATACCATCGTAATGATGATACCCTGCCTTTGCTCGTTCCGGTCCTCGTCCTGTGACCTCCGCCACAAAAAAATCCCCAGACCGAATGGTCTGGCGGCATCTTTCTTGGTAGACATTCCTACGCGTTGGGAACCGCGCACTAATCAAAGCCCTGCTAGGGCTTTGATTGCCTTCGCTGCGCTCGGCACGTGCTGTTCGAGTCCTGTACCGTCCTGCTTTGACGTGGGTTAGTGGATGACGCAACAAAAAAGCCCCTGACCGCAGTCAGGGACTCTTGTTTTGGTGGAGCATTGTCCACAGCACTCGAACCCAACACCTCTTCACGGGAGATGG
>ENA-ORUX01002846-ORUX01002846.1-human-gut-metagenome-genome-assembly--contig:-NODE-2846-length-10300-cov-4.412103_pt1 | contig 10300 bp, 8 predicted proteins | sample MGYA00242087_ERZ509225 | MGnify/ENA primary metagenome ERZ509225 (study PRJEB26280, sample SAMEA2338864) | human gut metagenome | biome: human gut; feature: human-associated habitat; material: faeces... | reverse complement strand
CAGCGTTGAATTGCATATCGCAAATATGCTGTTTGAATGTTGCACTAATTTCTTGACTTGCGATAAAAGGGGCCGGTCAGCACTGACCGGCTCTTTTCAGATACACCCAAGGAGGTTTATTTTTATGATCGCATCCGAAGTCCGTGAAATGCTGTCCTTCATCGACGGCAACCCCACCGCATACCACACCACCGCCGCTGTGCGGGATATCCTGCTGAAGGCAGGCTTTGCCGAGCTGCTGGAAAGCCGCAAGTGGGCGCTGGAGCCCGGCAAGGACTATTTTGTCTGCCGCAACGGCTCCAGCATCATCGCCTTCCGCATGGGCGACCAGCTGGAAAATTACAGCTTCAATGTTGCTGCTGCCCACACCGATTCTCCCTGCTTCCGCATCAAGGAGAACGCCGAGATCCACATGGGGCAGAACTACACCAAGCTGAACACCGAGGGCTACGGCGGCATGATCTGCGCCACATGGATGGATCGTCCGCTGTCTGTGGCGGGCCGTGTATTGGTGCAGGAGAACGGCACCATTGTTTCCCGTCTGGTGGCGCTGGACCGCGACCTGCTGATGATCCCCAGCGTAGCCATCCACATGAACCGCGAGGTCAACGATAAGGCTTCCTTCAACAAGCAGGTGGATATGTTGCCCGTGCTGGGCGGTGCCTGCGAGGAGGGCGCGCTGAAAAAGCTGATCGCAGAGGAGCTGAAGGTGTCTGAGGAGCAGATCCTTGGCAGCGACCTGTTCCTCTATGTGCGGGAAAAGGCCACCGTCTGGGGCTGCAACGAGGAGTTCATCTCCTGCGGCCGTCTGGACGATCAGCAGTGCGTCTACGGCATCCTGAAAGGTCTGCTGACCGCCAAGAACGCCCGCTCCATCGGCGTGGCAGCCTTCTTTGATAACGAGGAAGTCGGCTCCGGCACCAAGCAGGGCGCGGCTTCCACCTTCCTGTACGATGTGCTGCACCGCATTGCCCAGAGCCTTGGCGGCAGCGACGAGGACTTCCACCGTGCGGTGGCTTCCAGCTTTATGGTCAGCGCCGACAACGCCCACGCCGTGCACCCTAACCACCCGGAGCACACCGATGTGAACAATTGCACCTACATGAACAAGGGCGTGGTCATCAAGACCCACGCAGGTCAGAAGTATACCAGCGACGGCATGAGTGTTGCCGCTGCCCGGGAACTGGCTGCCCGCGCCGGTGTGCCGCTGCAGTACTTTGCAAACCGTTCCGATAAGGTAGGCGGCAGCACGCTGGGCAATCTGGCGATGGCACAGGTGTCCATGAATTGTGTGGACATCGGCCTGCCCCAGCTGGCGATGCACTCCTGCTACGAGACCGCCGGTGCAGAGGATACCCTCTCGCTCATCAAGCTGATGCAGGAGCTGTACGGCAGCCACTTTGAAGAGACTGCTTTCGGCACTCTTTCCATCAGCAAGTAAATTGATATAAAAAGGACTGCCGTGCGCTGCACGGCAGTCCTTTTTGCATTTATGACTCTTTATTTGCGGCGGGTGAGACAGTTCAGCGCCATCACGACCAGCACAAGAAAACCGATGACCAGCAGGATACCGGTCATGCCGATGAGCATCATGGGCAGGGTGGTCATCCAGGAAGAAAGATGAAGCATAAAGGTACCTCCGTTAAGCCATCAGGGAAAGGATCAGTCCGCCGGCAAGGACGGATGCGATCTGTCCGGAAACGTTGACGCTGATGGAGTACATCAGCAGGAAATTCTGGCTGTCCTCGGCCAGACCCATCTTGTTGACCACACGCCCGCTCATGGGGAAGGCCGAGATGCCTGCTGCGCCGATCATGGGGTTCAGCTTTTTGCCCTCGGGCAGGAACAGGTTCAGCAGCTTGGCGAACAGCACGCCGCCAGCGGTATCAAAGATAAAGGCTACAAGACCCAGCGCCATGATGAGCAAAGTGTCCGGCCGGACGAACTTGTCGGCGGTCATCTGCCCGGCAACGGTCAAACCCAGCAGCAAGGTGATGAGGTTTGCCAGTACGTTCTGGGCGGTCTCGCTCAGGGAGTTCAGCACCCCGCACTCCCGCAGCAGGTTGCCGAACATCAAAAAGCCTACCAGCGCCACGCTGGCCGGGGCTACCAGACCGGCGACCACCGTGACCACAACGGGGAACAGGATCTTGGTCAGCTGGGTGACATTGCCTTTTTCGTAGGGCATACGGATGCGGCGCTCTTTCTGGGTGGTCAGCAGCCGGATGACCGGCGGCTGCACGATGGGCACCAGCGCCATGTAGCTGTAAGCTGCCACCATAATAGCGCCCAGATACTGGGATTTCAGGGTGTTTGCCACAAAAATGGCGGTGGGGCCATCCGCTGCGCCGATGACCGCAATGGATGCGGCATCCTTCATATCAAAGAAGAACCCGGCCAGAAACAGGGTGAAAAAGATGCCGAACTGTGCCGCTGCGCCAAACAGCATGAGCCACGGCTTTTCCAGCAGCGGGCCAAAATCGATCATGGCACCGATGCCGATGAACAGCAGCAGCGGGAACAGCTCGTTGGACATCCCTGCTTCAAACAGGGCAGAGATAGGGCCAACGGTGTCCCCCTGCGTGATGGCACCGGATGCGGGAAGATTGACCAGAATGGCACCGAACCCCATGGGCAGCAGCAGACTGGGCTCCATCTTTTTGACGATGGCAAGGTAAATGAGCAGGGCACCGATGCCCCACATGACCACCATCTGCCATGTCAGCGCCCCGAAGTTTGAAAAGAGCGCGGCGAATGTGTTCCAGAAATTCATATTGTTTTTCTGCCTCCTTTTGTTCTGATGCTGCGGCAAGAAAAAAGAGACCCTTGCCACAGCGTAAGATCTGTGACAAAAGTCTCAAGCGAACACATGACATCGGGCATTGCTGCCGTGATGACGCTGCCATGCAGCGGCCTGCCGAAAAAAGCCTTGACCGGCAGACTACCCTTTACTCCCCTTTATCATTTTTATTGATACCAGAAACTGCCGCTCCTGTCAAGGGGGAAAATGCGTTTTTGCGCAAAAATCCAATAGACGGATGCCGTTTCCCTCTACGCCCATCCCGTGAAAAGGCGAGCCGAAAAATCCGCAGATTTTCCCGGTTGGTAAACTATAAATGTTTTTTCGCTTTAAATCGTCAGTCCACCACCGGTACATCCAGCCCGAACTCCTGCGGGCGGAAGCGGGGACAGACGTTCTCGGTGATGCAGATGACCGAGGCGGCAAGACGGCTGCCGATCTCGCAGGACTCTGCCAGCGTTTTGCCGTAGGTCAGGCCGATGACCGTGCCCGCAAAGAAGGCGTCCCCCGCGCCGGTGGTGTCCATGACATCCACCTTTTTGGCGGGCACGATGCCGCAGCTGCCGTCTGCACAGGCGTATACCGCGCCCTGTCCGCCCATGGTCACCACCATGCTGGGAATGTTGGCGCTGCGCACGTTGCCCGTGAGCACCCGGCACATCTCGTCCGGGGAGAGGTGGTCGTAGTCGTCCGAGAACAGCAGCCCGGCCTCCTGCTGGTTGCAGACGAAACAATCGATCTGCTGCAAAAAATCCCGCCGCTCCATGGCGATGCTCATGTTGGAGACCACGGCAAACACCTTTTTGCCGTACTTTTTGGCGTAGCGCAGGGTCTGCTTCACCGTTTCTTTTTCCAGATCCAGCTCCAGTGCAATGGAGTCGCAGTCCGCAAAAATGGCATCGCCCTGCTCCTGCAGCAGACCGGTCAGCGGGGTGGTGTCCGGCCGCTTGGAGATGGCGGCGTGCACATCGCCATCGTTGTCAAAAATGGCCAGCCATGTGCCCATGCCGTCCGGCACTTTCTGGATAAAGCGGGTGTTGACCTTGTGCCTTGCCAGCTTGTCGATGACGTCCTGTCCCATGCCGGTGTCGTCCACCAGACCCACAAAGGTGGGGCGTAGCTCCACGTTGGCAATATCCTCCACCACGTTGCGGCTTACGCCGCCGTGTACCTGCTCGATGCGTCCGGCGTTGCGCCCGCCGGGGATATAGGTGGAAAGGGGATAGCCCTTGATATCCACAAAAACAGCTCCGATGACTACGATACCCATAAACGATAAACCTTTCTGACTTCAGTTGATTTTACCTGTATTATACAGGAAGCAGAAAAAAGATGCTATCCCTTTGCCGTTCTTTGCGGAAAAATATCTTCCGGGTGGGACGATTGGGAATGCCCGCCGCTTGCGCTTTGGGCATCGTCAGAGGAAAAATTATTTTTATTTTGGATTCCGAAAAGTCTGCGGACTTTTCGGAATCCCTTTTTCACGGAAATGGGTCGTGACCGGAAGTGGCAGCTTCAAGATTTATTTTTGCATTTTGGAAAGTCTATAATGATTGTTATAGATGCTTTTTCCCGCTACGACCCTCCCGTGAAAAGGCCAATCGGGAAAATCCCGATTGGCAAATATAAATAGTCTTTCCGCTAAAAATGCTCAGAGCGCAGCGGAGGGCATTCGGAATTCCGTTTCTGTCACATCGCCGTGCGGGCGGTGCGCACCAGATACTCCATGGCCTGTACCGGGTACTGCCCGGCGGCGGTCTCGCCGGTGAGCATCAGGCTGGATGCGCCGTCCAGTACGGCGTTGTAGATGTCACTCACCTCGGCGCGGGTGGGCACAGCCCGGGTGTGCATACTGTCCAGCATCTGGGTCACCACCATAAAGGGTACTCCGGCTGCCCGGCAGGCGGCAGAAAGCTGCTTCTGGCAGCGGGGCAGCTCCCACAGGGGCATCGCGTTGCCAAGGTCGCCCCGGGCAATGACTACCTCGTCCACCAGCGGCAAAAACTCCGGCAGCGCCTGCACGCCCGCAAGGTTTTCAATTTTGGCAAGAATTTTCAGCTGCGGCGCACCGGCTTCTGCCAGCGCCTGCCGCAGATTGCAGATATCCGCCGCGCCGCGCACAAAGGGCAGCATGACCCCGGTAACGCCGCAACCGGCGGCGATGGCAAGGTTCTCCTTGTCCTCGGTGGTCAGGGTGGGCATCTGGATATCTGCTCCCGGTGCGGCCAGACTTTTGCGGCTTTGCAGCACGCCGCCCCGCACTACGGTGCACACGAGCGCTTCCGGCTCCACGGCGTCCACCCGCGCCAGCAGCTTGCCGTCATCCAGCAGCAGCTCCTGCCCGGGCTGCACGCTGTGCACCAGCGCGGCAGGGCAGGGGATGCCCTGCGCGCCCAGACGCACGGTCTGCCCGGCGGTCAGGGACAACGGCTGCGGCAGACGACCGATGCGCAATTCCGGCCCCTGCAAATCAATGAGCAGCTTTTTGACCCCGGCTTTGCGCAGCAGCGCCAGCCAGTCCTTGTGCGCCGCCAGTGGCCCGTGAGAAAGATTCATGCGGATGCCGGTCATGCCGGCTTCCACCATCTGCTGCAAAAGCTTTACATCGGCACAGGCAGGGCCGATGGTTCCGTAAAAATCCATAATTCCTCCTGCAATTCGTGTTTTCTTTCTATTGTAGCATGACCGCGCAGCAAAAGATAGCCCGGCGGCGCATAAAAAAGCACCGGAAGCCGATGCAAAGCTTCCGGTGTCTTTTTATGATGCCTTATGGGGTTTACTGCTACACTTTGCACCGCCTGCGTTCAGTACAAAGCTTACAGCTCCCTCTATTTTTAAAGGTTGTACTTAGTTTACAGCATTTCGGGCAGTTCGTCAAGGGCTTTTTCCAGGAAAAGGTATAATATCACAACATTATCACAACTGCAGCTGGTGGTAGCACGCGCCCTCCATGGTCTTCCAACAGGCGGTGCTTCCCTCCAAGGTCATGTAGCTGTGGGCGGTGTTTTCCTTGGGAATGCTCACGGAGCCGGGGTTTAAGTAAAGGTTCCCCTGCCCGAAGTCTGTCCATGCGGGCACATGGGTGTGACCGTGGAGCAAAATATCCCCCGGGGCAAGGGGCGGCAGATGATTCAGGTTGAACACATGGCCGTGGGTGACGTAGACCAGCCGCTGCCCCACCGGCAGCACGGCGTAATCCGCCAGCACCGGGAAGTTGAGCACCATCTGGTCTACCTCGGCGTCGCAGTTGCCGCGCACACACAGCAGCTTGGGCGCAAGGCTGTTCAGCAGCGGAATCACCTTTTTGGGGGCGTAATCCCGGGGCAGGTCGTTGCGTGGGCCGTGGTAGAGCAGGTCTCCCAGAAACAGCAGGCGGTCGGCCTGCTCCCGTTCAAAGGCCTGCTGCAGCTGCTGCGCATAATAATAGGAGCCGTGCAGGTCTGATGCGATCATCCATTTCATATACAATGCCCTCCCTCAGAGCCGGTTTGCCTTATTGTAGCGCCTGCTGTAAAAATGGTCAAGTGATTATAAAAGTCATACTTTTGCACCAAAACCCCTTGACACGCCGCTGAGGATGTGGTATTCTGCTAAAGTTGCAGCCCGCAAATGCGCAGGCTGCATATCGCGGACAGCTGCCGCGATCATAAAAACCGTGTGGATTTTTACAGCAACATTGCTACTTTTCGCCACACAATGACCTTTAAAGGGTCATTGTGTGGCTTTTTTTGCGCCGGAAACCGGCTGCAAGCCGATGCTGTGCCCGCCACATTTTTGCTTTTTACAGATAGCAGGTGAAATTTTTTATGAACGAAACTTTTATGAAGGAGAAGCCGGTGCTGCCGCTGCTGCTCTCGATGGCGCTGCCCAATGTGCTCTCCATGCTGGTAAACAGCCTGTACAACATTGTGGACAGCCTGTTTGTGGCGCGCATCAGCGAGGACGCCATGACCGCGTTAAGTCTGGTGTTCCCCATCCAGAACTTTTCCAATGCCATTGCCATCGGCTTTGGCATCGGCATCAACGCCATGATCGCGCTGTATCTGGGCGCGGGCGACCGCGAAAAGGCCGAGACGGCCGCCACCCACGGCTTTGTGCTCAGCCTTGTGCACGGCGTGGTGATGATGGTGGTCAGCATCGCCATCATGCCCGGCTTTCTGCGCCGCTTTACGCAGGACGAGACGCTGATCGCCGCCGGCATCACCTATTCCACCATCGTGTTCCTGTTTTTGGTCGTGAACATGGTCTCGCTGGCCTTTGAAAAGATCTTTCAGGCGGTGGGCCGCATGAAGGTGTCCATGGTCGCCTTGATCACCGGCTGCGTGTGCAATATTTTACTGGACCCTGTGCTCATTTTCGGCCTTGGGCCTGTGCCTGCCATGGGCATTGCGGGCGCGGCACTGGCCACCGGCATCGGTCAGGCGCTCAGCGTGGTAGTTTACCTTGTGGTCTATCTGCGCACCGAGCTGCCGGTGCGGCTGCGCCGCAGCTGCCTGCGCCCGGACGCAGCGCTGGACGGCAGACTGTACGCCATCGGCATTCCGGCCATCCTCAATCTGGCGCTGCCCTCGCTGCTGGTCACCTTCCTCAACGGGCTGCTGGCAGCTTTCTCTCAGAGTTATGTGGTGGTGCTGGGCATCTACTATAAATTGCAGACCTTTTTGTACCTGCCCGCCAACGGCTTCGTGCAGGGAATGCGCCCCCTCATCGGCTACAACTACGGCGCGCGGGAGCACGCCCGGGTGAAAAAACTGTTCCAGTTGACCCTGCTCATGAGCGCAGCCATCATGGCGGCGGGCACGGTGATCTGTCAGTTTGCTTCCGGGCAGCTGATGGGGCTGTTCACCCAGAACCCCGAAACCATCGCCGCCGGGCAGACTGCCTTGCGCATCATCAGCATCGGCTTTGTAATCTCTGCGGTCTCCACCACCGCTTCCGGTGCACTGGAGGGACTGGGCAAGGGCGCAGAATCGCTGGTCATCGCGCTGTGCCGGTATGTTATTTTCATCATGCCGCTGGCTGCACTGCTGTGTAACTGGCTGGGCGCAGACGGCGTATGGCACGCCTTCTGGCTTACCGAGGTACTGGCAGCGGCGGTCTCCGGCATCGTCTACCGCCGGGCGGTCACACATAAAAAATAAGAATTTCTGATAGGGGCGTTTCATAACGTCCCTATTTTTCATTGACACTACGGGAAAAGTAAGGTAAAATATTCTTCGTGTTTTGACAAAAACTGTCAGTGCGCAAGATATTACAGAGGATGTGGAAGTATATGATCGAGACCATTGCCGCCGTCAATCAGGCGGTGAACAGCTTTATCTGGGGCATCCCCGCCATGGTGTGCATCATTGGCGTGGGACTGCTGCTCAGTGTCCGCACGGGCTTTTTGCAGATCCGCAAATTCCCTTACGCCATCCGCACCACCGTGGGCCGGATGTTCCGCAAGCGGGACGCTTCGGATGGTGCCATGACCCCTTTTCAGGCGGTGTGCACCGCGCTGGCGGGCACAGTGGGCACCGGCAACATTGCCGGTGTGGCGGGCGCTATCGCCATCGGCGGCCCGGGTGCCGTGTTCTGGATGTGGTGCTCTGCGCTGCTGGGGATGTGCACCAAGTTTGCCGAGGTGACGCTGGCCGTGCATTTCCGGGAGCGCAGCGATACCGGCGAGTGGGTGGGCGGCCCGATGTACTATATTAAAAACGGCCTTGGCCGTCGCTGGCAGTTTCTGGCCGTGCTGTACGCACTGTTCGGCGTGCTGACCGTGTTCGGCACCGGCAACGCAACGCAGGTGAATACCATCGTGGCGGCGGTGGATACCGCCCTGCTGGAATACGGGCTTGTGGGTAATGGCTTTCTGCCCACCCTCAACCTTATCGTGGGCATCCTTGTGGCTGTTCTGGTGGCGCTGGTGCTGCTGGGCGGCATCAAGCGCATTGGCAGCGTGAGCGAGAAGCTGGTGCCCTTTATGGCGCTGTTCTACATTGTGCTGTCGGTGGGCGTGGTGGTGCTCAACTTCTCCCGCCTGCCCTATGTGCTGGAATCCATCGTAGCGGGCGCGTTCAACCCCGCTGCCTTTACCGGCGGCACCATCGGCAGTCTGTTCGTCAGTATGCAAAAGGGCGTTTCCCGCGGCATCTTTTCCAACGAGGCCGGTCTTGGCACCGGCTCCATCGCCCATGCCTGCGCCGACACCAAAAAGCCGGTCAAGCAGGGAATGTTTGGTATTTTTGAGGTGTTTGCCGATACCATCGTCATCTGCACCCTGACCGCGCTGGTTATCCTGTGCAGCGGCACCCAGGTCAGCTACGGCGCAGCGGCCGGTGCAGAGCTGACCATCTCCGGCTTTACCACCACCTACGGCGGCTGGGCTTCTATTTTTACCGCCGTGGCGCTGTGCTGCTTTGCCTTTTCCACCATCATCGGCTGGGGTCTGTACGGCTCCCGTTTTCTGGTGTTCCTGTGCAAGAGCAACAAGGTGGCGCGCCCCTTCTTTGTGGTGTATGCTCTGGTAGCCATTCTGGGCGCTACCATGGACCTTGGTCTGCTGTGGAGCATTGCCGACACCTTCAACGGCCTGATGAGCATTCCCAACCTCATTGCATTGCTGCTGCTTTCCGGCACGGTGGTACAGATGACCCGCGCCTTTTTTGAATCGGAAGGGTGAGCGGCAGCTCTGCCCGCAGTGGACAGAAACGCCGGAACGCGGTATACTGAGAGAAAAACAACGGTGGCTATGCACCACAGGAGGTTCTGACGGTTCTATGATAATGGAACCCGCCTCACCATCGTTTTTTTTTTGCTTTTTCCTTTCATATAAAACAGAAAGTAAAAGTGCCACTGCACATAGCGATATAATCACAATCCAAAGGACTGTATAATCAGGTTCTTCCTCTACAACCGGAACTGTCAATTCCACCATATCTGTTGTCTCTATGTAATGGATCACATTTCCTGATGTCTGAGTGGTAACCTCTACATTTACATTTGTTGTCTTGTCTGTCTGATACGGAACCAACGCTGTACCATTTTCCACTTCGTAAGAACTCTCCTGACCGTCTATCAAAACAGAAATGCTATTTTTCAAGGTTTCTGAATCCAAAACCGGTTTATCCTGATGGTTTACAACATTTACCTTCAGGGTAAATGTCCCTTCCTCTGATGTATAGGATTTCTCCATATCAGCTTTTAAAAAATATTCTTTTATCAGATAAATATGGACATTTCCTCTGTTTTCCAGAGAATAGTCCATTGTAATCTGCCGTTCCAATGGATTTTCCAATTCAGCAACCGCAAACTTGTTTCCCTGAAGCATATTCAGGCTCTCACACTGTCCTGTAACATGAAAATCCTCGATATTTTCTCCTGACACGAGAAGTATCTTTGCATTCTGCATATAAGTATCCTGCAGATCCACTGTCATATTTCCTTCTCCGGAAACCGCCTCGCCAAGTTCTATTTTTTCTATCTGTAACGTCTGGAACAGATATTACACAGTGATTA
>ENA-ORUX01002843-ORUX01002843.1-human-gut-metagenome-genome-assembly--contig:-NODE-2843-length-10306-cov-7.428153_pt1 | contig 10306 bp, 9 predicted proteins | sample MGYA00242087_ERZ509225 | MGnify/ENA primary metagenome ERZ509225 (study PRJEB26280, sample SAMEA2338864) | human gut metagenome | biome: human gut; feature: human-associated habitat; material: faeces... | reverse complement strand
ATTTTTCAAGCGTTCGCACCGGTGAGAACACCGTTCGCGCGCGTGCGAGAATTCAATTACTGCAAAGATGGTGAAAAAGGCCGATGAGAAGAAGTTATTGGACAAGTTCACTTATGGTGAACTCCTCGATGAACTTGAGCACATTTGGAGAAAAACTGCTGCTAAAGGGCCGGTTCAATCTTCTGATCCCTATTGGGTGCATCCCTTCAAAGACGGAATGCAAATCCTAGAAGAGCTGGGATTATCCGAACCTATTGCAACCCTGGATGGGGAACCTAAGCCTAAAGGGAGGCCTAAAAAGAAACCTGTCTTTGTCGGTCCTAAGAGACCTAGAGGAAGGCCGAAAAAGACAGAAACCGACTAGCATATAGTACAAATAATTGAGAAACCTTTATTTAAAGTCCGTCTTCACTCTCAACTTTTTCTTAGAAAAACGGAACTATGTGAAAAAGACCACAGATGTGTAGCTCTTGTCTCTTATTTTCCTTCAAATCTCTGCTAATAATCATTGAAATCTTTCTCTCAGAAGTTTCAATATTATGTGGAAAAGACCACAACTCTTTTGTAGTGTGAACATGTTCACACGTCACATTTCAAACGCCGATTTTTGAATTTGTTAAGATACCGTCTGAAGATATCTAAAAATTTAAGGAAGTCCCTATGGGGAAGGTCATAGCTTTTGCTAATCAAAAAGGCGGAGTCGGCAAATCAACATTAACGGTGCAAGCCGCTTTTTATTTACGTAAACATCGTAAAAAGAAAGTGCTGGTCATCGATATTGATTCGCAAGGAAATACGACAGAATCTTTGACACAAGGACAGCCGTACACCGCTACTTCGTCTGCGGCTCTTTTTGAACCGAATCTCGAAGAGCTCGGAATCTTTGATGACACCCCGTACGGCGTAGATTTAATCGGATCTGAACCGAACTCGAACGAAGGTTATGACATCGAAAGCCGTGAGTTGGATGTCATTCGTAACCCGGCTGCAAATATTCAGGCACTAAAAGACGCATACGACTATATCTTGGTTGACTGCCCGCCTTCTTTGGGCCGAAAACTCCTCGGCGGATTGGTCATGGCTGATTATGTCATCTGCCCGATCAAACTCTCAGGCTATGCGGTCGGGGGCGTCTCCGGCATGGTCAATACCATCCGTGCCGTGCAGCAGAATTTCAATCCCAGCCTGAAATTTTTAGGTGTTGTGGTTAATGAATACGATGATTCTGCTTCTGCTAAGACTGCAGTATCTCGTTTCTGAGACCAATTGCGATATCTTCAACTCCAAACTCAGACATCGCGCTCCGATTGATGCCGCTACAACAATGGGTATCCCCGTGGACGAAATCCGCAACGGCAAGCGATCCTACGAAGAACTTGAAGCCGTGTACAAAGAAATGCTGGCAAGAATTAAGAAAATCGGTTAACTATGAAAACTTTTAAAGTTACAAAAGCAAAGACTCAAACTTTTAAACCGACCAATATCAAAAGCTTGACCGAGTTTAACGGTGCGATTGCCGCGGGCGTCAATGGAAAGGTTTTAACAAAATTACCGGTAGAGTCAATTGAGGTCCGGCCTCAGGTAAGAACCGTTATTGAGAATATCGACGAGCTGGCTGAATCCATGAAATCCGGCCAGCTGATGCCGATTACAGTCATTAAAGGTGAAAACAATAAATACGTTGTCCTGCAGGGCGAACGCCGCTGGCTGGCGGCTAAGAAAGCCGGCTTGGAAACGGTAGAAGCTATTGTTGTTGATGCTCCTGTTTCTGATTCAGAAAGAATTTTCGGTCAGCTAACCGAGAACATCCAGCGCGACAATATGAAGCTTCAGGATTTGATCCAAAGCATTAGCCAGCTGATTCAGAACGGTTTTAACCAAACCGAAATTGCTGCTCGTTTGGGCAAAGACAGAACTTATATTTCTCGTATTGCCGCATTAGCTTCTTCTAAGAAAGAAGTTCTTAAATTGATTGTCGATTGCGCTGTTAACGATGCCCAGACAGCACAGATCCTGAACAATATCTGTGAAAAAAGCACCAACATCGCTAAAGATCTGGAAGCTTGCAAAGACAAAGACGGCCTAATTAGCCGCGGTTCTGCACAAGCTGTATTGGACAGACTCCAGAAAATCGTTCCGCAGAAACCCAAAAAAGTCGTTGCGTTTGAGGATCGTCTTAAAAAGAAAGACTTTCCTAGAGGTTATCGCCGTGTGCCCGCCGGTAAAGCCTTGGGTATTCAAGTTGAATTTTTAGATGAGGCAGGTGAGAAAGTTTCCGGCAATCTTCTTCCGCGATTACTTTCTGATCGTCACGACGAAGTCTGCGTCTTATGTGAAGACAACAAAACCGTCGTAGCAGTGCCTGTGGACAAAATTAGGATCAGGATGATTGACGAGTTGGCATAGATCAAACGTTCTTGATATGTGAAAAAGACCACAAAATCATTTGATGATTTGTGGTCTTTTTCTCATTTTTCCTGTCCTAATTTTTTCGCGTAGAAGTAGGTCAGAAAAGCGCCAAGTCCAAGTACAGCCACTGATACAACTAGCGCTAGAGAAACGCCTCCCAGCTTCATGAGGATAGGAAAACTAAAGACAGCGATCACAGCGCCAAATTTCCCGAAGAACGCAGCGTAGCCCGCCCCCTCTGCTTTAATATCTAACGAAAAGACTAATGACGGAATGATGAACGTCGTAAGATTTGGGCCGGCGTTAAGAGCCAGTTCAAACAGAACAAACGCTGCAATTGAAATAGCGGCAGGCCATTTGAATAAATAGCAGAGCAGCAGAAGTAGAACAGCCGCGGCGGCGAGCAGGAATCCGTAAAACTGTTGTTTGACGGTCGAAACTTTATGAAGAATAAAAAGACCGGCTATAAATCCGATGAGAATGAACCAGCTGATAATAAACGTGAGATTCACCGAGTTCATTACGGATCCTAAAGGACCCGGTTTAGAAGTATCAAAACCGGAAATGCCGAGACTCATAATCAGTATCGGGAGAAAGATGCCGATTCCATATACTCCGAGCCCTGAACATCCCCAAGGCACACCGGAAAAAATCACTTTCTGAAGGGTTTCTCCTTTAAACAGATCTACTTTAGCGCCGTTAGAAGAAGAAGTTTTTTCCAAATAGGACGGTGGAATCTCTACATCAGGTCCAAGCATTGCCTTAACAACCTGTCTGGCTTCGTCAAACTTCCCTTTTGCAATAAGAAAGCCGGGACTTTTAAAGAAGAATAATCGGCTGATGATCATTAAAAATGAGAGAAAGACCACAAATAAGAAGATCTGTCTCCAAATTTCTGCAGTCCACTCGATCGAACAGAGAACGAGGAAACCTCCACCAGCTGACAAGTTTCCGAGAGCAGAAAATGATTTGGTGATACCGACCATCGTTTCCTGCCAGCGTTTCGGCATGACTTCATCAACATAGTCGGAATCCAATGCAAAATCGCCTCCGATGCCGAATCCCATGACAAACAGCGAGTGAATCAGCAGATCAATGCTTCCTGTCACGTAGACCACAAGCGCACCGATAAAAACAAGGATGGAACTTAGTCTAAGAAACGGAAGGTATCCGTCCTTATCGGCGAGTTTTCCAATAACAAAGGACCCAACCATGATGCCGATCAGTTCCATACTGGCAATCAGGCCCTGTGTTACCGAATCCAGCTCATGATGCTGAACGATGGCGAGAAGAGGAATTAAGACGCCGGAAAGCATTGCAACAGCGGCTCCTAGGAACTGCCCCATCGCTGTTGTAATCAAAACCCGAAAATGCCCGAATCTCAGAGACATCGTATCCAAATAAACCATTTTTAGTCCTTGTTTTTTCTTCAAGGATACGAGGAAGAGAGCAGAAACAAGAAAGAATGCGGCCGTTTAGAGACGCAACAGTTTAAACAATGTGAAAAAGACCACAATATTTTTCAGAACACCTTGACTCCTAAAAATCAAAACAGCCGGGCGGCTGTTTCGTAGAGGTTTTAATTTGTGGTCTTTTTCACATTTTTCCTGGTCGCCGATGAAGGCTTAAACCCCAGGTCGTGCAAATAAACTCGCGCTTCATAAACAAATTTTGGATCGGCTAAACGGTTTTCGATCCAGCGCTTCCAAGACTCTTGAGAATAACCTTCGCGTCCGGCGGCGTTTATGAATTCACCGGCGAAGCGGTTTCCTACACCGCCGTCATTGTGGCGGCTCAGAAGAGATGCAAAGTAGTTTCTCTGCCCGTCTGACAAGATCAGGTTCTGCCAATCCTCATCGGTATAGCCCACAAGATCTCTAACGTCCGGTACATCCTCCGGCGGAACTGACTGAGTTCTCTCTACAAGAATGTTGGGACGATTCTTAACAGAGAAGATGATATGGGTAAATTTTCGGCCGGTACGGACGAATTCGCATTCCACATGGAAGTCAATTTTGGTCGCTTCATTAATTTTTGCGGCACATTCACGTACGATACGGGCGACGTCTCCGTTTAATTTTTTCTGAGGAATATTAAGGATGTCTTTGAGCTCGGTAATCGTCATCTTCTTGACCTGCCCGCGCCAGCGCACACACAGCTCAAAGAACCGCAGCGTCGAAACGCTCTTTAGTTCGGAAATCTGTTTAATCGGGTACCTAATAAAGTTACTGCGAATACGCGTCAGGAAGGGGAGGACTTCTTGAGAAAACGTCAGACCGATCATGCCGCTTCGATAAGAGACCTTAGAAATCCAACGAAACTCATCACGTTCTTTACCGTTGGATCCGAAGGTTCGGATAACGCTTCTGTTGTAAAGCGTATTGACTGCGTTCTGGAGGTATTTATAGGCCTTAGACCGCTCGCTGCCGATCTCTCTTAACTCTTTGGCTGAAACCCAATAACTTGCATCCCCTCTGACCTCCGGATTCATCGAATCGATCTTACTGATCGCAACTAAGATGATTCGAAGCTCATTTAAGGTGAGATTGGTTTTCGCCGTCAGCAGGTCGTTTGATTTAACAACGACCGCATTGGTATTCCATAAAGAATTCTTTTTCCCGGCTTTAGGGCTGTCAGACCAATCATCATCGTCTGTGAGGAGTTCAAACTCCTGTTGTTGATTTTCGCTGGCCATTAATACCCTCCGATCCGGCTCATTCTGACATTTCGATAGTTGATTCTCTCACACTTCCTCTTCCAAAAGAAAAAAGAATCGGGACACTGTGGTCTTTTTTACATAATATTGTGGTCTTTTTCACATAAACTCTTCTGCATATGTGGTAAAAATCACATATTAAGTCGCCTTTTTCACAGAGAAAAACAGCCTATTTGTGGTCAAATTCTCATATTTTGTGGTCTTCTATACATTTTTACGTCTGTAACCTTTTGATTTAAAAGTGAAAATAGAAGGCTTAAAAAATAAAAAGATTAATATAAAAATATAAAAAAGGCCTACGACTAAAAGACACACCCAATGAAAAAGACTTCAAAAAATTTTAAAGCGACGCAAACAGCTCGGTTTGGATGGAACAAATCAGCAAGCCTCTGTCGTAGAAGGTTTTGAAAGAGAGAACCTGTCAGATCACACCGACAGCATCCCACAAAAGTTTCGCAAAAAAGAAATTTAGGAGTGATACAACGTGAAGAAAATCAAAAAGTAGGAAAGAGAAGGAATTAAGTCATCGAAAGACGAAGCAGAGAAGGCCAGCTTAAAATATGAGAAAAAGACCACAATTTCACCGCCAGAAAGTTAGCTTAGGCCGCAGAAATTACATTGCATAGCGGTTATGAGTGTCAGAATGAAATAGTTCCGGCTAATTTTTGAAAAACCCAAGGCTATCAGGGCTTTTTATTAAATTCAAAAATAAAAAAATCCGTCTCTTAATTTGCTATTTATCACATATTCGTGTTATTTTTTCTAACAATTATCAGTTTACGGGCTTAGATCGAAGCCCTCCAAGATTTAGATGTTCATTGAACACGTCGGTCTAGGCTCTTTTTTCTTCTCATTGATTCCAAGCGTTTAATTCTTCAAAGCATTGGATCTCGCCTTTGAAAATCGTAGAAAAAACTTCTAGGCGTCCGTTCCTATGTTTTGCCAAATCCATGTAAATTGTTCTGGAGTCTCCTTGCTCCTGCCCGAATTTGGCCTTGGAATAAAGCAGGAGCACTATGTCGGCATCCTGTTCAATGGAACCGGATTCTCTTAAGTCGGAAAGAAGCGGAGTATGGTTGGGCCGGTTTTCGACCTGACGGTTAAGCTGGGATAAAAGAAGGACCGGAGCATTGAGTTCTTTGGCCAGTAGCTTTAGGCCCCGAGAAAGAACACCGATCTGTATGGAGCGAAGATCCGCAGAAGCGTTCTCGTCTTCTTGTTCTAGCAGCTGGAGATAGTCAACTACAACCAATCCGATATTTCCAATCTGCGCAGCAAGCTGGCGAAGCTTCGTCTTAATGCGCATAAGCGTCAGCTCGCTTGAGCTGTCAACGAATATCGGTGCTTTAGATAGCACTTCTTGAGCTTGATAAATTCTGCTCCATTGAGTATCCGTCATTTGGGCGCCGTCGATACTTTCCATTTCAACTTCGCTCTCAGAGCTCAGCATTCTTTTGAGAACTTCGTTCTTTGTCATTTCCAGCGCGAAGATCGCAACCGGTTTTTTCTGACGAACGGCAGTGCGGCGTGCGACCTGAAGCGCGAAGGCTGTTTTGCCGATGCCGGGACGCGCAGCAATGACAACCAATTGTCCAGGTCTAAAGCCTCTTGTCACGTCGTCAAGTTGCTCGATTCCGCTTTCGCAGCCGCGGATTTCTGTCGGAGAGTCTGCAATTGAACGCATTTCGTCAATGAGGCCGTCCAAAATAGAGCCGGAAGACTCAAAAGAAGAAGCATCTTTATTTTTGCCAAGTCCCATTTTTAAGAACTCGCTTTGCACGCGGTCGAGCAAGTCTTCGGAAGAAGCCCCTCTGTCTGAATTGACCTCAGCTTCTAATTGAGCCAGTTTGGAAATGAGGTTGCGTTTGAGTGCCTTATCTTTGACGATTCTTGCATATTCGCTGAGGTTAGCTGCGCTGGCGTAGCTTTCCGTCAAACGATTGAGGTACTCCAATCCGCCTGTCTCTTTCTCATTCCCGATCTCTCTCAATAAATCTGAAACCGTGAGAACATCAGCCGGCTTGCCTTGAGACGCCAAAGAGAATATCGCCTGATAAATCAGTCGATTGGCATAGTTGTAAAAGTCACCGGGCTCTAAAGGAGGCTCGATTAGATGGAAAGATTCAGGATTCGCTAAAAGCGCACCTAAAAGGGCATGCTCGGCTTCTGGAGAATGAGGCGGGAGCGGTAAAGAATCAATGATGGGAGCAGACATAAACAACCTATAAAAGTTTCTCCCATTTTAGATAGTTAGGTATAAAGCTCAAAAAGTCGGAAGTAAAAAAGTTAAAAATGAGAAAAAGACCACAATTATTTTTGGCTCGCCGGAGCATTAAGGAAGTCGGTAACTCTTTTATCTAACGGCTGGAGGCGGGGAAAAAGGTATTTTTGATATCCGGATTGAAGGACCTTTTCCCAAATAAGATCCAAAATCGCGCAAATAAAAAATACGATTGTGATTACTGCAAGTGCATAGAGGATGAACCAAGAGGAACCCAAATATTCCGGCACGTGGAATACTTTGCTCCAGAGCCACGGGTAAACAATCGGATTCTCATGAACGAGGTAGACACCGAACATCGCTGCAGCAAATTTGTTGATCCAAGGCTTGTAGCCGATCTGCATCTGTTTGAAGAACACAAAAAGCGAGAGGGCACAAATTAAAGAGAAGACGCTATACAAGTTTGCGAAGGTGAACCAATCAATGTAACCGACGAAAGTCCCGACGCGATTGTTCCAATCGGCAAGAGCGATGATGATGGCAATAATGCCCCAGCTCGCTCCGCAGACCGACAAACACAGGGATTGGGAGAAGATTTTCCTTTCTAGATAATCTCTGAGAAACGCGCCCCAAGAAAAGAGATACACAAACCAAAAAAGCGTTGAACCGTAATATTCAGGTTTAGTCGTTAGAGTTGGAATGACGGACCAGAAAAATCCGAAAATCAATAAGAATGTGAACAGCTTCCGTTGTCCCAGCGCCTTTATTCCTATGGTAATAAACGGAGAAAGCAGGATAAGAAGGAAATAGGCAGAAACAAACCAATAGAAATCATTCCGGATAGGAAAAAAACAACTGATCAAAGAACTCCAGTTGAAGGGATGTAAGCCAAGAGCGCAAAAGAGCAGGAAAAAGACAATTACGTAAGAGAATGTCTTTATCCAAAGGTAGATGAGGCTGGAAAATTTACTGAACTTTTTAGCGAGGAAATATCCGGTAATTAAGACGAATAAATTAACGCCGATTTTGCCTCCGGTGGAAAGCAGCTGATCCAAGTAAAAATTAAAAGAGAGAGGCGCGGAGCCGCTCCAAATCGGTACACCGCCGTGCACGGAAAAGTGATGCATCACAATGAGGTACATTGCCAAAATTCGAGAGAGCTCGAGATTGGATTGTCTTGGTGCCTTTTTCACATATTTGGCGTCAGTCATTGCTTATCTCATTGAGTGAGGAACTCGAAGAGACAGTATAAATAAGGCCAGAGAAAACCGTCTAAACGATTTATCGCAATAGGATCAGAATGCAGTTAACGCCTTGAAAGAGATCTCTCAGAAGTGGTTTTTGGCCGAAGCACATAGGACTAAAAATTGTGGTCTTTTTCACATAATAGAGAATGAAAATGTGCAGGAATTTAGTTGGTTGAGCTCAATGTTCCGGCAGGCGCTGAACGGATAAGGATTTTCAGCGTAACTTTGCTCTAAAGCTTTCTTCTCCAGCTCTAAACAATGAGAAAAAGACCACAATCTACGGAGGAGAAACTTTGGAATATGTGTAAAAGACCACAAAAAATTAGTTTTTGCTTCTTTGAAAAGGCGAGATAGGCAGCAGAATGAAATCGCTATCGTTATTTAGGCGGAAAAGTCCTCAGAGGTAGAAAAATCGGAAAAAATTGTGGTCTTTTTCACATAGAAAAAGAAAAAAGGAAAACAAATAAGTGGAAAAGACCACAAGGCAAGACAGCAGAATGGCAATTCGCAAAAACTGTGGTCAAAACTACATTTTTGTCGTCTTGCATTTCAATTTGTTTGGTTTGGCAAAACAGGCAACTTCGCGGACTCACCTAAATAAAGCGCCGGATTGCTAAACTTTTGGTTTCTAGGACTACAAGAATGCTGAAAATTCTCAAAGGTGTCTTCCTGGCAGCATTTGCGGGCTGCTGCTGGGGAAGTATGGCCGTGGCTGCCCAATATCTTTTTACTAACTGCGGTTTTGAAGCCCGTCACCTCACAACGCTTCGCTTAATCGGAGCCGGGGTTCTGTTATTGGTGCTTCAAGCTGCTTTCGGAGGATTTCAAAGTATTCTGAAACCGTTCAAAGAAAAGCGAAATATCCGTGACGTTTTGATCTACGGTGTCGGCGTTCTTTTAATTCAATATACGTTCTTCCTTGCGATTGAGCAGAGTAATGCCGGAACCGCAGCTATTATGGTTGGTGTCGGTCCGCTTTTTATCATCGGATATTTGGCGATCTGCAAACATCGAAAACCTGTCCCCAAAGAATTCTTTTGTCTCTTTCTGGCTATAACCGGAGTTTCTTTGGTCGTTACCAAAGGAAATTTCGAGTCTCTGGATTTTGTTTCTACCGGGGCATTTTGGGGCTTGCTGTCATCCGCTTTCGGGGCTTTTTGCACTGTACAGCCTAAAAACGTTATCTCTCGTGTCGGAGTTTCTAATGTTGTGGGCTGGGGAATGGTTGTCGGCGGATCGATTGCTTGTTTCTTCACTAATCCCTTTGCAATGGATGTTCATTGGACTTTGCCCTCTGTTCTTTGTTATTTCCAAATAATTGCTTTCGGAACGGTTGCGGCATTCTGGTGTTATCTCAAAAGTACTGAGTACGTTATTCCGTCAATCACAGCTATCCTCGGTTCCTTTGAACCCTTATCCGCAGTTGCCCTGTCGGTGATTATTCTGGGTGCTACGTTCAATTCATATGAACTGCTCGGCGCAACAGCTATTCTTGCCAACATGCTTATTCTTGCGTGGCCGTCTAAAGATGCGGAATCATTAACTGCAAACTGATGTTGTATAAAGCACACAACAATTAGAAACATTTGTAAGACGTACCCAACTTGCGCACCCTGAATTGTTTCGTTAAGATGCACGTCCTGTCGCTGATGCACAATGCAGCAACGACAGACGGAAACGAAGTTTTACATTTGAAATTCTCCAGTCGCTTGA
>ENA-ORUX01002836-ORUX01002836.1-human-gut-metagenome-genome-assembly--contig:-NODE-2836-length-10322-cov-7.871141_pt1 | contig 10322 bp, 10 predicted proteins | sample MGYA00242087_ERZ509225 | MGnify/ENA primary metagenome ERZ509225 (study PRJEB26280, sample SAMEA2338864) | human gut metagenome | biome: human gut; feature: human-associated habitat; material: faeces... | reverse complement strand
TTGCTCAGGAACTTATAAATAAAGTTAAATTATAGTGTTGCGGAATTAAGGTTTACCTTTGCCAATCTCAGATACGAAAAAATATGAAACAATTGTGCCAGAATAAACATACGATACGTTTCCGCTATTGGAACCGGAAGAAGTACGCTATATTTTATAGTTTGGGCAAATGTGTAACTATTGGTAACCTGAAAAAGGAGATTGCCGATGTATCGTTGGGTAAACAGGCAAATGTTTGCACGGCATTCTCTGTTTGTTCTTCCGCACGAAAAGAGGATGCTGGAGAGGAATATGAAGAAGGAATGCCCCCTGTTGAATCTATGTTGCAAATGCTTCGGACCCAACTGCCTCAACCACAGGTGGCTGATGTGATTTGTCTTTTTTATTTGAATAAATATTGTTTGCCGGAAAGATGTGCCATGCATCTTTTCGGCTTTTTTGTCTTAATATGAACTGTATATGATGCTGAATGAAATAAGAAACAAAGTGCTGGGCGGTGAGAAGATTACCGTAGAAGAAGCCTGTTGGCTGTCCTGCAAGGCAGAGAAACAGGATTTGTATGATGCAGCTCATGAGATAACACAGGTCTGGGCTTCCCGGAAATTCGATATGTGTTCCATCATCAATGCTAAATCCGGTAAATGTCCTGAGAATTGTAAATGGTGCGCACAGTCTGCACATTATGAAACAAAAGTGGATGTTTATGATTTGGTTGGGAAGGAAGAATGTCTGCGCCATGCTTTGTATAACGAAGCGCAGGGAGTATCCCGTTTTTCTTTGGTGACCAGTGGCAGGAAACCGGGTAGCCGGAACTTGAACCGGCTATGTGAGACAACAGAATACATGCGTGCGCATTCGCATATTCAGTTATGCGCTTCTTTAGGATTGCTGGATGAGGCGGAATTGAGACGGCTGTTTAAGGCAGGCATCACCCGTTATCATTGTAATCTGGAAACGGCTCCCTCTTATTTTTCATCTCTATGTTCTACTCATACACAAGAACAGAAATTAGAAACGTTGCAGGCAGCACGCAGGGTGGGGATGGATGTATGCAGCGGAGGAATCATCGGCATGGGCGAAACAATGGAACAGCGTATTGAGTTTGCTTTTACACTGAGGGAATTGGAAGTACAGTCTATTCCTATAAACCTGTTGCAGCCTATACCCGGCACTCCATTGGAAAAAATGGATCGTCTTGCAGAGGTGGAGATTCTGACAACCATCGCTTTATTCCGTTTTATCAATCCCACAGCATTTCTTCGTTTTGCCGGAGGGCGTTCACTGATGAGTGTGGAAGCTGTAAAGAAAGCATTGTATATCGGTATTAATTCTGCCATTGTGGGAGATTTGCTGACTACATTAGGTTCAAAAGTATCAGAAGATAAAATATTGATAGAAGAGGCCGGGTATTCGCTTTGATACATTATAAAGTTATTATAACAATAAGGAAGTAATATATGGAAAATTTTGACAGGGAGCATTTATGGCATCCTTATACATCGACTACTCATCCGCTGCCCACTTATAAAGTAAGACGGGCGGATGGAGTATATATAGAATTGGAGGACGGAAGATGTTTGATAGAAGGGATGTCTTCGTGGTGGTGCATGGTACATGGATACAATCATCCGGTATTGAACCAAGCGCTCAAGGAACAGATAGACCGTATGAGCCATGTCATGTTCGGCGGACTGACACACGATCCGGCCATCGAATTAGGCAGGTTGTTGTTGAAGATTGTTCCTCCCCGTATGCAGAAAATATTTTATGCTGACTCCGGTTCGGTTGCGGTGGAAGTGGCATTGAAAATGGCCGTGCAATATTGGTATGCGCAAGGGAAGGAAAAGAAAAATAATTTTGTAACTATTCAGTCCGGATATCATGGAGATACGTGGAATGCCATGTCTGTTTGTGATCCGGTGACCGGTATGCATCATATTTTTGGCCCTACATTGCCTGTGCGTTATTTTGTTCCTGCTCCCCGGTCGCGCTTTGACGGAATCTGGTATGAAGAGGATATAGAGCCCTTGAGGGAAATATTGGAACAGCATCATGAAGAGATGGCCGCATTGATTCTGGAACCTATTGTACAAGGGGCGGGCGGAATGCGTTTTTATCATCCTGAGTTTTTACGCCAGGCAGAGAAACTTTGCAGGCAATATCGGCTGTTGTTAATCTTTGATGAGATAGCGACAGGTTTCGGAAGGACGGGGAAACTGTTTGCTTGGGAGCATGCGGGTGTCCAGCCCGATATCATGTGCATAGGCAAGGCACTGACCGGTGGATACATGACTTTCTCTGCTGTCCTTGCCAGTGATGATGTGGCTGATACAATTTCCGGCGGTTATCCGGGAGTCTTTATGCACGGCCCTACTTTTATGGGAAATCCGTTGGCTTGTGCCGTAGCGAAAGCATCCGTGGAATTATTGCTTTCATATAGTTGGGAGGAAAAGGTAAAGGCCATTGAATCACAGTTGAAGAGGGAGCTGGCCCCTGCTGCTTTATTGCCACAAGTGGCTGATGTGCGTGTATTGGGAGCTATCGGGGTTATTGAAGTGAAGAAACCGGTAGATATGGCTTTCATGCAACGTCGTTTTGTTGAAGAAGGGGTATGGGTACGTCCTTTTGGAAAACTGGTGTATATCATGCCGCCTTTTATAATTCAGCCTGGAGAATTGAGCAAATTGACGCATTCACTGGTGAAGATAGTAAGAGAATTAAAAGAATAAGTGATAGTACTGAGAGAAATAGAAAAAATGAATTCATTAACAGATTGGGAAAGGGAATTAGCCCTGCTTGAAAATAAAAGTAATCTTCGTAAGTTGCCTGTTATCCGTCATTTGGGAAGAGAGGTGGAGGTGAATGGAAAAGTGATGCTTAACCTTTCATCCAACGATTATCTGGGATTGGCTGCTTATCTGCCATTACGTACGGAATTCTTGCAAAGTCTTATTCCCGACACCTTTCTTCCTTCCTCTTCATCCTCTCGGCTGCTGACAGGAAATTTTGATATCTATGTTCAGATAGAGGATTTGCTTGCCCGACTGTATCGGAAGGAAAGCGCGTTGGTTTTTAATAGTGGTTATCACATGAATGCCGGTATTCTTCCTGCAGTGAGCGATACTCGTACATTGATCCTTGCCGATAAACTGGTACATGCCAGTATTATTGACGGCATTCGTTTATCGGCGGCCAAGTGTATCCGATACCGGCATAACCGGTACGAACAATTGGAACAGTTGCTGGTTTCCAATCATGCCGGGTATGATAGAATAATTATTGTAACCGAAAGTATTTTCAGTATGGACGGTGATGAGGCCGATCTCCGTCGTTTGGTCACTTTGAAGCAACAATATGATAATGTATTGCTGTATGTGGATGAAGCGCATGCTGTAGGGGTGCGGGGGATGCATGGCCTGGGGTGTGCGGAAGAACAGGATTGTGTGGCTGACATCGATTTCTTATGTGGAACTTTTGGTAAAGCGTTAGCCTCGGTAGGAGGCTATATTGTTTGTTCGAAGACCATCCGTGATTATTTGGTCAATAAAATGCGTACATTCATATTTACAACGGCTCTTCCTCCTGTCAACTTGCTATGGACATTCTTTATCCTGGAGCATTTGAACAGTTTCAGCTTCCGGAGGGAAAGGTTGAAGAAGATATCCTCTCTTTTGAAAGACGCGTTGGTAAAGAAAGGCTACGCTTGTCCTTCTACCAGCCATATTCTGCCAATGACGATAGGCGATAGCGGTGATACGGTGTTAAAGGCCGATTTCTTGCAGCGTAAAGGTTTTTATGCGTTGCCGGTGCGTCCTCCTACTGTGCCCGAAGGAACATCGCGTATCCGTTTTTCGTTGACAGCGGATATTACTGAAGAAGAAATAAAAAGTCTGATAGAATTGATATGAAACATTATTTTATACAACAAAATTATCTTCCCCGATTGACACTTTTTTTTGCCGGTTGGGGAATGGATGAATGTCCTTTCATGGATTATTGCTCCGGAAATAGCGATCTGTTGGTTTGTTATGATTATCGTTCGCTGGATTTTGATTTCACGCTGTTGCAGGGTTATCAGGAGATTCGTCTGATAGCCTGGTCTATGGGAGTATGGGCCGCGTCTATGGTATTGCAGGATATGGACTTGCCCATTTGTGAGAGTGTTGCTTTAAATGGCACGGTAACTCCTGTCGATGATTTGAAAGGTATTTCGCAGCAAGTTTTTGAAGGAACACTGGAAGGCTTGAATGAGGTTACGCTGGAAAAGTTTATCCGCAGGATGTGTTTGAAAAAGGAGAATCTGGAAACATTCTTGTTGAAACGTCCGCAACGTGCGGTAGAGGAACTGCAAGAAGAGCTTCGGAGGATTGGAGAACAGGTAAAATCTTGCGCTGTTCCCAGTTTTGCATGGGAACGGGCTGTTATAGGCAAGAATGATTTGATTTTTACGGCGGTCAACCAAAGAAATGCATGGACCGGGACGGAAGTGGCAGAGTATGATATTCCTCATTATTCAGAAGAAATAATGAGAGATTTGCTATGCCCGTCTGTCATTTAAAATGAAAACGTATGATTAATAAGCAATTGATAACCCGTCGCTTTTCCCGCGCTGTAGAGAGTTATAACCGTGAGGCGGTGGTTCAAAAGCAGATTGCATACCGCATGAGTGATATGCTAAATCATTATTTGCCCCGTCCGTGCGGCCGGATATTGGAAATTGGTAGCGGGACGGGCTTTCTTACCCGCAGGCTGATGGAAACCCTCCATCCTGAAAAACTGGTGTTGAATGATATTTGTCAGGAGATGAGTACTTGTTTCACCGATTTGTTGGGAAGCGGGCGGGCTATCTTTCTGGCAGGGGATGCCGAGTCCCTTCCTTTTCCAAAAGGACAGGATTTGATTGTATCATGCTCGGCATTACAGTGGTTTGTTTCTCCCGAGCTGTTTTTTGAACGTTGTAATACTTTGTTGAAGCAGAAAGGATATTTTGCTTTTACTACGTTCGGCAGGGATAATCTGAAAGAAGTTGCATCGGTTACCGGCAGCGGTCTTCACTATCGTTCTTTAGAGGAGTTAGAAGAAGCACTGCGCATACACTATGAGATCGTGAAGGCTCATGAGGAACGTATCTGTCTGACTTTTGGCACTCCGCTCGAAGTGCTTTATCACTTGAAACATACCGGGGTGGCTGCTGTCAGGCAACAAGCGTGGACTAAAAGGAATTTGCAGGATTTCTGTGACAAGTATGCCCGTTTGTTCAGTGATGGTCGTTCGGTGACTTTGACTTATCATCCTATTTATATTATTGCAAAGAAAAGACAATAGAAATAAAAAGAATCATGAAACAGAATGTATTTTTCGTAAGTGGTATTGATACAAATATTGGTAAAAGTTATGCCACGGCCTATCTGGCACATCTTTGGAACAAACAAGGATGTCGTACTATTACTCAAAAATTCATACAGACAGGAAATCCGGAAGGTTATTCGGAGGATATTGAGTTGCATCGTCGTCTGATGGGGACGGAGTATTTGCCTGAGGATGAGCAGGGACTTACCAAACCTGAAATATTTTCTTATCCGGCTTCTCCCCATTTGGCTTCACGAATAGATAACCGCACCATTGATTTTGATAAAATAAAGCATGCCACGGAGGTGCTGAGTGAGCGCTATGATGCTGTTTTAGTGGAAGGAGCCGGGGGGCTGATGGTGCCGTTGACAGAGGAGAACCTGACTATAGACTATATTCAGGAATCGGGTTACCCCTTAGTTTTTGTTACTTCGGGACGATTGGGAAGTATCAACCATACATTATTGAGTTTTGAGGCTATAGAACGGAGAGGGATAAAGCTTCATACAGTGATGTACAATCTGTTTCCCGAAGGAGAAGATAAAATCATTCAGGCAGATACAGAGGCTTATATTTGTCGTTATATAGAGAAGCATTTCCCGGATACAGCATTTGTGAAGGTGCCTTGCTTGTAATTCATCTTTCTTGTTTATGATGTGTCTACCTAATAAAAAGACAGGCCTTGTTTCGCAACAAAGCCTGTCATGCAAACTTAAAACAACCAACAAAAGAAATAGATAATTTCGGGCAATTATCTAATAAAAAGCAATTCTCTGTATTTAGGTAATGTCCACATCTGATTGTCAACAATCAGTTCCAGCTTGTCAATGTGATAACGTATCTCTTCCAGCATGGGGGCGATAGTGTCATGATAGGCGATTGCTTTCTCCCGTTCACTTTCTATCTTGTTAGCCACCTTACGTGCTTCCACCATGGCTTCCACATGCTCGGTGATGAAGATGGTGCGTTCTGCAATCTCTTCAATAAGTTTCATATTCTCGGCAGATAGTCGGGACGCTTTTTCTGCAGGGAATAATTCTTTCATTTTATATACATTGTCAATCAGTTTGCTCTGGTATTCGGTAGCCACGGGAATAATGTGATTCATAGCTAGGTCACCGAGAACACGAGCCTCGATCTGGATTTTTTTTGTGTACATTTCCCACTTCACTTCGTTGCGGGCTTCCAGCTCTTTGCGCGTCATGACGCCTGTTGCTTCGAACATGGCGATGCTTTCGGGTTTCAGGTAATTGTCGAATATCAGCGGACAACTGGTTTCGCAGTCCAGACCGCGTTTGGCAGCCTCAGCTTTCCATTCGTCTGAGTAACCGTTGCCATCGAACCGGATAGGTTTGCATTCCTTGATGTATTGGCGGATGATTTCCACGATGGCGGAGATTTTTGGCTCTCCCTTTTCAATCAATGCATCCACATCCTTTTTGAATCTTGTCAACTGGTGCGCCACCGCCGTGTTCAGTGCAATCATGGCACTGGCACAGTTGGCTTCCGAACCTACGGCACGGAATTCAAAGCGATTGCCTGTAAAGGCGAAAGGAGAGGTGCGGTTGCGGTCAGTGTTATCAATCAGCAATTCGGGAATCTGAGGGATATCCAGCTTCATTCCCTGTTTGCCAGCCAGCGAAATAAGGTCATCATTTGCACTTTCTTCCATGTGATCCAGCACTTGTGTCAGCTGTTTGCCCAAAAAAGAAGAGATGATGGCGGGAGGTGCCTCGTTGGCTCCCAGACGATGTGCATTGGTGGCACTCATGATGGAGGCCTTCAGCAATCCGTTATGGTGGTAAACTGCCATCAGGGTATTGACGACAAAAGTAATGAAACGCAGGTTGTCTTCGGCTGTCTTTCCGGGAGCCATCAGCAGGATACCGGTATCTGTACCTAATGACCAGTTGTTGTGCTTGCCTGATCCGTTAACTCCCTTGAATGGCTTTTCGTGTAGCAGCAGACGGAAACCATGATTACGGGCTACTTTGCGCATCAGTGACATGATGAGCATATTGTGATCTACGGCCAGATTACATTCTTCGAAAATGGGAGCCAGTTCGAATTGGTTGGGAGCCACTTCGTTGTGGCGGGTCTTTACGGGGATGCCCAGTTCCAATGCTTGGATTTCCAGGTCTTTCATGAAAGCTGCCACACGGGTAGGGATGGCCCCGAAGTAATGGTCTTCCAACTGTTGGTTTTTGCTGGCTTCGTGTCCCATCAGGGTACGTCCGGTCAGTAATAGGTCGGGGCGTGCGGCGTACAGGCCTTCGTCTACTAGAAAGTATTCTTGTTCCCATCCTAAATAGGCCATTACTTTCTTTACTTCGGGATTAAAATAATGGCAGACATCAACTGCTGCTTTATTTACAGCACTTAACGCTTTCAACAGAGGGGCCTTGTAGTCGAGGGACTCGCCGGTGTAGGCGATAAATACGGTGGGGATGCACAGGGTGTCGTCTACTACGAATACGGGGGAGGAGGGGTCCCATGCACTGTAGCCACGTGCCTCGAAGGTATTGCGGATACCGCCATTAGGGAAACTGGAAGCATCGGGTTCCTGCTGTACAAGTAGTTTGCCGGAGAATTCTTCCATCATTCCGCCCTTGCCGTCGTGTTCTACAAACGCGTCATGTTTTTCGGCGGTTCCTTCGGTCAGCGGCTGGAACCAGTGGGTATAGTGGGTTACTCCCAGTTCGGTTGCCCAGCGTTTCATGCCTGCGGCTACTTCGTCGGCGATGCTGCGGTCCAAAGGAGCGCCATTGTCCATAGCATCTGTCAGTTTGGCATAGACATTGCTAGGCAGGTATTTGAACATTTTTTCACGGTTGAATACATACTTGGCAAAGTATTCACCGGGCCTTTGGGCAGGTGTTTCTACTGTTGCTGCTTTCTTCTTGAAAGCTGTTTCAACTACTCGGAATCTTAATTTTGACATAATACCTAAATTTGTTTAGTTGTTAATTTATTTAGAGTGAATGATTTTCTCTTTATTATTTTGATTCAAAATGACTTTTAGTTGTATGCAGATTCGCCATGTTCATAAATGTCGAGCCCTTCTTCTTCAATTCTGTTCGGGACGCGCAAACCATGAATCTTGTCCAATCCCTTGAAGATGAGGTATCCCATACCTGCTGCCCAGCAACCTACTACTGTTGTACCGAACAGTTGTGCTAGCAGGAAGTTGTAACCACCACCATAGAGCAGTCCTTCTTCGGTGGCGAAAAGTCCGGTAAGAATGGTACCGAGGCAACCACAAACACCATGTACAGAGGAGGCTCCGACCGGATCGTCTATTTTCAATATGTGGTCAATGAAGTCTACCGAGAAAATCATGACGATGCCGCAGATGGCACCGATCATGACTGCTCCGAAGGGGGAAACGAGATCACATCCGGCGGTGACTCCGACCAGTCCTGCCAATACACCGTTTAATGTTAATGACAAAGAAGGTTTTCCATATTTTATCCAGCTTGCTGTCAAAGCGAAGAAGCCACCGGCGCATGCTGCCAGGTTAGTGGTCAGGAATACGTGAGAGATAACTGTCTGATCAGTACCGGTAGCTGCTGCCAGTTGAGAACCCGGATTAAAACCAAACCAACCGAACCAAAGAATGAATACACCCAGGCAAGCCAATGTCAAGCTATGTCCCGGGATAGCCTTAGACCTGCCATCTTTACCATATTTACCGATACGCGGTCCTAGAACGGCAGCACCTACCAGGGCAATCCACCCGCCTACTGAGTGAACGACAGTGGAACCGGCGAAGTCATGGAAGGTGGTTCCGAATATGTTTGTCATAAAAGAATTTTCTTCACCATTCATCAGCCATCCGCCACCCCACGTCCAGTGTCCTGATACCGGATAAATCAGTACGCTGATGAAGATGGTGTATACCAAGTACATGGAGAATTTAGTACGTTCTGCCATAGCTCCTGATACGATGGTTGCTGCAGTGGCACAGAATACGGTTTGGAAGATCAGAAACCCTTCAATGGGTAGTCCGTTGTCAATGACTTTGTCCATTATGTCAAGGTTGAAAAAATGTGGCGTGCCTACGAAACCTCCCACACCGAACATCAATCCGAAACCGATGAACCAGAAGAGGATGGAGCCGAACATAAAGTCAATCAGATTCTTCATCAGTACGTTGGCGGTATTCTTGGTGCGGATAAATCCAGCTTCCACCAAAGCGAATCCCGGTTGCATGAAGAATACCAGCATGGCTGCCAGCAGCATCCATACAGTATTCAGACCGGTTACAATTTCATTGATGGCTTCTGTGTCCGTGCTCCTGACAGGAGTTTCCGATAGTGCGTCTTGTGCCCAAAGGCTGGCTGGGAACAGAAATAAAAGTATAAAGAGTCTTTTCAGGTATAGTTTTTCCATACCTTTTCTATTAGTTGTATCCATAATTTTTTCGCTTAAGTTGTAGTATGATTTTTACTTTGTAGAGTAGTTTTGACCGGGGTGTGTAATGAGTTATTTCTCTTGTTCTGCATTGTACAAGGCAATATCTCCACGTTCTCCTGTACGGATGCGGATGGCATCTTCAACGGGTATGACGAAGATACGTCCGTCACCGATCTCGCCGGTATGAGCAGCCTTGAGAATGGCATGAATGGTTTTGTCCACATTCTTTTCGCGGACTACAATGGAAACCAGGATTCTCTCAATGGAACTGGTGTCATAAACCACTCCACGGTAAATGCGTCCTTGACGTGTTTTGCCAATGCCTCTTACATCGTAATAGGAAAACCATTCGATTTCGGCTTCGAGCAACGCTTCTTTTACGTCCTCGAATTTGGTCTTACGGATAATAGCTTCAATTTTTTTCATTGTTGTATTTGTATTTTGTATATAATGTAATCTTTTTACCTTCTAAAAAACTGATACCTTGTTGTTATCCTTGTATTTATGCTCTTTATGATTAAAAACTTAGCCCGAAAACGAAATAAGCCCCTTCAGTG
>ENA-ORUX01002823-ORUX01002823.1-human-gut-metagenome-genome-assembly--contig:-NODE-2823-length-10374-cov-6.070065_pt1 | contig 10374 bp, 7 predicted proteins | sample MGYA00242087_ERZ509225 | MGnify/ENA primary metagenome ERZ509225 (study PRJEB26280, sample SAMEA2338864) | human gut metagenome | biome: human gut; feature: human-associated habitat; material: faeces... | reverse complement strand
CCTCTTCACCACCGTAGCAGCCAATGCCATTGCCATTGTGGGAACCAACCCGGTATCGGGCATGACGCTGATGACGCTTATCCTTGCATCGGTAGTAATGGTGGCGGTAGGCCTGAAAGGTCCCGGCGGAATGGTGGCAGCGCTGGTTATGGGCGGTGTGGTTTGTACGGCACTGTCCATGGCGGGCGGTTTCATCACCGACCTTAAGATTGGCTACTGGCTGGGAAGCACTCCCGTGAAACAGGAGACGTGGAAGTTCCTCGGAACAATCGTTTCGGCAGCTACCGTAGGCGGTGTGATGATTATCCTGAACAAGACATACGGATTTACCAGCGGACAACTGGCTGCTCCGCAGGCCAACGCAATGGCGGCGGTTATCGAACCGCTGATGAACGGTGTAGGTGCACCGTGGCTGCTTTACGGCATCGGTGCGGTGCTGGCTATCGTGCTAAATGCCTGCAAGATTCCTGCACTGGCTTTTGCACTGGGCATGTTCATCCCGTTGGAGCTGAACGTTCCGCTGGTAGTGGGCGGTGCCGTAAACTGGTACGTAACCAGCCGCAGCAAGGATGCAACCCTCAATGCCGAACGTGGCGAGAAAGGTACGCTGCTGGCGTCCGGCTTCATTGCCGGCGGTGCGCTGATGGGTGTGGTAAGCGCGGCAATGCGCTTCGGCGGTGTCAATATGGTGAACGACGCATGGCTCAGCAATACATGGTCTGAAGTGCTGGCGCTGGGCGCTTATGCCATCCTGATATTCTACCTCGTAAAGGCTTCGATGAAAACGAAATAAGCTGCGGGGACACTGAAACAAATTCAGATAATACAAAACAATATTCACCATGAGAAAGATTCTATTTCTATCCCTTCTGTTTGCCGCAACGATGTTGTCCGCACAGAGTCCCGTCGAACTGCCGTTATGGCCCGACGGAGCTCCCAATACAAACGGACTGACCGGTGAACAGGAAGATTTGAAAGGCGGCCGCGTTGCCAACGTGACCCATCCTTCCATAACCGTTTACCGTCCGGCAAAGCCCAACGGTATGGCCGTCATTATGTGCCCCGGCGGCGGATACGCCCGTCTTGCCATGAACCACGAAGGGCACGACATGGCGGCCTGGTTCACGACGCAAGGCATCACGTATGCGGTACTGAAGTACCGCATGCCGAACGGGCACAACGAGATTCCCCTGTCGGATGCCGAGCAAGCCATCCGCCTGGTACGCAAACATGCCGGGGAATGGGGTGTCAACCCCGGCCGTATCGGTATCATGGGAGCATCCGCAGGCGGACATCTGGCAGCTTCCCTTGCCACGTTATACGGCAGCGACGCTACCCGTCCCGACTTCCAGATACTGTTCTACCCCGTCATCTCCATGCTGAAAGGCGTGACCCACAGCGGTTCCCGTCAAAACCTTATCGGAGAGACTCCTTCGGCCGAACTGGAACAGAAATACTCGCTCGAAAGGCAGGTATCTCCCAAAACGCCGCAAGCCTTCATCATGCTGTCGGCAGATGATGCAACCGTACTGCCCATCAACGGCATCGGTTATTTCCTTGCCCTGCGCGAACAGAAAGTACCTGCCACACTGCACGTCTATCCCACCGGCGGTCACGGATGGGGCTTCCGCGACAGCTTCACCTACAAGCGCCAATGGACCGGCGAGCTGGAAAAATGGCTGAGAGAAGGACTGACCTTCCCGGAGAAGTAACGCTTCTGTAACAGCCGTTTACGCCAATCATCATTAACCTGTTCAACCCTTAAAACTTATTTACCATGAAAATACACGGACTATTGCTTGCCGCTGCCTTTCTTCCTGTCGCCCTTGCGGCGCAGGAAGACCGGTATGCGCAAATTACCAATCCCAAACTCACAAGTATCAACAAAGAGCCGCCCCGCAGCACCTTCACCTCTTACACGAATGAGGCGGATGCCGTTGTCAACGACCGCAAGAACGGAACATTCCGCATCTCCCTCAACGGCAAGTGGAAATTCAACTATGTGGAGAACTTCGCCGATCGCCCTACCGACTTTATGGATATCCATGCAGACGTAAGCAAATGGCCGGACATCAACGTTCCCGGCAATTGGGAGCTGCAAGGTTTCGGCACGCCTGTCTACGTCAACCAGTCGTATGAGTTCTGCTCTCCCGGCTATGCCCCCTATTGGGACAAGCCCAACCCGCCCTACGTTCCCAAAGAGTGGAATCCTACGGGAACCTACCGCCGTACCTTCACCCTGCCTGCCGACTGGGACAACAAAGAAATTTTCCTGAGCGCCGACGGAGTGCGCGGAGCGGCATTCTACTACCTCAACGGCAAATTTGCAGGCATGAGTAAAGATTCCAAGACTCCCGCACGCTTCAACGTCACTTCCCTTGCCCGCAGAGGCGAGAACGTGATTGCCATACAGGTGCACCGCTTCTCCGACGGCAATTATCTGGAGTGCCAGGATTTCTGGCGCATCAGCGGCATCGAACGGGACATCTACATGTATGCCCAGCCGCAAATACACCTGACGGACTTCAAGGCGGAGACTCCCCTGGACGGAGATTACCGCAACGGAATCCTGAAGCTGAAAGTGAAGTTTGCCAACGAAACCGGCAAAGAGGCCCCGTTCCTCGTAAGCTATCGTTTGCTGGACAGCAAAGACAAGCTGATTGCCCAATCCTCAACCCGTGTAAGCTACGGTCAGACGGAAGTGGAGTTTACCCCAAAGACAATCAAAGAACCGTTGCAGTGGACAGCCGAAACGCCTAACCTCTACACGCTCGTCATCAGTCTGAAACATACCAACGGTGACGTTATCGAGGCCACCGGTTGCAAAGTAGGGTTCCGCACCGTAGAGATAAAAGACAAGCAACTGATGGTAAACGGCAAACCTATCCTCGTAAAAGGCGTCAACTATCACGAGCATAATGAATACACCGGCCATTACGTTCCCGAAGAGCTTATGCTGAAAGATTTCGAACTTTGGAAGCAGTACAACATAAACACGATCCGTACCTGCCACTACCCGCAGCAGGAACGTTTCTATGAGCTGTGCGACCAATATGGCTTCTACGTCATAGACGAAGCCAATATCGAGAGCCACGGAATGGGCTATAATCTGAACGTAGGCGGCACGCTGGGTAATAACCCGCTATTTACAAAAGCGCATATAGACCGCACCATGAACATGTACGAGCGCGACAAGAACCATCCTTGCATCATCACCTGGTCGCTTGGCAACGAAGCGGGAAACGGCCTGAACTTCTACGTCACCTACAATACGCTGAAAGCATTGGACAGCCGTCCCGTGCAATACGAACGCGCCCTGCTGGAATGGAACACGGACATCTTCTGCCCCATGTACCACAGTCCCGCCCGTATCGAGAAATACGCACAGAACCCCGAAATGACCCGCCCGCTCATCCTCTGCGAATATGCCCATGCCATGGGCAACAGCCTCGGCAATTTCCAGGATTACTGGAACATCATCGAGAAATACCCCATCCTGCAAGGCGGCTGTATTTGGGACTGGGTAGACCAGGGACTTGCCACCAAGACCGCTGACGGCCGTAAATACTGGGCATACGGCGGCGACTACGGCGAGTACGGCACCCCGTCCGACGGTGACTTCTGTATCAACGGCATAGTATATCCCGACCGCAGCGTCAAGCCGCAGACCGAGGAAATGGGGAAGGTGTATCAGAACATCAAGTTCTTCGACTTCGACCCGGCAGCCTCTGTCGTAAAGATACGCAATGATTTCTCTTTCACCAATCTCGACAAATACGACTTCCATTACATCATCCGCCATCACGGCAAAGAGATTTACAAAGGCCGTATCAAAGATATCAAGGCCGAACCGGGACAAACCGTCACCAGTCCGTTCCTCAATGGCATTCCCGCCACCAACAGCTCGACCGGAGACGTACGCATAGAGTTCTATGCCGCTATCCGTACTCCCGAACCGTTCCTTCCGGCAGGTACGGTCATTGCCCGTGAACAGACCTATGCGCATACTTTCCATAAGGAAGATGCCCCGAAACAGGCATTCGCCGGTTCGGAAGAAGACGACCGGCAAGTCGTTTTCTCCGGTCCGCACTTCAAGGCAACCTTCGACAAGCAAAGCGGCCTGCTGGTATCTTACCGATACAAGAAGCAGGAGTACATTCATAACGGGCAAGGTCCCCGCCCCTTCTTCTGGCGCGCCCCTACCGACAATGACTACGGAGCCAAACTTCCCGTACGTTTGAAAGCATGGAAAGAGGCCAGCTATCAGGAGCCGAAAGCCGAAAGCTTCAACGTAGTGCGCGACAAAGATACTACGGCGGTAAAAGTGACCTACCGCTTCCCGCAGACCGATACCCGCTGGGATATAACGTATAAGGTATACGGCAACGGAGTTATCAAGGTAGACAACCATTTCGTTGCAGAGAACGCCCAAACACCGATGATACCGCGTGTGGGACTGCGTATGCAGCTACCCGCCCGCATCACCTCGCTGACCTACTACGGCCGGGGTCCGGAAGAGAATTACCGCGACCGCCGCACCTCACAGTTCATCGGCGAATACACATCGGGTATCCAAGATATGTACGAGCCTTATGTCCGTCCGCAAGAAAACAACCACCGCACGGACATCTATTGGTGCACCCTCACCAGCAAAGCAAAAGAAGGTCTGCTGTTTGTTGCCGACCGCACTTTCGAAATGAATGTATCCAACTATCCGCTGGAAAGCCTGGATAGCGGTGAGTCTATCGAGAACGGCTCTCCCCGTACCGAAAAGACCAATCACCGCCATCTCACCGACCCGCAGCCGGAACCGTCCGTAGACCTCTTCATAGACTACCGCATGATGGGCGTAGGCGGTGACGACAGTTGGGGAGCTTTGGCTCACGAACCTTATCTGATACGTCCCGGCAAGCAGAATGCCATCAGTTACGGTTTCGCGATTGTACCGTTCGACAAGGGAACGGATTTCAAGAGTTTGATATATAGATATTAAAGCTGTCCAGCTATGAAAACGTTATCCGGCATATCCCAGATTTTATTTAACAGGTTCTACTGTATATTCCGTACCTTGCCTTGCGTTTTCTGTACTTTGGCAATAGCATCGTCCGTTTCCGCACAGGAAACGGACAATGCCATGCTGAAATACGGTTTGAATTTCCTCAAGACTCCCTACGTGGCACATACGCTGGAAGTGAATGAAGAAGAAAAACTTGTAGTCAACTTCGACGAAGTGGATTGCACCACTTTTGTGGAGTATGTGCTTGCTCTGGCACTTTCTCCTGTCAAGAATGGCACAATAGACAATGCCGACTACGCACGCACCCTGCAAAGCATCCGCTATCGCGACGGCAAAATCGACGGTTACACTTCCCGCCTGCACTACATTGCCGATTGGGTGAACAACGGCGTCAGACATGGTTTCATGAAAGACATAACCGCCGCCAACAGCCCCGATACGGTAAGGCTGTCCCTCAACTTCATGTCTGCGCATTCCAAAGCATACAAACACCTGGAGTCTTCTCCCGAAAACATCAGCAAGATTGAAGAAATAGAAAAGTCGCTCTCCGGACAACTGTTCCATTATATCCCCAAAAACAAACTGCCCGATGAAGGATTCGGGTGGATAAAGGATGGCGATATCATAGCCATTACCACCAACATTCCCGGGCTGGATGTGGTCCATCTGGGACTTGCCTGCTATGAAAAGGGAGTATTGAAACTGCTCCATGCCTCCTCTACGCAGAAAATGGTAGTCGTCTCGCAAGAGCCATTGGCACAGATGCTGAAAAGGAATAAGAAGTTTACAGGAATCAGAGTGTTAAGAATAAAATAATACTCTCCCAATAACTGTTATCCTATCATTAAAAACTATATCTTTGCATAGTAAGGACTTTCCGTCCGACATCTGTCTTTCTTTCGTCCGACAGATGTCGGACGAAAATTACACACCTGTCGGACGAAAGAGAAACTGCTATCGGACGATTACTTCTTAGTAAGAAAAAAACAACTCATTGCAGGGATGGAAATTATTCATTGCAGTGGCAAAACAATTTATTCATGAGTGCATACTATGACCTTTACGAAACTCCCTCTCCTAACGGAAGCGAGGAAAAAAAATCTCTCCATGCCCGTATATGTCCTAAAGAAACTTATACCCAAAAAGAGTTTGTAGAACACGTTGCTATGTTTCAGCATCTGCCCAAAAACATTATAGGGGCGGCACTGGACGCTTGCATCGACGAACTGTGCGACCTGCTTGCCAACGGCAACATTGTAGAACTCGGAGAGTTGGGATTTTTCAGCACTTCATTGAAATGCACTCAGGATACCGATGATGAGAAAAAGAAAATCAGGTCCGAATCTGTCCGTTTTCAAAACGTACATTTGCGTATCAGCAACACATTCCGCAAGAAAATCAGACAAAGAATGAAACTGGAAAGGACACATTCTCCGACTAAGAAATCGAAGAAAACGGAAACAACAGAAGAAACAAGGAAAGAAAGGCTGATGCTGTTTCTGCAGGAAAATGTTTGTATCACCAAAAACGAATATATTCACCTGACCGGGCTGACAAGGCATGCAGCCATCGATGAACTGAACAAATTCATCCGGCAAGGTATCCTGCGGCGTCGGGGCATAAGCCGCTCCACAGTTTATATAAATAATATTCAGCATTAACAGAAGAATGGAAACTACGGAAATGGAACAATCCATGCAGTGGTTCGTCTTTTTCAAAGACCAGCTGCTGCTGAAGAAAGAGTACACAACAAACGGAGAGAACAAATACGGTATACCTCATGGAGTAACCCCTCCTGTAACACCCGCAGCGGGATGCAAAATACACGAGGTAACTCTGACCGGCGGAAAGAAAGTAAAGGCTTGCGCACTCGGACAGCCCGTACCCGAAACCGAAGAATGGGTAATGACAGGCTTGCGCGCTTCTTACGACTACCTGCCATTGGCAGATTATCAGGCAGCGGGAAAAGCATTCCAGATACTCTATTGGGACAGCCACAGCCGTTTCTGTCCCGTATGCGGCACTCCTATGGAACAGAAAGAGGACATCATGAAACGTTGCCCGAAATGCGGACGGGAAGTATATCCTTCTATTTCTACTGCAATTCTCGTCTTAGTAAGAAAAGAAGATTCATTGCTCCTGGTCCATGCCCGTAACTTCAAGGGAACGTTCAACAGCCTCGTAGCCGGATTCCTGGAGACGGGCGAGACATTAGAGGAGTGCGTAGCGCGTGAAGTGAAAGAGGAAACGGGACTGGATGTGACGAACATCACCTATTTCGGCAATCAAGCATGGCCTTATCCCAGCGGATTAATGGTTGGTTTCATTGCAGATTATGCCGGAGGGGAAATCAAGTTGCAGGAGGAAGAACTGAGTTCCGGAGACTTCTACACACGGGACAACTTGCCGGAACTTCCCCGAAAGCTGAGCCTCGCACGAAAGATGATCGACTGGTGGCTGGAATGCTCTCACAAATAATCGGCTATGGAAAACATCATCAAAGGTATCCGGCAATATTATCCGGTATCGGACAGTTCTCTGGAGGTTCTTTTCAGTCACATGGAAAAGCTGGAACTTCCTAAAAAGCACTTACTGATACGCGGTGGTGTAGCAGACCGTCACGTCTACTTTATCGAAAAAGGATTTTGCCGGTCTTATTGTTTACACGACGGCGAAGAAATCACGATATGGTTTTCACGCGAAGGTGATATCACTTTTGCCATGAAAGACTTGTATCACGACGAACCGGGATACGAATATGTAGAATTGTTGGAGGACTGCGAATTATATGCCATACGTATCGAAGATTTGAATCGGATTTATGAAACCAACATCGAGATTGCCAACTGGGGACGGGTTATTCATCAGGAATGCCTGCTATATATGGATATGCACCATATCAACCGGCTCTATCTTCCGGCTAAGGAACGTTACGAACAACTCTTACGTGAACAACCCGATGTCATTCACCGTGCCCAACTGGGGTATATAGCTTCCTTTCTTGGCATGACTCCCCAACATCTTAGCCGTCTGCGTTCCGAATCCTAAGTTCTTTTTTAATCTATGTGAATTTTTATCTCATAAGAAAACACTACTTTTGCAGTCGAATACAAAAAAACTGATAAGTATCGTGATTAACACATTAACTTCTTTACGGATATTCTTTGCCCTAATGGTATTTGGGGCGCACTGCTACGTCATTGATTCAAGTTTCGATGCTCATTTCTTTAAAGAAGGGTTTGTCGGAGTCAGTTTCTTTTTTGTGCTCAGCGGTTTTATTATTGCTTACAACTATCAGGAGAAGTTATTGGAAAAGACCGCTACCAAACGAACATTTTGGGTAGCACGCCTCGCCCGCATTTATCCCTTGCATTTACTGACATTATTAATTGCCGTATGCATAGGAGGATACGTTCAATATAGCGGCACGGCAGACTGGATAAAACACTTTGCCGCCTCCACCTTTCTCCTACAACCGTTCTTCCCCTCTGCCGACTACTTCTTTTCATTCAACAGTCCTTCGTGGAGTTTGGGATGCGAACAGTTGTTTTATTTCTGCTTTCCTCTGATTGTTCCTTTCTTGCATACCAAAAGAAGCCTGTTTATCACACTGCTCATCTGTCTTCCAATTATGCTGGCAGGCATGTATCTGACCAACGAGGAGCAAATCAAAGCATACTGGTATGTAAATCCAATCACCCGCCTGCCGGACTTTTTTGTAGGTGTCCTGCTTTACCAGTTCTACCGGTCATTATGTAATAAAAAACTTTCTTATTCCACCGGAACTTTATTAGAGGCAGGAGCCGTTGCCTTATTTTTACTGTTCTTCCTCTGCGCCGCAGACATTCCTAAAGTCTATCGCTATTCTTGTTATTACTGGTTACCCGTCTCGCTAATCATTCTTATATTCGCCTTACAACAGGGAGGCATATCCCGATTGCTATCCAACCGGTTCTTAATCATAGGCGGAGAAATCAGTTATAGTTTCTACTTGATACATTTGTTTATCATAGATGCATATATGCGAATGTCCGCCCACTATCATTGGCAGATACAATGGACAATAAGTGTCCCCGTCATTCTCTGCATCACCATTATACTCAGCCTGCTTTCTTTTTATTATTTTGAAAAGCCTGCCAACAAATGGGTAAAACGAATATTCACTAAAAAAACAATCATAAATCAACCCCATGGAATTATCAACAAAAACACCACGAATTGAAGTAGTAGACGCTCTCAGAGGTTTTGCCGTAATGGCTATCCTCTTGGTACATAACCTGGAGCATTTCATTTTCCCCGTCTATCCGGAAAGTTCTCCCGAATGGCTTACCATTTTAGATGCCGGAGTATTTAATGCAACATTCTCATTGTTTGCAGGAAAATCTTATGCAATCTTCGCCCTGCTTTTCGGATTCACTTTCTATATCCAATCGCACAACCAGCAGTTGAAAGGAAAAGACTTCGGCTACCGTTTCTTATGGAGAATGGTATTGCTTGCAGGCTTTGCTACTCTCAATGCTGCCTTTTTTCCGGCAGGAGATGTGTTGCTTCTGTTCGTTGTGGTCGGCATCGTACTGTTTATCGTACGCAAATGGAGTGACAAAGCTATTTTAATCACTGCTATCTTCTTCTCACTACAACCGATTGAATGGTTCCACTACATTATGAGCCTTTTCAATCCTGCCTATACCCTGCCCGACTTAAATGTCGGAGCGATGTATGCTGAAGTAGCAGCTTATACCAAAGGTGGAAACTTCTGGGAATTCCTGATAGGTAATGTCACCTTGGGACAGAAAGCCAGTTTGTTCTGGGCTATCGGCGCCGGACGTTTCTTACAGACTGCCGGACTTTTCCTGTTTGGCTTATATATCGGACGCAAAGAATTGTTCGTTGCTACCGAATCTCATTTGAAGTTCTGGATGAAAGCACTTATTATTGCAGCTATCAGTTTCGCACCACTGTATTCTCTGAAAGAACAGATCATGCAAAGTGACAGCAGTTTAATTCAGCTTGCGGTAGGTGCTGCCTTTGATATGTGGCAGAAATTTGCATTTACGATTGTACTTGTTGCTTCTTTCGTGTTGCTTTATCAGAAGGATCAGTTCAAGAAAACTGTATCTAATCTGCGATTCTACGGAAAAATGAGCTTGACCAATTATATTTATCAATCTATTTTGGGAGCCATTATCTATTTCCCATTCGGATTTTATCTGGCTCCTTACTGCGGATATACTCTAAGCTTGATTATAGGTATTGTTCTTTGTATCTTACAGGTTCAGTTCTGTAAATGGTGGCTGTCCGGACATAAACAGGGACCATTGGAGACGATATGGCATAAATGGACTTGGATAGGGAGC
>ENA-ORUX01002816-ORUX01002816.1-human-gut-metagenome-genome-assembly--contig:-NODE-2816-length-10389-cov-2.435069_pt1 | contig 10389 bp, 8 predicted proteins | sample MGYA00242087_ERZ509225 | MGnify/ENA primary metagenome ERZ509225 (study PRJEB26280, sample SAMEA2338864) | human gut metagenome | biome: human gut; feature: human-associated habitat; material: faeces... | reverse complement strand
TCTAATGTTGTGCAGGAGTCGCGTGTTGCCGTATCGAATGCTATTTTAGTCCCGATGATGTACGTTTGTTGATAGCCGGAGAGATATTCGTCCGTGTTAAACTCAAAAGGCGGGCAGGCCCAACAACGATTATAGCGTTCACATTGCCGGCAGAAAGAAATGAACTTTTCCGGATTGCGAAACTCCTGAATGTATTGTGAAGTCGGGAGTGAGACAATATGGTGCGTGAGTGTATACATTTTTGGGCTGGTTTCATCAGACGTACTGGGGATACGGATTGTATTCCCAGAGGATAACCTTTCCCGAACGAAGCGAGGCGGGAACGTTTATCAATCTTTGGTTGGAACTTCCCCGAAAGAGAAGACCTTTTTTTCGTTTGGTCGGATCGAATCGTCCGTCGACTAAAACATCTATATAAGGCAGGATTTGAGAAAGCCGTTTGGAGTTAATGATTTCTTCGTAACGGAAGCCCGTGTAGCACCAGATGTTTTTGGACGTGGTGCTTTTCAGTCGTTGGGCCAGTCGCGTGAAACCCTCTACTTGAAATAGCGGATCCCCTCCACTAAAGGTTACGTTGGAGAAGGGATTATTTGTGATTTTCGCTATAATATAATCCAAAGGAACCGGGTGACCGTTCCGTGAGTTCCAGGATTGTGGGTTATGGCAACCCGGACAATGATGGGAACAACCCGCCGCGTAGACGGATACCCGGAAACCGGGTCCGTCAACAACGGTATCTTCAATAATATCCAATAATGTAATCGTGTTAGTCATGTCTTACCCGATCGTTTAATTCTGCTAGTTTTGCATGATTCCAGCGGTCCGTGGTACCTACCAGATAACCGGTAATTCTTTGCAAGCGGTCAATGTTTGTACTTCCGCATTTCGGACAAGCTTCCAAATGTGCCGAAGCATCTTCGAAACCGCAGTCCATACAACGATTCCGGTTGTGATTCACGGAACAATAACCCATGTTGTATCGATCCATCATATCGACAACTGACATGATCGTGCTCGGATTGTGAGTGGCATCCCCGTCTATTTCGACATAGAAAATATGGCCACCCCGGGTCAAGTCGTGATAGGGAGCCTCTACTTCGGCTTTATGGCGGGCACTGCATTTATAATACACGGGCACGTGATTGGAATTCGTGTAATATTCCCGATCCGTGATTCCCGGTAAGATACCGAAACTTTTCTTGTCTTTTGCGGTAAATTTCCCGGAAAGCCCTTCGGCTGGAGTGGCAAGTACACTGTAATTGTGCTGATATTTGTCCGAGTACTCGTTTGCCTTATCTCTAATGTGCGATACGATGCGCAGGCCGAGTTCCTGTGCCTTGGCATCTTCTCCATGATGTTTACCGGTTAGAGCAACCAGACATTCGGCCAGGCCGATAAAGCCGATTCCTAGAGTTCCTTGGTTAATGACACTTTCGATGGTGTCATCCGGTCCCAATTTTTCACTACCCAACCAAAGAGAAGACATGAGTAAGGGAAATTGCTTTACCCGGGCTGTTTTTTGGAATTCCAGACGTTTGTGCAGTTGTAAAGCTGTTAAATCGAGTATTTCATCCAGTTTTGAAAAGAACGTTTCCACCCGAGCGGTCTCGTCTTTTATCTCCATACATTCGATGGCAAGTCGAACGATGTTTACCGTAGAAAAAGAAAGATTCCCACGTCCGATAGAAGTTTTTTCTCCGAAACGATTCTCGAATACACGGGTGCGACATCCCATGGTGGCTGTTTCATAACGGAATCGTTCCGGGTCATCAGCTCTCCATTTTTCGTGTTGATTGAAAGTGGCATCCAAGTTTATGAAATTCGGGAAAAAACGACGTGCGGAAACTTTACATGCAAACTCATATAGATCGTAATTCGGATCTTCCGGAAGGTAGTTTACCCCTCTTTTCTTTTTCCAGATTTGAATAGGGAAAATCGCCGTGGCTTCATTACCCACTCCCCGGTAGGTAGAACGCAACAACTCTCGAATGACACAACGTCCTTCGGCAGAAGTGTCCGTGCCGTAGTTGATAGAACTGAAGACGACCTGATTCCCACCCCGGCTATGGATGGTGTTCATGTTATGAATAAAAGCTTCCATGGATTGATGTACCCGGTTCACCGTGCGATTGATAGCGTGTTGTAGAACTCTTTCTTCTCCGGTCAATCCTGTCAGTTCTCGTGGCATGTAGTCCGAGATTTCAATGTGATAAAGATGGTTATAGTTTTCTCCGTATAACTCTTCCAGTACTTTGACTTCTTCTATAAAACTCGAGCGTACGTAAGGAGCCAGATAAAAGTCGAAAGCAGGAATAGCCTGTCCTCCATGCATTTCGTTTTGGGCGGTTTCCAAGGAGATGCATCCAAGGATACTGGCAGTTTCTATACGTTTGGCCGGACGTGATTCCCCGTGTCCGGCAAAGAATCCGTTTTTCAGAATTTTATCCAACGGGTGTTGCACGCAGGTGAGACTTTTCGTGGGATAATAGTCTTTGTCATGGATATGTAGGTAGCCTTGGCGAACGGCGTTTTTTACTTCTTCGGTTAACAGGTAGTCGTCGACAAAAGGTTTGGTCGTTTCACTGGAAAATTTCATCATCATTCCTGCCGGGGTGTCCGCGTTCATATTAGCGTTTTCCCGGGTAATGTCATTGGATTTCGTTTCGATAATTTCCAGGAAAATATCTCTCGTCTTTGCTTTGCGTGCAATGCTCCGCTGGTTCCGATAAGCGATATATAATTGTGCCACATCTTTTCTGCGGCTTTTCATAAGTTCGATCTCTACATGGTCTTGTATTTCTTCCACGGTCATCCGTTCAGCTCCTCGATAGGCAATTCGGTCGGCAATGGTGGATGCTAATTCCATGTCCTCTCCCTGTGCCGTGTGGAGCATTGCCCGGCGAATGGCTGCAATGATTTTCTCTTCATTAAAGCCGACAACCCGGCCATCCCTTTTTACAACTGTCTGAATCATATCTTTTTTATTCCTTTAGTTTAATTGCAATTACATGAATTTTTAATTTATCTTGGTTTGAGATGACTTATGATTAAAAACGGGATGTAAGTATATTTGGAATACCTGCGTTCCCGGCTTTTTCCTCGAAAGCCTTTGAAACCTCTGATCTTGGCAGGTCTTCTGACTTGTTCCCGATCAAGTGCCTTCCCATTGAAAACAGTGGCTATATGATACTTGAATCGTTGAGTGAAACTCACAGCAGCGGGACTGTTCAGGATTTCCACCTGATTCCCTTTTAATCCCTCTTGAAGGAACCAAAATCTAGACAAATGTATGAAGAAATTTTTTTTATTGGTGAGAAAAAAATGTCTTTTTTGGAAAACTTTCTCGTTTAATTTTTCCAAAAAGTTTTCCAAAAAGAAAATTTTTGATTCAAGATAGAGTTGCCAGCAGCGCGTTTAAATTGGATGCGAAAATTTTTACAGACATGGCAAGTAGAATGATACCAAAGAATTTTCGTAGAATGTAAACGCCACCTTTTCCGAGAACCCGTTCTACTAAATAGACGTTACGTAAAACAACATAGACGACAGTCATGTTAAGAAGAATGGCAATGATAATACTAAAAACACTGCATTCTGATTTAAGTGTCAGTGTGGTCGCTAATGCTCCGGCTCCCGCGATAAGTGGAAAAATGACGGGTACGATTGTTGCCGAACCTTCCGGGCCATCATTTCTGAATATCTCGATACTAAAGGTCATTTCTATGGCGAGCACGAAAAGTACCAATGCCCCGGCAAGGGCAAAGGAGGAAATGTCGATGTTGAATAGTTTCAATAATCCGTCCCCCGCGAAAAGAAATACTATAAATATAATGAGAGATATTCCTGCGGCTTTTTCTGCACTGACTTTTTTTCCTGAATCATTCAACCCGATGATAATGGGGGTTGATCCCGTGATGTCAATCACGGCGAAAAGTACCATAAAGGCGGTGAATATTTCTTTTATATTGATACTGAAGTCCATATTCGTGTTAACATGAAATTTGCGGGTTACAAGTGCAGTACGTATTTATGAAACCGACCTTAAAGAAATGTACTTGCCACTTGTAGTCCCGCAAATTTACGATTATTTTTTATAATTCCCATATTTCGGCATCGGAGGGTACGTGTATCCGTGCGGATAACGGGGCGATGCGTGTGATATTTAATAGGTGTTTATAGGTGAAATTTTCAGAAATAGAATTATTTCCCCAACTTCCGCACCCGAGCGTGTTGGTCACGGGGAGACCGTTTTGTATGGAACCTCCCGCCGTGGTAGCACACGGGTCATTCACGATCAGGCGTGATACGGAAAGTTCCGTTCCGGCTTTGATGATATTTGCCTGGTTGTTGGAGTGGATGCCGGCCGTGTGTCCGTTTCCTTCCATGAATAGGTTCGTCTTGGCGATTTTTATCGCTTCGTCAAAATTGTCATAAGAAAAAGCAGCCATGACAGGACACATTTTTTCTTTGCAGATGAGGTCGTCACGTCCTATCCCGTGCGCTTCTACCACGAGAACACGGGTGTTTCCCGGTACGAAGATGTCGGCTTTGCTTGCGATTGTCTGGACGGATTGTCCGACAATATCCCTGCAAATATGCCCGTCTTCAAAAAGAGCATTAACCACTTTGTCCCGATCTTCTTCAGGCACGATGTACGCCCCGTGACGACGAAAAGCGTCCATGACTTCCTGTCTGTCATCTTTGTGATAAATAAAACTTTGTTCTCCAGAACAGATAATACCATTGTCAAAAGAACGACCGGTGATGACTTTTTCTGCCGCTGTATCAAAATCAATAAATCGATCCAGGATTACCTGCACGTTACCCGCTCCGACACCAAAAGAGGGTTTGCCCGAAGAGTAAGCCGATTTCACCATGGGCATTCCCCCCGTGGCCACCACGACATCACAAGCTTCCATCAACTCGCAGGTCTTTTCGATCGTGGGTTCTTCAATCACCTGAACCAGACCCTCCGGAACTTCAAACGGGGCGATGGCCTCGATAATGAGTTTTACAGCTGCACTGGAGCATTGTTTTGCTTTCGGGTGAGGAGCTATGATGATGGCGTTCTTCGTTTTTAATGCAAAAATGATTTTAGACATCGGGGTAACCACGGGGTTTGTCATCGGGGTAATACCGGCAACCACGCCAATAGGTTTGGCGATTTCGATCAGATTAGTTCTCTCGTCAATACTCAGGATTCCCATGGATTTTTTCCCTTTCAGGTTATACCATACCCCCTTGGATTTATTCCTGTTTTTGGCAACTTTGTCTTCGTAGACACCCATTTGGGTCTCGTCAATCGTAAGGCGTGCCAGTTCTTCTGCATGGTCAAAAATCGTGCGGGCGGCAGCTTTAATGACTTGATCGACTCCTTCCTGGTCGAATCGTTCGTCATAAATGACTTGAGCTTCGCGGGCTCTTTCTATCATTTCTTTTATTTCCATGATATTTTTAATATAGGGTTGAATAGATTTCTTTTATTTCTTCTCTTGTTAATTCCACGTGATTGTTAGCCAACAAGCGTTGTTGTGTCTGAAGTACATTGTCCGTGAACCCGTCAATCTCTTCGGGCTTCATGCCATACGTGTGGAGGGGGTTTTTGGACAATAATTGCCTAATTGACAATCGAGTTCTTCATACACGTGTTCCGTGTCGGTTCCCAGGAGATTCGCGAGTAACGCGTTAACTTCCGGGATATTCCCGGAAGGTTTTTTCTTGTAATAAAACTTGAATACTTCCGTGAGGAATTGATAATTGGCTTCCCCGTGAGGTACGTGATAGTTCCCTCCAAGCGGGTAGGATAACGCGTGTACGGCACCCACGCCGGTATTCCCGAATGCAATGCCGGCATAATTACTGGCAATCAGCATTTCTCTCAGGTGCTCCAGACGATATTCCGGTCCTTGTGCAGCGATGTGCTTGAAAACATCAATAATGCTTTTGATAGCTGCCCGGCAGAATATTTGGGTATAGGGATTGGATTTCGGGGATACGTATGATTCTACGGCATGGATGAGGGCATCGATCGAACTGCACACGAAAAACTTGTAGGGAAGTCCCCTCACCAGTTCAGGGATTAACACGGCATCATCGGCTAGTAGGGCGTCATCAGCCAGTCCCATTTTCGTGTGGCGGGATTTGATCTCGGCGATCGAAATATTGGTTACCTCGCTACCGGTGCCGCAGGTAGTGGGGAGGATCACCAATTGACGAGCCTTCTCAACGGGTATTTTGCGTTCGAAAGCATCTGTTGCATTAACGATGCCGCGCAGAGTAAATAGTTTTGAGATGTCAATGACGGTTCCTCCCCCTACGGCTATCACACGGGTATAATTTTCCAGTTCTATGTCCGCGAGAATATGATTAATCATCTCGTCAGACGGCTCCCCCATTCCGTAGTGTTCCTGCATGATAAAACGACAAGGAAGGTGAAGATCACGCATGTATGGATTGTATAGGAATTCATTCGTGATGATTAAATCTTCTTTCTTGAGATTGAATTCTTTGGCAAAGTCCGCGAAAGAATTGAATTCACTTAAACGGGTTTTTAATTTGAATAATTGCATGACTATTTCGTTTTATATGGTTTGTAATGCTAATGGAAAACGATGAAAGAACTCCTCCGTGAGCGATTCTCTGAAATCGGGATGAGCGATCCGAATTAGACTTTCGGCTCGTTGCCTCAAAGTTTTCCCCTTGAGGTGAGCGATTCCATATTCCGTGACAACATAATCCACCTCGTTTCGTGAGGTGGTGACGGCGGCACCTGCTGCCAGGTAGGGTACGATACGGGAAACCTTCCCCCGGGCTGCCGTGGAAGGCATGGCCAGGATGGATTTGCCGCCTTCGGAAAGAGCTGCCCCCCGGATGTAATCAACTTGGCCTCCCGTCCCGCTGAATTGTTTTGGGCCGATGGTTTCGGAACAAACCTGTCCGGAAAGATCGATCTCGATGCAGGAATTGATGGATATTAATTGACGATTCTGACGAATAACGTAAGGATCGTTTACATAATCCACGGGAAATAGAGCAACATCGGGATTGTTGTCAACAAAATCGTATAGACGTTGACTTCCCATGAGGAAAGTGGCTACCAGTTTCCCCGGATGGAGGGTTTTACATTTTCCGGTAATTACCCCCTTTTCTACCAAATCGATGACCCCGTCGGAAAACATTTCCGTGTGAATACCCAAATCTTTTTTGTCTTGCAGGCATTGCAGAACGGCATCGGGGATAGCTCCTATTCCCAGTTGCAGGGTGGAACCATCCTCGATGAGTTCCGCGCAGTACCGACCGATGGCTTGTTCCGTTTCCCCGATTTTAGGCAACGGTATTTCAAACAAGGGATTGGAGGTCTCCACGATATAATCCAGTTCCGAAACGTGAATGTGGTTATCGCCTCCGACATGAGGCATCCGGTCGTTTACTTCGGCAATTACCACGCGTGCGGCATGAGCCGCGGGTTTCGTGTAGTCTGAAGATACCCCGAAACTGCAATAACCTTCCTCGTCCGGTGTGCTGAGATGCACGATTGCCACGTCAACGGGCAGGGTCCCGTTGCGGAAAAAGTGTGGTAATTCGTGAAAGAAACAAGGGGTGAAGTCCGCACGATCCTCGTTCACGGCTTGTCGGGTATTTCCTCCCACGAAATTGGTGTTGTGCCGAAAATGGGATAGCATTTCCGGTTGGGTATAAGCTCCGTCACCAAGACATAACATGTGGTATATTTCCACGTCATGGAAATCATCTTTATGTGCAACAAGGGCTTTCGTGATTTCCTGCGGAACACCTGCCGCGTGGGCAAAGACAACCCGATCCTTATCCCGGATGGCCTTGATCGCTTCTTCGGCAGTGGTCGTTTTTTGTGTATAAAGTTCTTTCCAGTTCATCGTTTTTCTATTTTTGAGGGTTGAGAAGTTGGCGGGCGAAGTCGAGTATGCTGGGATCTATTTCGTTTACCAATATTACTTTACCGATCTGATCTCCCATTTTTTCCACGAGAATACGTTGCACGGTCTGTTCAATCGTGATCTGTGCGGCGGGACATCCCTTGCAGTTGCCGAGTAGGGCCACCCGCACGTCTTTCCCTCGGACTTCCCGGATAACAACATCCCCCCCGTGGTCCTGGAGGAGAGGGCGAATGTGTGTATTTATGATCTCCTCCAGGTGCTTCCACAGAGTTGTGGGGTTTTGATTATTTCCGGTTCTTGCTTTCATCAATCCGGGCAATTTGTTTCGCTAGCTCTTTTTTGCTTTCGAGGTTTCCCTGCCGGGCAATCATGATGCGTTGGGCTTGCGGGGAGCCGGCTCCGTGCATGGACTCCGTGCGATAGCCTACCGCCGCGGTCCCAAGCGTGATGTTCTCGATCAAGCGAAGAACGCGCATCCGGTTTTCCGTGTCAGTACCCGTGGCCCCTTGCAGGTATTTTTTTACATATTTCCCGATATACGGATCTCTTAAATCTTGGGCTGAAGGCATGGTTACCATTAATCCTCCGGCAATATCTTCTGCTAGTCTGGCAATTTCATACGGGAAACGAGTCACGTTCTGTTTGCAGACATTGGCAAGTAATAAATCAATCTGGTAGTTGCCCGCGAGCGTGGGTTTCCCTTCTGCCGAACAAGCGATTCCACACGAGTAAAGAGTCTCGTTGAGGTGCATCATTTCGATGATCTTATCTTTGATATGGTTGGCTTTAGGGACTCCATTGTAGTCGGCGGCGAGAGCGGCAGCCCCGATAAGTACATCTCCGACACCGACTTTACATCCCCCGTAAGATTGCCTGTGATAACCAGCAAAACGCTCTACCATCATGCCGGCAAATTCATATTCCTTACACATAAAGACGCGTTCGTTGGGAACGAATACATTGTCAAATATCACAAGAGCTTCATGTCCGCCAAATTGTGAGTTCCCCAGGTCAAGATCCGCGTCTTTTTCCATTTTGCGGGTATCGCAGGACTGGCGTCCGTAGATCATGAAAACACCTTCGGCATCAGAAGGTACGGCAAATGAAACGGCATAGTCTTTATCGGCTTCTTTCATGGCCACGGTCGGCATGATCAAGTGTTCGTGGGAATTGACAGCTCCCGTCTGGTGAGCTTTGGCTCCGCGAACGATAATTCCGTCCGGACGCACTTCCTTGATGCGTAGATACAGATCCGGATCCTCTTGTTGTGATGGAGAAAGACCCCGATCTCCTTTCGGATCGGTCATGGCCCCGTCCACCGTGAGATCGTTATCTTGCACGTATTTCAAGTACTCCGTGAAACGTTTGTGATATTCCGTCCCGTGAGCTTGGTCAATCTCGTAAGTGGTAGAGTAAATGGCATTGAAGGCGTCCATTCCAACGCAGCGTTGGAAACAAGCCCCGGTTTTCTGCCCGACCAAACGTTGCATCTTTACCTTGTTGATCAGGTCTTCGGTGCATTGATGCAAGTGGCAAAAACGATTAATAGTTTTTCCGGTAAGATTGGATTTAGCCGTCATGAGCGTTCTGTACTCTTCTTTTTCAGCCAATTCATAAGTCATGGCTACTGAATTCATGGATGGGCGGATCATCGGGTGATCGACCGGATTACTGATTAGTTCTCCCATGAAATAGACTTTCAGGTTTAGTTTCCTGAGACTTTCAATGTACTGTTCTTTTGTCATCATGATCTTTGATATTTTGTTAGTTGTAATATTTTGAATAAAGAAAAAATGCAGTAAATAAAAGCCGTCTTCGGGCTGTTACAGGGGAGAATTTGAAGGAAAGAATGTGAGAAGAGAAAAGGCAAGGAAAATCGAGGCGTATGTTTGCCGTTGAAGGAATAACACGCGCGGTCTCTCGTTGCCATTATAGAGAAACATGTTCTTTTTCTCGTTGAAAAAGAATTGTTTACGTCAGTATAAATATACTCACGTTGTAATGCTCCTTTGTTCATAATGTTCCGTCACGGGGACGTCAACACAATTTTGTTTTTATGAATAACTTCGCACATCTCCTTTACCCCAAATCCCCAGAGTAACGGATTTATATGTTGTCAGGCAGGTCTTCTGACTTGTTCCGGTATTCGCGGCCTTCCCTTTTCTTGTTGAAAAAGTGACCATTAGAATGCGAAAACCTTTTTGAGAACTTACAGCTGAGGGCACAGTTCCGGATTTTCACCGGATTCCCTATTCAATCTTTTCCCTTGCTGGGGAAAGAGATCACCATGACATCGCGAAGGTATATAAATATAATTGTATTCCTACTTTTTTTCTGTAATTTTTTTAATGGACTTATAACGCAGAAGTGACTAACATAAGTTCGAGTTCGTACACGAAATGATAATTGAAACATGATTACATCCGGACCACTACCGTGCGAAGCGGTATTAAGGCGCTCCTAGAACGCTATTAAA
>ENA-ORUX01002815-ORUX01002815.1-human-gut-metagenome-genome-assembly--contig:-NODE-2815-length-10391-cov-2.240519_pt1 | contig 10391 bp, 10 predicted proteins | sample MGYA00242087_ERZ509225 | MGnify/ENA primary metagenome ERZ509225 (study PRJEB26280, sample SAMEA2338864) | human gut metagenome | biome: human gut; feature: human-associated habitat; material: faeces... | reverse complement strand
GGCGCAGAAAAGCGGCCACCGTCTCCCCGTACCCGGCGATCCGGCAGAAAAACACGCGGGACCCGCCCCGTTCCGAGAGCGGGCGGAAATAATCATTCAGTTGTGCCGTTCCCGCCTGTTGAAACATCGCAGCCCAGTCTCTTTCTCATCACAAGATTTGTGTTTCTCATTATAGCGGCTTTGGAGAGGATTTTCAACAGATGCATGGAGCATAGCTTGAGAATCCACAAAAATTTTACATTCGTCAGCATGGCGCGGGTATTTTCTTCTCCGGCGGGAAGTGCTATAATAGCGCCCATAAGTGCCCGGCCGAAGCCGGCCGCTGATCTGAAGGTAAAAGAGGATGAGCATGAGAAGCAAGTTGACTGGATATGACGTGGGAGCACTGCTCTACTGCCCTGCCAACGCCCACGGGTCGATTGTGGGCGCGATTGTGGAGCAGCGGTTTCCAACGCCGTATTCTCTGGCGTTCTGCCTGGAGGACACGGTGCGGGAGGACGCCGTGGCGGACGCGGAGCGGATGCTGCGGGGGACGCTGTCCCGGATCGCGTCCGCTGCGGAGGGCGGCTCCTTTTTTCTGCCGCCCATTTTTGTCCGGGTCCGGTCACCGGAGCAGCTGCTGCGGCTGGCGGAGGAGTACGCCCCGTTTTCCTCCATTCTCCGCGGATTCATCCTGCCCAAGTTTTTCCTGGAGAACTGCGGGGCCTATCTTGCAGCCATCCGCTCCATCGGCCGGACGGAGGAGTACTTCTATATGCCGGTGTTTGAGTCTGCGGCCATGATTCCCCCGCAGACTCGCCGGGAGGCTCTGACGGAGGTGCGGGCCCAGCTGGACACCGTGTCTGGCTCCATTTTAAACATCCGGGTGGGGGGGAACGACCTCTCCCACGCCTTCGGCCTGCGCCGTCCGGCAAATCGGACCATCTACGACCTGCGCCCGGTGGCGGATATCCTCATCGACATCGTGGCGGCTTTCGGCACTCAATACGTGGTGTCCGGCCCGGTATGGGAGTATTACTCCGGCGAGGGATGGGAAGAGGGGCTGCGCCGGGAGATGGAGCTGGATCTGCTGAATGGCTTCACCGGCAAGACCGTCATCCATCCCAATCAGATCCCCGTGGTGAACGAAATGCTCCGCGTCTCCCAGCAGGATTACGCGGACGCCCGGGCTATCCTGAACTGGGATACCGGCAGCGTCAGCCTGGTCTCCGCCAGTGAGGACGATGGCCGGATGAACGAGTACAACACCCATAGCCGCTGGGCCCGGCGGATCGTCCTGCGTGCGGAGCGGTACGGCGTCAGGGCGTGAGAAAAAGGACTTGAATTTCGCTCCGACCTCCTGTATAATAAACCAGTATCCACCGGCCAGTGTGATGGAATTGGTAGACGTGACGGACTCAAAATCCGTTGGTGGCGACACCGTGTGGGTTCGAGTCCCACCACTGGCACCAGTTGAAAATACTCAGGTTTTTCATGAATTGAAAACCTGAGTATTTTCTTTTTGAAGCCCGGTTCTCTCCTGGAGTTCTCTCCTCCGGCTTGAATCGCGGCTGAGATGCCAGGGGTGATGCTGACTGTCTGGTTCATTTTCGTTGCAGGCTGTTTCTTGGAATCCGTGTCCAGGTGCGCGTAGATATTGGCGGTTGTAGCGTAGCTGCAGTGTCCCAGCCAATCCTGAATATCCTTCACCGCGACTCCGTTTTTCAGAAGCAGGGATGCGCACGTATATCTGAAATCGTGGAAACGAATCGGACGAAGGCCGTGCTGCTTCAGGACCCGTTTGAAATGGTCGGACACAAAATTAGGCTTATATGGGATACCCAGCTCGTTGACATAGATGTACTCCGACTCCGTGTAGCAGTTTCCGCAGAACTCTTTACAAGCGGCTTTCCGTTCCTGCATCCGCAGCAGAAGTTCCCGGTACTGGGGAACCGGCGGCATCGTTCTGCAGCTGGATTTGTTTTTCATCCGGTTCTTGCCATCGGAACGATACTGGACCACAGTATGGTCGACCGTGAGAGTATTTCCCTCAAAGTCGATTGCGCTCCACCGCGGTCCCATAACCCCACTTCTACGCAGGCCGTAGAACGCAGCCATCAGGACCGGAAATTCTACCGGATCTCCTTACATAAAATGTCCATCAAAAATGACCAAATAAATAAAATGGTTGTCTTAATGCATGTGTATTCGCTCCATACGGAGCCGGCCTGCAAAAGTAAGTATGCGCTCGTGTTACATTTTTGTTTCTCCCAAAAGGGAAAACCGTTCACATCTTCAAATGGATCATTTGATAGAAAAGTCACACGGGTGTGGAGGAATTCGTATGCCTAAGATATTTTCAGATTGAGCATTTTCCCTTTTCTGAAAAAGAGCAGGCCCATAACCACCATGTAGCCCTCCTTGAGCACCATAAGACCAAACAGGACCCACATCTGGGGATAGCGGAAGGCCAGACAAAGAGCCAATGCACCGTGTGTCAGTTTGTCCGCGATCGGGTCAAGCGCCTTGCCCAAATTTGTGATCATGTTGAACTTTCTTGCGATCATCCCATCAAACAGATCCGTGAGACTGGAGAGGAGGACAACACCTGCGGCCCAATGGTACGCTTCTTTTGCCAGATAGAGGTAACAGAATACCGGAATGAGGAGGAGCCGAAAATATCCCATCAGGTTCGGAATAGAGAATCTCTCTTTTGTGTTGAATGGCTTCATTGAGGTTCTTCTCCATCTCCTATATGCAGACAAGTCATGCGGAAGCAGAAGACTGGAAAAATTGCGACAACGACTTTACGGCTTCAGCTTCTTCAGCGACCTGTACCTGCTGTCCCTGACGAAAGCCGAAGGAGACGACCCCGAGAAGACTTTTCGCATTGATGCTTCGCTCACCGGCGATTATGCGGATGGTGCTCTGAAAGACATTGACATGGCTTACAAACAGTGCGGCTGTATGTGTGGTGAAATCTTCCTCCAACTGCAATGAAAGGGTCCGCGTTGTCATGGGAATCGTCCTCCCAATGATAGATTTTCATTTATAAATGCTCGATCCAGGGGCTTCGGAACATGTGCGCTTATGATGCGCGATATTTGCGCTCTCCTTTGCACAGCCAGCCCTTTCTTCTCCAACTTCGAAATTCCCAGCGGGCCAGCAGCAGGCAGAGCAGGAACGCAAGAGCATCGGCTATCGGTGCGGCCAGAAGTGCGCCGTCCAGCCCGAAGGAGCGGGATAGCAGAAGCGCCAGAGGGATCAGGAAGCAGCCCTGCCGGGCCAGAGGAATCAGCAGGGACTTACCAGGCCGGCCGATCCCCTGGAAGAAGGAGGCTGAGGTCATGTGAAGGCCATACAGGAAAAAGGCCAGCATATAGAGCCGGAAGCAGTGCTGTGCGCAATCCAGATAGAGCGCATTGTCCGATACAAAGCAGCTTGCGATCTGCCGCGGGAACACCATGAAAATGAGAAACCACACCACTGAAATGCCTACTGCAATAAGAGAAGCTATATGGAATGTCTTTTGGACCCGCGCATAGTGGTTGGCGCCGAAATTATAGCCGTTGATGGGCTGGATGGCAGAGGACACCCCGACGAACATGGAGTGAGCGATCTGGTAGACCTTCATCATCATGCCGTAGACGGATAAGGCAATGTCACTGCCATAGACTGTGGCGGCTCCACAGGCCCGCATCAGATTGTTCAGGGTAATCTGCACCAGAGCGGAGAGCATCTGCGTAAGCAAGCTGGGGAAGCCCAGTGCCAGAATACGACAGGTCAGCTTCCGTGTAGGGCGCAGGTCCTCCCGCCGGATATGAACGGTTTTGAGGCGGCGCAGGTAGAGCAGGGCCAGGCATCCAGCAGCCACCTGCCCGATCACCGTGGCGATCCCGGCGCCCACAACGCCCATCTTCAGCGGAAAGATAAAGATAGGGTCCAGGATCAGGTTGATGACCGCCCCTGTCATCATGCACTTCATCATGTACTGCGGGGAGCCGTCTGCCCGGATAATGGCGGTGAAAGCGGGACAAAGGAGCTGGAACGGGATCCCCCATGCGATGGCGCGCATATAGGACAGAGACTCTGCATAGGCAGTCGACGTCGCGCCGAAAAGGACTACGATCTGCGGGGCGAAGATGCCGCAGGCCAGAGCGGCCAGCAGACCGCTGGCCAAGATCAGGGTGAGGGCGTGACTGATGGTGCTGTCCGCCTCCCGCTGCTCTTTCCGACCCAGGCACAGACTGATATTGGCGGCACATCCGTCTCCCAGCATCAATGCCACAGCATTGACCAGAATGGTCAGCGGGAACGCGATATTAGTGGCTGCCATTCCTGTAATGCCCACGCCCTGTCCGACAAAGATCTGATCCACGATGTTATAGAGGTAGTTGACCATCAGTGTCAGTGAGGTGGGAACGGCGTATCGAACGATCAGTTTGGGTATGGGATCCGTTTCCAATGGGTTTGGCTGCAGGTTTGGCTCCATAGCAAGGCTCCTTCCGTATTCATACTGGACGCTTCCGAGGGAGAAGCCGCCGGAAATAAAAAATCCCGGCGCCATTTCCCTGACGCAGAGAGATGGCTGTACCGGGTGCTTAGAGTATACACTTTTGCTTGAGGAGGATGGGCATCCGGCACGGCACCAGAAAGCCTTCTTCTCCCCTCCAGACCGAACCTGTTGGCTCCGGAATTCCACCGGATTAGCTGATCGCTCGCGGACTGTTACCGCCAGTAGAGAAATATCTCGTTTCCGAAGAAAACTTACATACCTAAATGTATCATTAAATAAAAGAACCGTCAAGGAAAATGTCCTTCCCGCCGTATCAACTTCTGCGCTTTCTGATCGATATCCTGTGTCTCGTACAAGGCATTCCATTTTGGCTTTTCCTGTGGTAAAATATCAAAATCGACAAAATCACAGGAGGCAGGACAGGGATGAAAACGGGCTTGGTCTTGGAGGGCGGCGCCATGCGCGGAATGTTTACCGCAGGCGTTCTGGACTCCTGGATGGATGAACAGATATCCTTTGACGGAATCGTCGGTGTGTCGGCCGGTGCGCTGTTTGGGATCAATGCTCCTGCCGGCCAGAAGGGACGCGCCATACGGTATAATTTGAAGTATATCCGGGATAAGCGGTACATGGGGCTGCGCTCGCTGCTGACCACGGGCAATCTGATCAACGCCGACTTCGCCTTCTATGAGGTGTCCTCCAAGCTGGATATATTTGATGAAGCGGCCTTTCAGAGATCGGGCGTTGACTTCTATGCCGCGGTCACCGATCTGCACACAGGCGCCCCGGAGTATATCCGGATCACAGAGCCGTTCCGTCAGATGGAGGTCCTGCGGGCCACCTCTGCCATGCCCTATGTCTCCCGGCCTGTGGAGTTGGATGGGAGATTCTACCTGGATGGCGGGGTCAGCGACAGTATTCCAGTCCATTTCTGCAAGAGTCTGGGCTACGACAAGACCGTTCTCGTGCTCACACGTCCCTTGGAGTATCGGAAAGAGCGGCCCGCAGCATGGCTTCAGCGATTCAACCGCCTCTATTACCATCGCTATCCGGCCTTTGTGGAGAGTCTGAACCGGCGGTGGGAAGTCTATAACCGGCAGGTGGAGGAGATCATAGGGATGGAGCAGCGCGGGGAGCTCTTCGTGGTTCGGCCCAATGGCCCACTCCCAATCAGGCGTGTGGAAAAGGACCCCGCCAAGCTGCAGGCTGTTTATGACCTCGGGGCAGAGGCCGGCAGGGCGTCTCTCAGCGGACTGAAAGAGTATTTGCTGACGCATGAATGATGGTAGATGATACAGGAAATTGCGCATCCAGCAGGCAGGGGCTTGTATGGATGCGCAGTTTTTCTTTGTGCAGTATACAGCGTCCCTTGGTCCAGGTATCATGATTGGCAAAACTGGCGGGATGGCATATATACTTTTTGAATAAAGAATTTCTGATACATATCGGACAAATTGACATTTTTTTCAAGTAACATTATAATGTTCATATATTCACTGCCACAAGAGGACGTGGTTAGAAGGGGTGAAGAATATGGATCAGGATCTGCCCTTATGGGTAGAGGGCTGCGCCGAAACATATATAATGTGGGTGTGAATGGAAGCAGACAGCTGCTGAAGATCTTGCCGGACAAAGGTATGCAGGTGCGGCCCTCTGGAGCAAACAAAGAAAAGGAGGGCATTTTTGATGGATCACAGCGTATTGACGATTTTGGATCTGGGAATCATTACGGCATACCTTGTCATCATGGTCCTGGTGGGGGTCTATTCCGTCAGGCGGATCCAGAACACAAAGGATTATTATGTAGCGGGCCGGTCCTTTGGGCCGATGGTGCTGATGGCCACCGTCTGCGCGACGATCATCGGCGGCAGCGGTCTGATGGGCCGGGCAGGTGTGGCCTATACCGACGGCTTCAAGGCGGTCCTTACCGCAATTCCATACCTTCTGGGAATGTTCATTTTCTCCGGCATCGCCGGGAAGATCTCGGATATCGGGATGCAGTACGGGATCACCTCTATCCCGGAGCTGTTTGAACGGCGGTTTGGCCGGGCAGCCAAGATCACCCTCTCTGTGCTGATCGCGTTCGCCATGATGGGGACGGTGGCCTCCCAGGTCACCGCCACGGCCACGATCATCCGGATGCTGGGGGGAGAGTTCGGCCTCTCCTATGAGATGGGCGCGCTGATCGCAACAGTGGTCTTTATGGTCTACACAGCCACCTCCGGCCTGTTCGGCGTGGTATACACCGACGTGCTGCAATTTTATATGCTGATCGTCTTCGTGTATATCCTGATCCCGGTGGCGGCCCTGTTCAACGTGGGCGGCTTTGCGAACTTTGCGGCCAACCTGGACCCGGCGCTGGTGGAGCCGCATATTGACGGCAGCATTTTGGGAGACATCATCACCTATCTGGTTTTCACCATGGCAGGTGCGGAAATGTGGCAGGGGCGCATTTGCCGCCAAGAGCCGAAGGGCGGCAAAGCGCGGGATGTTCCTGGGTACGGCCGTATACGGCGTGACCATTGTGCTGGTCTACTTCATGGGTGTTGTGGGCCGTCAGATCCTCGGCGGCGACATCCTGGCGCAGTATGGCTCGACGGACGCTGTCGTTCCGGCCCTGGCGATCCGGATCCTTCCCGCCGGTCTGACGGGACTTGCGTTGGCCGGTATGCTCTCGGTCATCATGTCCACGGCGGACAGCTATCTGCTGGTATCTGTGCAGACCTGCGTCCACGACATCGGAAAGACCATCCGTCCCCAAATGCCGGAGCGGACCGAGATCTCCCTCTCCCGCATCTTCTCCATTGTCCTGCCCCTGGGCGCGCTGGTGATCGCGTTGTACATCCACAATGCATACAACATCCTCATGTTCGCCTGGAGCTTCTATGCCGCATCGGCTGGGATTCCCGCATTTGCAGCGCTGTTCTGGAAGAAGGCAACCAAGACCGGCGTCATGGCCGGGTTGCTGGGCGGGTTTGTTGTCTGCGTTGGCTGGAAGCTGGCAGGCCAGCCCTTCGGCCTTGGGGCGGCGGTGCCGGGCACGGTTGCCTGCGGTATCGCACTGGTCGTTGTGAGCCTTGCGACTTATAAGCGCGCACCGTCCGTATTCCTGAAAGCTGAAAAGCAGAGCTGATAGGGAGCTGCTGCATCCCCATATCGGAAAGCAATGGAGTGAACATTATAAGAGCCAGCCGGAAATTTTGAAGATCCCCGGCTGGCTTTGTTTTGGCGTATTACTGATAGATAAAAAGTCTCCGATCAGACAGCAGACCTCGCCACTGCTGTCTTTGCCCCAATACCAATGGCACACACCGCTTTTTCAGATCGCGTCACCAATGCGGCGGTCAGCGCTCCGTCCTCAGAGCTTCCGACAGCGTATGGCAGTTCTTCATCTTCTGCATCCCAAAATCCTGTCCTGCACGCATCAACTACATGGCGGGACGGTGGCCTGCGCTTGTGCGCCTGGCCATGGACCATCTTTGCAACAACAAAGGTTACTGGATTTCTGCTGCGGAACCGGACGATGGCAAAGGCTGAGAAGTGATCCTGATTTGTCCGGAGCACAGCTTCAGCAGACCGATATCCTGCCGTGTGACGCGACATATCCCATGCGGATTTGTCAGCAGAGCGACATCTGCCTTCTCGCCATTCCAAGCCATTCTCAGAAAGGAAACTAATATCGTTCAGAAAGGCGAATTGCAGGAAGAAGTCATTGCAAAAATACAACAAGCACGCCCTGCGGAGCGATGGGGAGAAAGACCAAAACAAGGGAGGCACGCTTTTACAACCCGTATCCGTCATTGCGGGCCGCCCACCGCGCGGGACTTCTATACACCATGATATAAAACAGTTCTGCGGGCTTTTACGCCGTCACAGGGCACAGCCGGGCAGAGATCATTTGTGCCAGTGCGGACCGCAGCAAGACCAATGGACCTGATCGCCTGGAAACGCGTGCTGGATGGGCGTACGATGAGCGGGTATTCCAACTGCATTGAGTATCTGATCGAGCGCCAGAGCACCTTCGCCATGTGGAAATTTGCCGCCTGTGTCAGTGAGCTTCTGGTTTTCCGCCGATAGGATATTTTGGGATAAGGGCGCGCCCCCAGACAAGCGGCCGTCGTCAAGGCAGACAAGGAGCATGATGCGTTCAACAAGACCCGGAAAATGGTCTCCGACTCTAACAAGGAAGTGCTCAGAATACTGGAGTCAGGAGATGGAAAATAACTTCATTATATAATTGGCTTTTTCGTGATCTTATGGTATGATACCCTTACGCTGTCCAGAACATAATTTCTAGAATGAATCCCCCTCTGTAATGTGAGTGAATCACCGCAAAGTGGTACTGTTCGGCGCCGATGGGCGCTATCTTTTTGTCTGGGCGGATGTAGAAGCACGGATGAAGAAGAATTACAATATGCATTGTATGCCGATGGTTGTGCTGTTGAACCTCGGAGAGGATGCGCTGGTTGTCCGCCGCCAAGGATATGAAGGCGTGCCGCAAAATACGGGCCTGCCTGAATGGCTGACGGACGGAGAAAGGGGGCAAAGTGATGCGCACACTGATTAAACACGGACTGATTGTAGACCCGGCCAGTCATGTTCACTCCAAAAATAATCTGCTAGTGGAAGACGGGCGTATTCAGGGGCTGACTGCTGAAGAGCCGGAAGCTGATGTGATTTTGGATGCCGAAGGGATGGTGGTTTCACCTGGTTTTGTGGATATCCACATGCACGAGGATCCTTATGACCCAGAGGAGGGGCGACTGATTCCCAGCATTATGACCTCCATGCTTCGCATGGGAGTCACTACAGCGATTGGTGGAAACTGCGGTATCAATACGGTCTCGCCTCTGCGGTATTTAGAATTGATGGACCGTGATGGCGGCCCGATCAATATGGGACTACTAGCTGGCCATACCTTCCTGCGGGAGCAGGCCGGGCACCGGGACAAGTACAGTGCAATTCGGCCCGATGAACAACAACGGTTGTCAAGGCTGGTCAAAGAGGCTCTGGAAGCAGGTTGCTTTGGGGTGTCCTTCGGTATTCGCTATGTACCCGGTGTGACACGGGATGAGATGGTGAAAACCGCCTGCTTCTGCCAAAGCCATGGCCGTCTTGTGGCCGCCCATGTGCGAGATGACGCGGATAATGTATTCGGCGCGGTGGAGGAGTTGGTTTCCATAGGGCGGCAGCTGGATCTTCCGGTTCAAGTTTCCCATGTGGGAAGCATGGGGGGATTTGGGCAGATGGAACGACTGCTGGCCCTCATAGATAGATATCGCGCCTCCGGTATGGAACTGAGCGGAGATTGCTATCCGTATGACGCTTTCAGCACGCGAATAGGGGAAACAACCTACGATGAGGGATTTTTGGAGCGTTACTGCACACAGTATTCTGCGATAGAAATCTGCGAGGGTATGTACAAGGGACAACGATGCACGGAGAGATTGTTTCATGAACTGCGTCAGACAGCACCGGACACATTGACGGTCTGCCATGTTATGAAGGCGGAGGATGTAGCTTTGGCCCTGTCTCATCCGGCCATTATGCTGGCCAGTGATGGGCTGATGGATCGGGGGCAAGGACACCCGAGAGGTGCAGGGGCGTTTCCACGCCTGCTGTGCCGGTATGTTGCAGCCGGGAAGATGAACTTGGATGATGCGGTCGCCAAGATGAGTGCCATGCCGGCCCAAAAACTGGGGCTGACGAGAAAGGGGACCTTACGCAAGGACGCAGATGCAGACATCGTAATTTTTGATATGGATCGGATCCGGGACTGTGCTACGTTTGAGCATCCCGACCGTCCTCCGGAAGGGATAGAATGGGTCTTGATTGGGGGAAAAATCGCTGTGGAACACGGAACAGTCAAGCAGTCAAGTCTAGGACGAGCCATTCG
>ENA-ORUX01002813-ORUX01002813.1-human-gut-metagenome-genome-assembly--contig:-NODE-2813-length-10395-cov-2.749226_pt1 | contig 10395 bp, 8 predicted proteins | sample MGYA00242087_ERZ509225 | MGnify/ENA primary metagenome ERZ509225 (study PRJEB26280, sample SAMEA2338864) | human gut metagenome | biome: human gut; feature: human-associated habitat; material: faeces... | reverse complement strand
GACGCATCTGTCGCACAATCTTTGTGCGGTGTTGCCTTGACAAAGGCAATTGCCACGTGCTATAATGCCTTTATCAGGAGGAATGTGTTATGAGAGAAATCTACCCGTCCCATTATGCGGCGTTTCACTGCATTGCCGGAGCCTGTCCGGACAGCTGCTGCAAGGAATGGGAAATCGTTGTGGACACGGCATCTGCGGAGAGATACCGTTCTGTTTCCGGCACGCTGGGAGAACGGCTGCGGCAGGCAATGATTACCGATGCAGACGGCGACATCGTTTTTCAGGAACACAACAGTCGCTGTCCTTTTTGGAATGCACAGCAGCTTTGCGATATTCATGGGGAATTGGGAGAAGATGCCCTGTGCGAAACTTGCCGGCTGTTCCCCCGCATCACGCAGGACTACGGGGATTTTATCGAGTTTGACATCTCCCCCGCCTGTCCGGAAGCGGCAAGGCTGCTGTTTTCGATGACACCGAAGCAGTGGCAGCTGACAGAACGCAGTTCTCCGGCAACGACAGAGGAACCGCCGGAATATGCAGCGGCGAACATGCGGCGGGTACAAGAACAACGACAAGCATTATTTTTTCGGTTACAGGACGATTCTGCTTCTGCCTGTGCACAGCTGTCCGCCTGTCTGACACTTGCGGAACAATGGGCAGGTGTTTCGCAGGAACCGGCGGCTGTTCCCTGCATGGAAGAAGCTGTTCTGTCCTTTTTGCGATCCTGTGAAGTGCTGACTTCAGACTGGAAGCAGATGCTGGAACAGGCTGTAAATGCACCGGAACCGGAAAATCTTTTGGCATACACGTCTGCACTGGATCAAGAGATCAGACTGTTTACAATGGATATGCTGTACCGGTATTATCTCCGTGCGGCATATGCCGAAACTCCAGAAGCAGAAATTTTGCCAGTGCAAATGGCGGCGTTTGCTGTGTGCGTGGTGCTCTTATACAGCAGACGGCTGGGATTTCATACCGCAGAACAGCGGCTGCGAATCTGGCAGCTTTTCGTTAAGGAAATCGAATATGACGGGGACAATCTGGAAGAACTGGAATGGCAGCTGGAAACCAACGCTGCTTTTTCTCCGGCGGCGTTCCGTGCATATTTTGCTTCGCTGGGAGGTGTCCAATGATCTCTCTGTTTTCCCACGCCATTTCTGCACTGCTGTCGAAGCTGTTTGACAAATGGACAAACAAATATATCGACAGAGAAAACGAAGAAAATTCTTATCGGAAATGCGTGAGAGTTTCTAAAGCTTTCAGTATTGCCGGAGGCATCTGGTTTATCTGTTTTGCGGCGTTTGGCGTTCTCAGCATTGTTATCTGGGCTGACGGCATGACGGATTGGGATTCTTTCGCTTGCGGTGTCCTGTTTCTGCTCAGCAGCCTTTCGGGTATTTTCTGCATGCTGTTCAGACGTAATTACCGCATCTTTTACACAGATACATTTGTGGAAAAGCACAGTACTTTCGGGAAAAAGCAGGTCTACCGCTGGGCAGAACTGATTTCGGTTCAACAAAAAGGTGCTGTCTACACATTGACTTTTCCCAGCGGAAAACTCCGCATCGTTTCCGGCAAAGAGTATGTTGGCAGTGATAAGCTTGTCGATTTTTTGGAAAAAGAAATATTTTTTGAAAAAAGGCTTGACAAGTCAATCAGGAAGTGATATAATAAAAGCAATCTCAAATTCGAGGAAGGAATGCGAGAGAAGGAATATTTATTTAAAAGTAGAATGACGTGATGAAACCCTAGTGTAATTACGGGTTTGTTATGTCTGCTTTTAAATAAATATTCCTTTTTTTATTCCTTCCTGCATCTTGACAATTGCATATCACGCCTCAAACACCCAAAGATTTGATGCAGCAGATAGTATGCATTGCGGTCACCAGACTTGCGTACCTGCTGCCGAAATTGTGCACAGCACAAGAGAAAATCCCGCTGGAAACCTTGGAAAACGCTGCATCAAGCCCGCCTGACGGTTTTGTGCCGTGTTTCCATTGTCAGAACGATGCTTACAGCAATATTTTATGAATGTTGTTTATTTTATTTTTGTTTTTGCGTCATTTTTATGATGCAGCCGTATGGCATTTTTTTGCGATTCCCTTTACAATTGAATAGATGGGTTCTCCGTCAAAACAGCATCGTGGAACATTAAGGCAATACCACACGAAGCCATGAAACCGGTTTCGTGTGGGGTTTCTTCAACAATTGTACAGTACATAAAAAGAAAGGACGTGTTTTTCATGCTGAATGCATTATCAGAAGAGCTGAACTGGACAAACTCCGAATACGGAGCACAGGCGTATCACGATACCAACGATGCGTGCCTGAACCTGTTTTCCACAGCCGGTGCGTTGCGGGAAGCTTCTGCAAAACGCCTGAAAGACATGTTCTTGGCGGCATATGCAGAGAATCCGGTATACGCGATGCGGATCCTGTTTTACCAGCGGGATACCCGCGGCGGATTGGGTGAACGGAGCGTATTCCGGCAGCTGCTGCAATATGCGGCAACGATCTATCCCGAAAGTGTCCGGAAAAATTTGCAGTGGATTCCGGAGTACGGGCGGTTTGACGATTGTATGGTACTGCTGAACACGCCCTGTGAGCCGGAACTGATACAGCTGATCCAGAAGCAGCTACAGCAAGACCGGCAGGACATGCTGGAAGAAAAGCCGATCTCTCTGCTGGCGAAGTGGCTGCCCTCTGTGCACACCTCCAATCAGAACGTGTGCCGGCAGGCAAAGCTGCTCTGTAAGCGGCTGCATCTTTCGGAAAAGGCTTACCGGAAAATGCTCTCCCAGCTTCGCACCTATGCAGACGTGCTGGAAAAGCGGCTTTGCCGGAAGGATTACACCTTTGATTATGCCAAACTACCCTCCAGAGCCTTGTACAAGTATCAGAAAGCATTCTGCAAGCATGACAGACAGCGGTACTCCGAGTTTCTGGAACGGGCAGAGCAGGAAAAGGGACTGCTGAAAGCAGGTCAGATTTTCCCCTATGAGATCGTTCGGGACTGCATCGAATTGGAGGAAAACGCAATGTTTTATGATGACATTGCACAAAAACAGCGGATACTGGACGTGACATGGAAATCCCTGCCGGATTATATGCCGGAACAAAATGCCATTGCCGTGGTAGACGGTTCCGGTTCCATGTACTGGAACTATTCCGGTGATGTGATGCCGATTCATGTTGCCGTTTCGCTGGGCATTTACTGTGCCGAACGAAATGAGGGATACTTCCACAACCACTTTATCACCTTTTCCGACAACCCCCGCTTGATTGCTCTGAAAGGGGAGGACATTTTTCAAAAGGTGGAGCACTGTATGTCCTATAATGAAGTCAGCAATACCGATCTGGAAAAAGTATTTCGTCTGATACTTCAGAGTGCAGTTCAGCACCACGTGCCGCCGGAGGAACTGCCGAAAGTGATCTACGTGATCTCGGACATGGAATTCGATGAGCAGTCCGGCAACGGCGTGACAATATTCCAGCAGATGAAGCAGGAATATCAGGCGGCAGGGTATCAGCTGCCTGCGGTGGTCTACTGGAACGTGTGCAGCAGAAACCGGCAGTTTCCGGTGAAGAAAGACGATACCGGTGCAGTGCTGGTGTCCGGCTGTAGTCCTTTCACATTTCAGAGTGCTGTCTGCATGACAACACCGGAAAAGTACATGCAGCAGGTGCTGGAAGGGGAACGGTATTGTCGGATTTCGGCGTGAGAGCATCTGTTCAGGAGAGGGTGACACGATAATGATATGCGAATTTTGTGAGGTGATTTTTCTCCGTTCTAAGGGAACGCCGCACAACCCTCTCCCGCCTCTCACCTTTGCACAAATTTCTCAAATAAATCTTCCGCAGAAATTTTGAAAAACCTCTTGACAACCGTCAAGAGGTGTGGTATACTAAAGGCAATCCGTTGCATGAGGAATACAACAGTTGAAACAGCTGCCAAAAAGATGAAATCAGCATCTAGGGAAACACTGCAAGCAGATGGCGTGCAAAGTCGCCAGACGCTCTTTGTGCGGTATTGCCCTGGATTTGTGCAGGACTGCTTCAAAAAACTCCGCCGGCAGAACGCACTGCTGCGGAGCATGGACTGGGAGGAAGGAATATGGGAAAATCCAAGAAAATCATAATCGGCACAGTTGCCGGTGTTACAGCTGCGGCGGTATGCGTCAGCGGCGTGCTGGTGTGGCGGCACTACAGCAGGGGCAGTGATGTGGACGGTGTGGCATACGTGATGCCGATAAAAGATGTGAATTCTGCGGCAACAACGATTTCCGACTTGCAGTTTTCCGGCGTGGTAGAACCGCAGGAAACCAAGGAAGTCAAGCTGGACACCTCCAAGAAAGTTTCCAGCATTGTCGTGCAGGAGGGCGACCATGTCAACGCCGGTGACCCGCTGTTCACCTATGATGTGGAATCCATGCAACTGGAATTGCAGCAGGGCAACGTGGAGATCGAACGCATGCAGAATGAGATCGAGTCCAACAAGCAGCAGATCAGCCAGCTGGAAACGGAAAAGAAAAGTGCCAGTGCAGACGATAAGCTGACTTATACCACGCAGATCCAGTCCCTGCAAACCGATATTGCCAAGTCGGAATACGACATCAAGACCAAGAAGATCGAACTGGAAAAATTACAGAATACCATTAACAATGCCACAGTGACTGCGGAGATCGCCGGAACGGTGCAGTCCCTGAAAACGACCGAACAGCTTCAGTCGGACGGCACAGATGTGCTGATGAAGATCATGTCCGATGGAGAATTCCGTGTGAAGTGCACGATCAGCGAGCAGAATGTACAGTCGATTTATAAAGATGAAGCCATGGTGCTGCACTCCCGCGTAGACGATTCCAGCTGGACGGGCACTATTTCGGAGATCTCTACCGAAGCCGACAACAGCCAGAACAACAACATGTACTACGGCGGCAGCGATGAGATGACCACCGCTTCCAAGTATCCTTTTTATGTGACGCTGGATTCCAGTGACGGGCTGATGCTGGGGCAGCATCTGCTGGTTTCGGCAGATACCGGAGCCGGTGAAAGCATTGAAAAAACCGGCATCTGGCTGTACTCCGATTACGTACAGACTGATGAAAACGGCAAGACCTATGTCTGGGCTGCCGATAAGAAAGACCGTCTGGAAAAGCGGGAAGTAGAAGTAGGACAGACAGACGACACCATGGGCGACTGCGAAATCAAAAGCGGTCTGTCGGAGGACGATATGATCGCATTCCCGTCGGATTCCTATCAGGAGGGTATGAAAACCACGACCAACCCTGACGAAGCCACACCGGAAGATGACGGCACAGATGATACCGTGGACGACAACAGCAATGAGGATATTTCCTACGACGAAAACGGAAACCCTGTGGACGAAGGCGTGATCGGCGGAGCAGATGATGAAGCCGGCATGGCAGGCGACGGTGCAGACGGCGACACCGCAGACAGCGTGATCTCCGGAGCAGGAGAAGATGCCGGCGACGGTGTTGACGAGATGCCGGCAGACGAAGCCGGAGCAGATACAGCGGAAGGCGGTGCGGCAGATGGTACTTGATTTGCGGGACATCTGTAAATCCTATATGCAGGGAAAAGAACCTGTCCCCGTTCTGCACCACATTCAGCTACAGGTGGAAGAAGGGGAATATCTGGCAATCATGGGACCGTCCGGTTCGGGAAAATCCACGCTGATGAACATTATCGGGCTGCTGGACAAGCAGACCAGCGGGGACTATTTCTTCGACGGACAGGACATGGCACAGTGCAGCGACAACCAGCTTTCCACGATACGGAACCAGAAGATCGGCTTCGTGTTCCAGAACTTCAACCTGCTGCCCCGCCAGTCTGTGCTGGAAAACGTGGCACTGCCGCTGTTGTATGCCGGCGTGCGGAAAAAGGAACGGCTGGAACGGGCAAAGGAAATGCTGGCACGTGTGGGGCTGGAAGAACGGATACAGTTCAAGCCGACTCAGCTTTCCGGCGGACAGAAACAGCGTGTGGCAATTGCACGGGCAATGGTGAGCCAGCCCCGTCTGCTGCTGGCAGATGAGCCGACCGGTGCACTGGACACCCGTTCCGGCGAACAGGTCATGGAATTGTTTGCCCAGCTGCACAGCGAGGGCGTGACGATCGTCATGATTACCCATGAACCGGAGATCGCCCGGCATGCCCAGCGGATCGTGACCATTCGGGACGGCAGGCTGGAGCAGGGCGGCTTCGAAGAACGCCGGACAGAACAGGAGGGCGATGCTTCATGACAAAAGGAAAAAAGATCGTTGCAGTGGCGGTTTGTCTGGCTGTTGTTGCCGGCGGCACTGTCGGCGGTACGGTGATTTACCGGACACAGCAGACGAAAAAGAACCGCGTAGATGTGATGCCGGTGGCAAATCTGACCCAGTACTGGTGGGGAGATGATCTCTCTATGGACGGGCAGGTGGTTTCCGGTGATGTGCAGAATGTCACGCCCTCCGACGACCAGATGATCGCAAAGGTGCTGGTAAAAGAGGGCGACCATGTGACCAAGGGTACACCGCTGCTGGACTATGATATGACAGCAGTAGGGCTGGAAGTTGCCCAGAAACAGACGGCACTGGCGGTGGCACAGGAAAATGTGCGGAAGGCTCAGAAAGAGCTGGAACGTCTGAAAAAGCTGCGTCCATCAGAAGAAGCACCGGTGGTGCCGGATGATCCGGATTATCCCGATGAGCCGGACGAACCAGACGAACCGGACACGCCGGATACACCGGATTCTCCCAAGGATACACTGGCAGCAGTGATCGCTCTGACACAGGCGGCAGCCGGTACTGGCACGCCGGACGATCCCTATCAGTTTGCCTGCACCGGTCAGACCGTTGTGACACAGGCAGCTCTGGAGCAGCTGAAAGCAGCAAAGCAGTGTGCCGTTTTCGTGGTGTATGACCAGAGCGGCAGCGTGCTCTACGGCTGGCTGGTACGCGGCGATCAGCTGGCCACTACCGGTGACTGGACACTGGGACAGAACATCAAGGTGACCGAGGACGGCGGTGTGCAGATCTCCGGCGGCGGAACGTGGTACGGCACATTGCAGGTGGGCGGTACGTTCTCCTATGACCCTGCCAATAACACCCCCGCGGAAACAGAACCGGCTTCTTCCGGCACTACCGGCACCACCGGCAGCAATACTGGTACTTTACCTGAGAGCAGCACAGCATCTCCGGATACCCAGCCGGACACTCAGCCGGACACCCAGCCGGCAGATACAGACACCAGTGCAGAGCCGACTGCGGCAGTGCAGCCAATGGCGGCGGCAATGCCAATGGCGGCAGTCATTCCAATGGCATCTTCCGGTACGGACAATGACAACTATGTCTATACCCGTGCCCAGCTGAAACAGAAGGTGGCAGAGCAGCAGATCGCCATTCAGTCGGCACAGATCGACCAGAAGAAGGCACAGATCGAATATGATGCTGCGGCAGAAAAGCAGGAAAAGGGACAGGAACTGGCGAAGATCGACGGCGTTGTCACCAAGGTAGCGGCTTCAGTGGAATCGCTGGAGAAAAACGAACCGTATCTGGTGGTACAGGGCAGCGGCGGCGTTATGGTGCAGGGCACTGTCAGCGAAATGAATCTGGACAAGCTGACTGTCGGTGCAACGGTGACTGTCAACTCGTGGGATACCGGTGAAATGCTCACCGCCGAGGTGACGGAGATCGACAAGACACCGACCTCCTACACCAATCAGAACGGCAGTGGAAACCCGAACAACAGTGCTTATCCGTTTAAGGCGGCAGTGACTGATTCCACCAGCCTGTCAGTGGGCAGCTATGTCAGCCTGAGCTTTTCTGGTGCGGCGGACGATGTCGGAGATACGTTCTATCTGCCGGTCAGCTATGTGCGGCAGGAAAACGGACAGTACTATGTGATGCGGGAATCCAAGGACAAGAAGCTGGAACGGCAGAATGTCCAGACCGGCAAGATCATCAACGGCGGCTATGCCATTGAGATTCTCTCCGGTGTCAGTCAGGAAGATTATATCTGTTTCCCCTATGGCAAGTATGCCGTAGAGGGAGCGTTGGTCAACGAAACCAACGGCTCATCAGAATACTAAGGGGGACATATTATGCTGGAAAATATTCGGTTATCGTTACAGGGCATTTTGTCCCATAAGGTGCGTTCCATTCTCACTATGCTGGGCATTATCATCGGTATTGCGGCGATCATTGCCATTGTGTCTACCATTAAGGGCACCAATGAGCAGATCAAAAACAATCTGATCGGTTCCGGCAACAACACTGTTAATGTGCAGCTGTATCAGGGGGAAAGTCCCTATGATTTCAGCTATCAGGCGGCACCGGACGGGGTACAGGTGGTTTCCGCGGAAGTGCGGGACCAGATCACCAGCCTGAAAAATGTGGAATCTGCTTCATTTTACCGCACACGTTCCTACTGCGACAATGTGTATTATCAGAACACCCAGTTCAGTGGCTCCATGTATGGCATTGATGTTGCCTATTTCGATACGGCAGGCTATGAAGTACAGCAGGGCAGGGGATTCCTGAGCAAGGAATATACCAATAACGCCAAGGCAGTGATTCTGGACAGCACCGCAGTCAAGAGCCTGTACTCCTCCGAGAACCCGATCGGTTCCGTCATCGACATCAACGGGGAACCCTTTACGGTCGTTGGCGTTGTGACAGAGGTCAGCAGCTTTGAGCCGGTCATCAATTCCGAGGAGGACTACTGGACGTATATGGGCACTTCCGGCGGCAAGATGTTTATCCCCGGCCAGTCGTGGCCGATCGCGTATCGGTATGATGAACCGGAAAACTGTCTGGCAAAGGCAGTGGATACCGACAGCATGCCGGCAGTGGGAAAAAAGGTGGCGGAACTGATGAACGCCACGATTCGCACCAATAGCGTCGGAAAAGAAGGGGACAGCAATCAGATCAAATATGACAGTCAGGACTTGCTGAAACAGGCGAAGTCTCTGCAAAAACTGAGTTCCTCCACCAACACCATGCTGATCTGGATCGCCAGCATTTCTCTGCTGGTGGGCGGCATCGGTGTTATGAACATCATGCTGGTATCGGTAACAGAACGTACCCGCGAGATCGGGCTGAAAAAGGCAATCGGTGCAAAAAAGGGCAGCATTCTGGCACAGTTCCTGACAGAAGCTTCTGTGCTGACCAGTATCGGCGGAATCATTGGTGTGGGAATCGGCATCGCTCTGGCACAGCTGATCTCCAAGATTGCCTCGGTGCCGGTGGCGATCAGTTCGCTGTCCATTGTGGTTTCCGTGGTATTCTCTATGGTGGTGGGCATTGTCTTTGGACTGATCCCGTCTATCAAAGCTTCGAATCTGAATCCGATCGATGCCCTGCGGTATGAGTAATGCTTTTCAACTTATTCTATTTATCAAAAATCCGGTCTGTAGAAATGCAGACCGGATTTTTTGGAAACGAATGTAATTTCAGCCGCCGGACAAACAGGCTCTTATATTTTCCACAAAAAAAGCCCTTGACAAATGCGGCGTTCTGGCGTATAATAGAAATAGAAAGAGCATACCAGTAGACGGTCTGCTCCCACTAGTTGGTAAAAAAATAACCGCCTTTAGTTGGAAGTTGTGGGGCGGTTATTTCTTTTTGTTCTTGCGGTGATTGTCGTTACTATTTTTATGATTATAGTAAATGTATACGATCAAATTTGCCAAGGATAGCAGAACACTGCAAATCTTCATTCTACAAAAATGTCAAACAAAAACCACCGCATCGCCTGCCGGAGAAATCCGAGGGAGTGATGCGGTGGTTTGTTTTCTTAATGCTGTTCCGCGGCTTTCAGCTGCCGCAGATAGCGGCTCAGAAAGGCGTAAAAGCTGCACACTGCCTCCTGCCCTCTGGCGTGGCGGTGCAGCTGTAGGATAATGGCACGCTGGCAGGTAGGTTCCGCAATAGGCAGCAGGCGAATCTGCTCCATGCTGTCCATGCCCCACGTGTAGTGCGGCCAGAAGCCCACTCCCAGTCCGCTGGCGATCAGGTTTTTGACAGTGTCCGGACTGTCGCTCTCATAGATGATGTGCGGGACAAATCCCGCCTGCATGCAGTAGCGGTCACAGATCGTGCGGATACTGCGGGAACCGGACAGGCTGATGAAATCCTCATGGGCAAAGTCCTGTAAGCGGACGCTTTCTTCGCTGGCGTAGGGCGAATTGTGCGGAACTGCCAGAAAAATGCGTTCCTTAAACAGCTCATACCGTTCCTTGGTATCTGTGGGAATCTGAAAATTTTCCCGCGTGAAAACCGTGATGTCTGCGTCCTCGCACTGCGAGTTCTGGATCAGCCGGAAATGCAGCCCGTCATGGTCTTTTTTATAGGTTCATACTGGCTAAAATGCACAATTTGATCAGCACCGGTC
>ENA-ORUX01002796-ORUX01002796.1-human-gut-metagenome-genome-assembly--contig:-NODE-2796-length-10452-cov-2.299125_pt1 | contig 10452 bp, 7 predicted proteins | sample MGYA00242087_ERZ509225 | MGnify/ENA primary metagenome ERZ509225 (study PRJEB26280, sample SAMEA2338864) | human gut metagenome | biome: human gut; feature: human-associated habitat; material: faeces... | reverse complement strand
TCACCACGGGTCTTGCAGAGAACATCCAGCTCCCCGGCCTCACTTGCCTGTCCGATGACCCGGATGCCCAGCATCCGCGCCACAGCAGCAACGGCAGGCTTCACGCGGCCATTGCGGGCCAGATTGGCCAGCGATTCCAACGAAAAGAGCAGATGGGTGTGCTTGTGGTAGCGCAGCATCTCCTCACAAACGGCGTCAAACTCGTGCCCGGCGGCAAGCTCGCTCTGCAGGTGCTCCGCCAGCAGGTACTGCTCCGGGCCGGTGGAAAGGCTGTCCAGCACGAACACCCGCTTGCCGGGGTTCTCCTGCTGGTACTCCTCCGCCGCCAGCTGGGCGGCATTGTAGCTGCCGGACAGAGTGCCCGTGATGGTGATGGCATAGACCTCATCGGCCCCCTCATAGGCGGCCAGCCAATCGCTGACATTGGGGCAGGAAGTAGACGTTTTGCCCTTATAGGTGCGCAGGGTCCGGGCCATGCCCACAGCATCCAGCGTGCCATCGTCCAGATATTCGGCATCGTCAGTGATGATCTTGAGCGGGACGCAGGCAAAGTCCACACCTTTCAATGCGTACAGGCTGGAAGCCGAGTCCACAACGATCTTGGTTTTCATAGCAATTCTCCCTATCTTACAAGCGGACGTCTGCCGCGTTTTTCTCTGGTTGTAAAAACACTATATCAGTTTTTCAAAAACCTGTCAACAGATTTCAAAAATTATTTAAAAAGTTTTTGTTTTCCCGTTGACCCTCATTTTAAAATGCGCTATACTGACAGCATGAAACAGGAATTGAACCGCCGCGTTGCGGCCTGTGCCGCAGGCTTTGCCCTGCCCCGGTACAGTGACCTGCCCCAGGTGGGGCTGTATCTGGACCAGACCGTCCAGTTTATCAACGGCTATTTCCGGGATTTCCCCGGGGTGGAGCTCACCCCCTCCATGGTGAGCAACTATGTGAAGAAAGGCATCATCGGCCACCCCGTCAAAAAGAAGTATACCCGGGAGCAGCTTGCTTCTCTCATGTATATTGTGGTTTCCAAGACTGTGCTCTCGATGGAAAACATCGACGCGCTGTTCCAGATGCAGCGCGCGCACTGCACCGCCGAGGAAGCCTACAACTACTTCTGCGACGAGATGGAAAACTGCCTGCCCTTTGTGTTCGGGGCGCGCAATACCATCCGGGACCTCGCTGTGGATGCCGCCACCGAGAAACGGCTCCTCCGCAGCACCATTCTGGCCGCTGCCAACAAAATGTATCTGGACTGTTTCTTCGCGGCCCAGCGGCAGGAAGAAGCTCTCTGGCCGGATATTCTGGCAGACCTAGCCTAAAGGAGTTTTGCTCATGCGTGAATTGCAGATCGGGCGGGTATACCGCCACTTCAAAGGGGACTATTATCTGGTGGAGGGGGTCGCCAACGATTCCGAGACCGGGGCCCCGTTTGTCATTTACCGCAAGCTTTACGGTGACGGCGGGCTCTGGCTCCGCCCGCTGGAGATGTTTTTGAGCAAGGTGGAGAAAGAAAAGTACCCGGATTGCCCGCAGGAGTACCGTTTTGAGTTGCAGGAGATTCCCAGCAAAGCGGGACACTGAATCATAAACAGCAGAAAAACCGCCCATGCAGTCTTCGTGTGAAGAACGCATGAGCGGTTTTGTGATTTACAGGGATGATCAGGTGTCCTGCAGCTCGCCACGGGAAGCGGCTTTCAGGTAAGCGAAGATGAAGCCGTCGAGGTCGCCGTCCATCACGGCATCGACGTTGCCGGTCTCGTAGTTGGTGCGGTGATCCTTGACCATGGTATAGGGCATGAAGACATAGCTGCGGATCTGGTGGCCCCAGGCGATCTCATTCTGGACGCCCTTGATGTCCTCGATCTTGTCCATGTGCTGCTGCTTTGCGATCTGATAGAGCTTTGCCTTCAGCATTTCCATGGCGTAGTCACGGTTCTGGAACTGGCTGCGCTGGGTCTGGCAGCTGACCACGACGCCGGTGGGCTTGTGGATCAGACGGACCGCGGAAGAAGTCTTGTTGATGTGCTGGCCGCCGGCACCAGAGGAGCGGTAGACCTGCATCTCAATGTCCTCGGGGCGGATGTCCACCTGGATGGTGTTGTCCAGCTCAGGCATCACTTCCAGCGAGGCGAAGCTGGTCTGGCGGCGGGCGTTGGCGTCAAACGGAGAGACGCGCACAAGACGGTGGACGCCGTTCTCGCTCTTGAGCAGGCCGTAGGCGTTTGCGCCCTTGACCATCATGGAAGCGCTCTTCATGCCGGCCTCGTCGCCATCCTGATAGTCCAGTACTTCCACGCTCATGCCATGGGCAGCGGCCCACTTGTTGTACATACGGTAGAGCATCTCGGCCCAGTCCTGTGCCTCGGTGCCGCCGGTACCGGCATGGAAGGTCAGGATGGCGCTGTGGCCGTCGTACTCCCCAGAGAGGAGCGTGGCCATCCGGGACTCCTCGATCTTCTCCTCCAGGGTCTGGAAACCGGACTTCAGCTCTTCCAGCAGCTCCTCATCCTCCGCCTCCTGGCCCATCTCGCACAGGGCCGTCAGATCCTGCCACTCGGTCACCAGCTTGTCCTGGCGGGCGATCTTGTTCTGCAGCTGCTTGAGGCGCTGCTGCACCTTCTGGGATCGCTCCAGGTCGTTCCAGAAGCCGTCCTGGGCGGTCTCGTCCTCCAGCTTTCGGGCCTCCGCGCGGGCGCTGTCCATGTCCAGCGCGGCGGAGAGCTTCTCCAGCTCGGGCCCCAGGTCCCGGAGCCTCTGCTTATATTCGTCGTATTCGATCAAAGCCATGTGCTCTCTCCACTTCCTCAAATTTCATTAGCCATAGTATTATATCGGAGGAACGTTTGTTTGTAAAGAAAAACCCGTAAAAAAACGGAAAATCCCGGGCCGTCTGTGTATTTCAGGGGACAATTTCGTTTTCCAGGATGCGGCCGGACCGGAATCTTTTTTCCCGAATGGCGAAAAGTTCATAATTTGTTCATGATTGCCGGGCACTTTCCCGGTATGTTACATGTAGAGAGATAGAAGCTGGAAGCAAGCCTTTTGGAATATGATGGAGGAAAGAGGACTATGAAAACATTTTGGAAGAAAAAGCTCCCGGCGTGTCTGCTGGCGCTGGCGCTGCTGGCCGGAACCGTTCCCATGGCGTCTGCGGCCTCGGCGGATCTGACGTACGATGTGGACGAGGACAGCGGCGTCTGGCTGGATGCGGATGACTTTCAGGAAATCTATGAGGACGACAACGGCGGATACCTTGAATACGTGGAATTCACCGATTATGATGACTTTGACGATTACGGCTATTTCACCTTCGAGGACTTTGACCGTTACGGGTTCGACGACGTGGATTCCAAGGCGCTGGAGAACTACGAATTCTACTATGACCGTGCTGATGCGGACGATTACGACATCGACCTGGACACGCTGCGGTTTGAGACCTATGACAACATCGACAGCGACACACTGGATTTTGATGTCAGGCTGTACGGCGACGAAGGGTCATTCTATGCAACGGTCCGCATTGATGTGGAGGGTGGCTCCCGCTCCGGCTCCGGCGACGTGGAGCTGACCTACAAGGTGGACCCCGGCGACGATGTGACGGTGGACGCCGAGGACTTCTGGGATCTCTTTGACGAGGAAGACGGCCGCTATGACGAGCTGGAGTATGTGGAGTTCACCAGCTACGATGATTTCGATGACTTCGGATATTTCGGTGCAGACGGATACGACAGCGATGACTATATCCCGGACTATGAGCTCAATGACAGCGATCTGGACGATGCCATGTTCTATTACGACGAGAACGACGTCTGGTACGACTATGACTTTGAACTGGACACGCTGACGTTCTACGCCGACCGGAACGCCGACGCGGACACCCTGGCCTTTGACTTCACCATGCACGGCGTGGACGGTGACAAGGTATATGGCACTCTGTACATCGAGGTCGGCAAGGGCAGCGGCACCAGCAGCAAGGGCGACCTGACCTATCAGGTGGACCCGGACGACGATGTGACGCTGGACGCGGAGGATTTCTACGATTTCTTCTACGACGAGTCGGATTACGACGAACTGGAATACGTGGAGTTCACCGACTATGACGACTTTGACGATTACGGCTGTTTCTACGCCGACGGATACGATTCCGACGACTACACCCGGGATTACGAGCTGAACGACAGTGACCTGGACGACGCCGTGTTTTACTATGATGAGGACGATATCTGGGACGACTATGACTTCGAGCTGGACACGCTGACCTTTGCGGCGGACCGGAATGCCGATGAAGACACCCTGACCTTTGACGTCACCATGCGCGGCGTGAAAGGCGACAAGATCTCCGCCACCCTCACCATTGAGATCGGCAAGGGCAGCAGCACCGGCACCAAGGTGAAGGGCGACATCATTTACGAGGTGGATCCCGACGACAGCGTGACCTTTGACCGGGACGACTTCTGGGATTTCCTGGATGACGAGACCGGGGACGATCTGGAGTATGTACGGTTCACCGACGCCGACGGACTGGACGACTGGGGCGAGCTGTACAGCTACGACTACGATGATGACCGGACGTACTTTGACGAGAGCGACCTGGACGACGGTTATTTCTACTATGACAGCAAGGACCTGTTCTACGACGAGGACTTCACCCTGGATGACCTGACCTTTGTGGCGGACAGGGACGCCGACGGCAAGGTGGTGGAGCTGGACTTCACTGCCTACGGTGAGGACGGCGACAAGGCCTACGGCACCGTGGCCATCGCCATCGGCGATGTGGGGGGAACCGGCGTGGCCGCAGAGGGCGGCGATATCCGCTATTATACGGATTACAGCGGCCGAGTGCAGATCAACGCCAACGACATCGCCCGGTTCTTTGAGGAGAGCTACCCCGGCTATACCCTGCAGTATGTCACCTTTAAAGATGCGCCCACTTACGGCAGCCTGTACTACAACTACTACGGTACCAGCAGCTACGGCAGCTCCAGCAGCCTGCGCATCACCGACGACAACTGCGACGACATAGATTTCTACTTCAGTCCCTTCAGCAGCCAGCACGCCCTCAGCGAGCTGACATACATACCCAGCGGCGTCAACTACTGCGCCCAGATCCCCTTCACCGCTTACGGCTCCGGCAGCCGTTCTGTGTCCGGCACCATCCTCATCAGCGTGAACCTCAGCGAGGTGCCCGACGTTTACGGCCCCACGCCCAGAAACACGGCCGTCACCTTCCCCGCCGCCTCCATCTACACGGCGGTGGCCCAGTCCAGCGGCCTGGGTCTGGCCAGCATCCAGCTGCTGGAACTGCCCGCCACCAACGAGGGTGTCATCTACGTGGGCAGCGGCACCTCCAAGCGGGCGGACACCGAGACCCTGTACGGCTACTCCAGCGGCAGCGAGCGGATCAGCCAGCTGCGGTTCGTGCCGGCCAGCGGCTTCACCGGATCTGTGGAAATCCCCTATGTGGCCTGCAACAGCAGCGGCGATCCCATTGCCAGCGGCAAGCTTTGCCTGGGCATTGTCAGCGCTATGGAGGACTTCTCTGATATCACCTCCTCCACCTGGTGCTATAAATATGTACTGGAGCTCAGCGACGCCGACGTGATCGACGGATACAGCGACGGCACCTTCAAGCCCGACAACCAGGTGACCTACGGCGCGGCGCTGAAGCTCATCATGCTGGCCGCTGGCTATGACGAGCAGAAGCCGGTGAACTCCAACGTGTTCAGCGGCTATCTGGCCCGGGCGCAGGCGGACGGGCTGGTGTCCGGCAGCGTGAACCTGAACGCCCCCATCACCCGGCTGGCGGTCAGCCAGATCGCGGCCAAGGCCATGGGCCTCAGCATCAGCAACCTGTCCAGCGTCCGTCCCTTCACCGACACCACGGACCCCTATGTCCAGGCGCTGAATGCCGCAGGCATCGTGGAGGGCTACTTCAGCAACGGCACCAGCACCTTCAAGCCCTACAACACTCTGACCCGGGGCCAGATCTCCGCCATCGTCTGGCGGATGGAGCAAGCCCAGTAAACCTGGAAAACAACAGCGGACCGCTGAAGCGGTCCGCTGTTCTCTGTTATACAAAAGCACCGCAGAAAACTGAATGCATCTTTCCCCGCTCCTTTGGGGCAACCGGAAACGATGCGCCAAACCTTTCACCACAGCATTTGCCCTTATCTACGATGCGCCCAATGCGTATAAAGGTTTATGGGGGAGAGCGGTCACTTCAGCAGGGCGCTGTACACATCCTGAGGGATGGTGAACTCCACCATGCCCATGTAGCCTGCAGCCACTGCGTACTCGTCGAACACCAGAACCAGATCGCCGTCGGCGTTCCAGTAAAAGCTCTGCTCCGGGTCAATAGCGGTGAATTCGTCCGTCAGATAGCTCAGGGATGCGTCCGCGGCCATCTGCTCCTCCATCTGCCGCAGGACTTCCGCGGACAGGACAGAGACGTAGTCCGCATCAGGCCGGAACAGATCGCTGAGGGTGACGGCTTCACCCGTAGCTTTGTTGATGTGGTAGAATCGGGTGAAATTGTAGCCGCTGGCCTCGGTCCTCGTGGCATCGATCCGCAGAGTGAACCAAGTATCGCTGTCCGTCACCACAGAGGAGGTCACATCCAGGCCCTGGTAGCTCTCGCCCGCAGCCTCGCAGTCCGTCTGGAACTGGGCGATCAGCTGATCGGTATAGGCCTGCACCTGGTCGTTGATCTCGTCTGCAGCGCCGCTGCCGCCCAGCTCCGGGACGTGGACGTCGGCAGTGCTGTGACCATCGTCATACTGGTAATCCCGGAAGGTGATGACCCGCACCACGGCGCCCAGCACCGGGATTTCTTCCATGGCGGCAGCCGCCGCGGGAGATACATTGGGAATGGCCACGAATACGGCCAGGGCCGCGGCTACGCCGACCAGCCAGCGATAGGAACGTTTTTGCTTGTTTTCTTTCATGTTCGTCTCCTTTAAAGCGGCGCAGGTGTCCCGCACCTTTCCGGCATACGTCTCCGGCAGGGGGAAGGGTTCCTGCTTCGCCCGCTCTTTCAGTCGCTTGTCGAATGGCTCCACCTTGCGCACCTCATTCCTCGTGTAATAGTTGTTTTAGCCGGGACCGCCCTCGGGAGAGACGGGTCTTCACCGCCGCCTCGCTGATGCCCAGAACGGCGCTGATCTCCCGGATGGAGAGGTCCTCATAATAAAACAGGGTCACGACCGCCCGCAGGTCGCTGTTCAGCGCCATGACCGCCTGCCATAGAGACAGGCGCTCCGCCTGGTCTGCCGCCGGAGCCGGCAGGAAGTCCTGGATATCCGCCAGGTCCACCGTGGTCCTCCGCTTCCGGCAGAACTCATAGCACTTGTTGACCAGAATTTTCAGGATCCAGGGTCGGAACCGCGCCGGGTCCCGCAGACTGCCGCGGCCGGCATAGGCGGCGCAGATGGCCTCTTGCACGGCGTCCTCCGCATCTTCGTCCTGGTGAAGGATAGCCTTGGCAGTGCGGAACATGGTCTCCTGGTTTCGGATTACCTGGTCGCAGAATATTTCTTTGTCCAACAAAAAATTTGTCATGGCGGGACTGAGCGCTCCTTTGGGTTCGTTTGACCGGTCACTTATTAGGATGCGGTTTCCGCCGAAAAGGTGACAGCCGGAAGAAAGAAAAACAAAAAACCGTCCGCCTCTTTCCGGCGGACGGTTTCAGGCTCAGACAGACAGGGACTCGGCCAGCTCCAGGCCGGGGTTGTGCTTGGTGAGAAAGCCCACGGACCACTCCCCGCCGAATGCCACCAGCAGGCGGCCCTTGAAGTCCTCCAGCAGGGCGGCGCCGGTGCACAGCACCAGATCCTCCGGCTTGCAGGGGCAGGCGGTGATGACCCGCAGGTGCTCGTAGGGCAGTCCCTCCATGTAGAGCTCTACGCCGTACTCGCTCCTCATCCGGTACTGGAACACGTCGAACTGCAGGGTGCCCACGACGCCCACGATGACCTCCTCCATGCCGGTGTAGGGGGTCTTGAAGATCTGGATGGCGCCCTCCTGGGCGATCTGCTCCGTGCCCTTGATGAACTGCTTGCGCTTCATGGTGTCCTTGGGAGACACCCGCATGAAGTGCTCCGGCTCGAAGGTGGGGATGCCGGAGAACTTGAATTTCTTTCCAGGCACCGTCACCGTGTCGCCGATGGAGAAGATGCCGGGATCAAACACGCCGATGATGTCCCCGGCGTAGGCCTCGTCGATGACCACCATCCCCGGAAAACGCTCAAGCACCTTGACGATTTCCTCCCGTTCCAAGTCGTTTCCCGAAGGGTTGTTCGGCGAACAAAGGAATATCAGTTTCGTGTGTTCGTCCGCAGCAGCCAGCAATTTGCCGGCATCCAACCGGAAACCGTCGTCCAACAATACGGAACGATAGGACACGTCGTTGATGTCCGCACACACTTTATACATACCGTAAGTAGGAGCTATCGCCACCACGTTGTCCGTCTTCGGTTCGCAGAAAATCCGGAATGCCAAGTCGATGGCTTCGTCACTGCCGTTGCCGAGGAAGATTTGTCCGGGCTTCACGCCTTTGACGGGAGCCAACATCTCTTTCACCTCCAGTTGCAAAGGGTCGGGATAGCGGTTGTACGGGGCATTGTAAGGATTCTCGTTCGCATCGAGAAAGACGGAAGCCGCCGCACCCTTGTATTCGTCACGGGCCGAACTGTACGGCTTCAGCGCCCAGATGTTCGGGCGCACCAGTTTTTGCAAAGGTTTCATGCTCATTTCATTTCGGTTTTAATGGATTCCAATCTTACGGTCATGGCATTGCGGTGTGCATCGAGATGCTCGCCCGCCGCCATGAGTTCCACGGCCGGGCCGATGGCACGGACCCCCTGCGGCGTAAGTTCCTGAAACGTAATCTTACGGTGGTAGCTGTCCAAGTTGACACCGCTATAAGCCGTGGCATAACCGTTGGTGGGCAACGTATGGTTCGTGCCCGAAGCATAATCCCCCGCACTCTCCGGCGTATAAGAACCGAGGAACACGCTGCCTGCATTGACCACACGTTCGGCGGCCTGCATGTAATCGGCCGTTTCGATAATCAAATGTTCGGGCGCGTAGCAGTTGGTCAGTTCCAACGCCTCGTCCATGTCGCGCACCACGACGAATTTGCTGTGGGCCAATGCCTGCTCCGCGATTTCCTTGCGCGGAAGGGCAGCCAACTGGCGTTCCACTTCGTCCTGTACCTTGCCGACCAAAGCTTCGTCGGTCGTCACCAACAAGACCTGGCTGTCCACGCCATGCTCGGCCTGCGAAAGCAAGTCGGCCGCCACGAATACCGGATTGGAACCGGCGTCAGCCAATACCTCCACCTCCGAAGGTCCGGCGGGCATGTCGATGGCCACATCATGAAGCGACACTTGCTGCTTGGCCGCCATGACGTACTGGTTGCCGGGGCCGAATATCTTATACACTTTGGGCACGCTTTCCGTACCGTAGGCCATGGCGCCGATGGCCTGCACGCCGCCTGCCTTGAAAATACGGTTCACTCCGGCCACACGGGCTGCGCAAAGGATGGCAGGATGCACCTTGCCGTCGCGTCCCGGAGGCGTGCAAAGCACGATTTCACGGCATCCGGCAATCTTGGCCGGTGTGGCCAGCATCAGCACCGTGGAGAAAAGCGGCGCCGTCCCTCCGGGTATGTAAAGCCCCACCCGTTCTATGGGAACGGCTTTCTGCCAACAGGTCACCCCGGGACGGACTTCCACCTTCGTCGTTTCAAAGCGTTGGGAAGCGTGGAACTTCCCTATATTGTCGTGCGCCAAGCGCAAGGCATCCTTCAGTTCGGGCGACACCAGACGTTCGGCCTCGTCCATTTCTTCTTCCGTGACGGCCAGACGCTCCAGTTCCACATGGTCGAACTGCTTTTCGTAGGCCATGACGGCGCGGTCGCCGCCCGTCTTCACGTCGTCCAACACCCTGCATACGGTTTCACGCAACGTGTCCACGTTCATTACGGGACGTTTCAACAGTTCGTCCCATTCTTCTTTTTGCGGATATTTTATCACATTCATTTGCTGTCCTCCTCTTTTTGATATGAAAATACCAACCTGTCCGGCTCAAAGAATCATCTTCTCTACGGGAACGACCAGAATGCCCTGCGCTCCCAACTCCTTCAGCTTGGAGATAATCTCCCAAAAGCGGGACTCGTCGATGACAGTGTGCACACTGCTCCACCCTTCCTGCGCCAAAGGCATCACCGTGGGACTCTTGGCTCCGGGCAATACGGACACGACATCTTTCACCTTGTCCGACGGCACGTTCATCAGTACGTATTTCTTGTCTTCCGCACTCTTTACCGCCTCGATGCGGAACAGCAATTCGTCCAGAATAGCCTTCTTGGCATCGTCCATATTCCGGTTGGCGATGAGCAACGCCTCGCTCTTCATGACGACGGCCACCTCCTGCAAGTTATTGCTTACC
>ENA-ORUX01002795-ORUX01002795.1-human-gut-metagenome-genome-assembly--contig:-NODE-2795-length-10455-cov-4.394519_pt1 | contig 10455 bp, 7 predicted proteins | sample MGYA00242087_ERZ509225 | MGnify/ENA primary metagenome ERZ509225 (study PRJEB26280, sample SAMEA2338864) | human gut metagenome | biome: human gut; feature: human-associated habitat; material: faeces... | reverse complement strand
CTGCCCAGCGAAGGCATCCGCAGCAATATCCTTTCCTCGCTGGAAAAGAGTTTTGCCGGCAACCCGGCCAGCATCCAGCGTCTGGAGATGGTGGGGCCCAAGGTCGGCGCGGATTTGCGGAATGCGGCGCTTGAGGCCATGTATTTCGCCATCCTGCTGATTACCGTGTACATTTCCGGGCGCTTCGAACAGCGCTGGATGATCGCCGCGCTCATGGCGGCGGTTCTCGGTTCGGCCATGTACGTCATGGGCTTCCTCGGGATGGACATGGTATACCGGGTGATCGGTGCCTTGGCGCTGACCTTGCTCATTTCTTGGAAGCTCAAGTTGAATTATGCCCTCGGTGCCATCGTGGGGCTTTTGCACGACGTCCTGATCACCTTGGGGCTGTTGGCGATGATGGGCAAAGAGATCGACCTGAACATCATCGCGGCGCTGATGACGCTCGTGGGCTACTCGCTCAACGACACCATCATCGTGTATGACCGTATCCGCGAAAACCTCCAGAACCAGCCGGAAGACAACCCCGCCCCGTTGGCCGACATCATCAACCTGAGCGTGAACCAGACCCTTGGCCGTACGATCATGACCTCGGCGACGACCCTGATCGCCGCCCTGAGCCTGACGATCCTTGGCGGCGGTGCGATCCACGACTTCGCGCTGACCATGAGCCTCGGCGTGTTTATCGGTACGTTCTCTTCCGTCTTCGTCTCCAACCCGATCCTGCTCCTGCTCGGCGATACCCGCCAGTATATGGTGGCCCGCAAGAAGGTGGAATACGAGCGCCCCGGCGAACACGGGGTCGTGTAAGTTTTTCAAGAGGAGCGGAGGAGGGCGTTTTGAAAAAGTGCTCCCTCCCCGGACCCCCTCCAGCAACACTTTGGCTTTATTGAATCCCTGCTCCCAGCTTTCCTGAATGAAAAACGGAGGACGTTTCTGCGTCCTCCGTTTTTTGTCGTCTGTCTTTCGTCTTTCCCAAACAGGTTAAGGCAAGCGCCGCTATCTCTCCTCAGGCATGACGATAAGGGCGGACGGGTCGGTGTGGATGAGGATGCGGTCGAGCTTGGGTGCGCAGGTGCGGAGGCGGCGTTCCATGTCCGTGGCGACATCGTGGGCGGCGGCAAGGGACAGATCGCCGTCGATGATGCAGTGGAAGCTGACCAGCGGCGTCCCGCCCATATGCGTCAGGCGCAGGTCGTGCACATTGGACACCATCGGAAATTCCGGGAGTATGCTGTCCACGGCGGCGCGCACATAATGGAGATCCGCGTCGAAGGGCAGGGCGTTTTCCGGAGCGCAGAGGCGATCTTCCGGCTCGATGTGCGTTTCGATGCGGGTTGTGTTGAGGCGCTTGCCGAGGGCTTTCTCGAACATCACGACGTATTCGTGGGCTTCGCGCAGCGTCATATCCGGAGACGCCTCCACATGCAGAAACACGAGGAGCCCTCCGCTTTGTTCGGAAAGGATCAGGTTGTGGACGGAAAGCTTGTGCGCGGCGGCAACCGTGCGGACGAGCTGGAGCATACTTTCCGTTTCTTCCTGCGCGGGTTCGACGTGTACGGTAATATCGGCGGAGGGTACGATTTCGTGCGCGATGTCCTCAATCACGCAGGATACGTCGTGTGCGGCGTCGAGGCGCAGGGTGGCGGGGGCTTCGACCGTGATGTCCATAAACACGTCGGCACCGCTTTCGCGCACGCGCAGGCGGCGCACCCGGCAGAGGGGGAGCTGCTTGGCGAGAGCCTGTTCCAGGGCCTCGGAATGTTCCTTGCCGCCCCCGTCAAGCAGCATGGTCACGGCCCGGCGGGAGAGCCGGAAGCCCACAACGACGACGATGCCCGAAACGAACAGCGCGGGGATGGCGTCCGCCATATGCAAAATGCTCCGGAAAGGGCTGTCCGCCGGAAGGTATTCGCTGGCCTGCACGCAAAGCAGGCCGACGAGCACGACTCCGGAGGACCAGATGTCCGTGGTGAAATGCAGGGCGTCGGCTTCCAGCGCCTGGCTTTTGTGCTTTTGGGCGACGCGGCGGAGCATGGCGGCCCGGTTGACGTCCACGAGCAGGGAAATGAGGATGATGATCACGCCCCACCATGACGGGGTGATTTCGGGGGCGTCGAAGAAGAGCCGGTTGACGGCTTCGTGCACGATCCAGCCGCAGGTGACGAGCAGCAGGACCGTTTCCGCCAGCGCGGAAAGGTTTTCGATCTTGCCGTAGCCATAGGGATGGGTTTCGTCCGCGGGGCGGGCCGCGACGCGGACGGCGAAGAAGGTGATGCCCGCGGCTACAAGGTCAAGGCTGCTGTGCAGGGCCTCGGAAAGGATACCGAGGCTGTTGGTGGCGAGCCCGGCTCCGAGCTTGATGAGCGTCAGGAACAGCGCCCAGAACAAAGACGAGAGGGCCGCGTGTTGTTTTTCGGAATGCGCTTCGTGGTGCGCGGTTTCGGTAGTCATGAAAACACTCCGGGGAAATGGCCGCCCCTTTGCGGCCGTTCACGGAAAGAGCGTTAGGGCGTCAGCTCAGTACGCCGTGCTCATAAAGGATTTTCAGGCCGATGCCGATAAGGACGCAGCCGCCCACAAGTTCGGCGCGTCGGCCAAAAATGTCCGCATGTGCGAGCCCTTTTCCCGCCAGCAGGCCAAGGGCCGTGATGACGGCACAGACCACGCCGATCAGGGTGGACGGCCCCCATACGTTTATGTTGAGGAGCGAGAAGGAAAGCCCCACGGCCAGGGCGTCGATACTGGTCGCCACCGCGAGGATGAGCAGCTTGCGTCCTTTGGTGGGATCAACCGAACAGCTTTCCCCGTCTTCGGAATCGTCTCCGCCGCCCCGGATCATGTTGCCGCCGATCCATGCCAGCAGCGCGAAGGCGATCCAGTGATCCCACGATTCGATGAATCCGCGCACGGTCAAGCCAAGGGCCCATCCGATCACGGGCATCAGGAACTGGAAAAAGCCGAACGTCAGCGAAAGGCGCAAAAAATGCACGGCCGTCACCCGTTTGAGGGCGCAGCCCGCACAGACCGACACGGCGAAAGCATCCATGGCCAGTGCAACGGCAATGGCGAACAGTTCTGGGAAACTCATAGGGTGTTATGGGGGTTAAGGTTATGGGCGTCAAAACCGATCCGGTTGTTGTGAGGCCTTCGGCTCTTGCTGTCAACCTTTTGCGGAGAGGTGTATAGGATACCGGGGGAGGGAAGGGGAAAACGTTCTGAAGAACGTTTCCCCCTTCCTTTCCCATTTCAAAGACTTTCGATTGGTGGGGAGGCTGCGCGGTGGGCGTCCCGTTGTGTGGAAGTATTGGCAAGGCCGGTTGGGTGTATGTAGCTGCGGGGAGAATTTATTTTAATGCATGTAGAAAATACCGGTAGCGACGAGGACGACGGCAAGGAGTTTGACCGCGGAAAATTTTTCCCCAAGGAAAAATACGGCGAGGAGCATACCGAAAATGACGGATGTTTCACGCAGGGCCGCGACCATCGCTATGGGGGCCTTGGTCATGGCCCAAAGGGCTACGCCGTAGGAGCCGAGGCTGCACAGGCCGCCGAAAAGGCCCAGACCAAGCTGGACGAGGCGTTGCAGCTCTACCTGACCGGGACGCTGGAGCCTGCCCAGAAAGCCTACAACGAGCGGTACGTCTGCGATTATCCGCTGGGCCTTGCGGGGGCAGAGCAGTACCGTGCCCAGTACGAGAGCTTGGTCCGCATTGACCTGGAGCGGTACGCCGCCCGCCTCGAGCAGGCCCAGAAAGACTGCAAGGACCGCTTCCGCAAGGACATCCTCTTCCGGATGAAAGACGATATCTTCAACGCCCGGCGGCAGTTCCGGGAGCTGAACAAGGTGATGGAACAGCTGACCTACGGCGAAGAGGTCTACCGCTTTGAGCTGGAGCCCAGCCGGGATCCCCAGCTGGCGGCGTTCTATCAGGTCATTGTGGACAAAGGCAACCAGCAGATGACCGATTCCGATTCGCTGGACAACATCGCCGCCACCGCCGACCCCGTTTACGAGCGGCAGGTGGATGAGCTGATGGAAAAGATCATGGCCGATGTGGACGAGAACACCCGCGCCCGGCAGGAGGGCCGCCGCCCCGAGGGCGTCACCCTCTCGGACTATGTGGATTACCGCACCTATCTGGATTACGACATCAAAGTGACCAACACGGTGTCCGGCCAGCAGGCCTATCTCTCCCGCGTCAGCCGGGATTCCTCCGGCGGCGAGAATCAGGCCCCGTTCTATGTGGCTATCTGCGCCAGCCTGCTGCAAATTTACCAGAAGAGCGAGAACAGCATCCGGCTGGTGCTGCTGGACGAGGCGTTCAGCAAGATGACCAGCGACCGCATCCGCCCCATGATGGAGCTGTTCCGCCGCCTGCAATTGCAGGTGCTGCTCATCTCCACGGTGGAGAAGAGCACGGCCATCCAGCCTTATTGCGACATTACCTATTCCATTGTGCGCCATGGCGACGCCAACGCCATCGCGCCGTTTTACCGGCTGACGCCGCCCGCGCCGGAGACCGAAGAGCCCCAAAAGGAGAACGAAGATGAATGAGACGCTGGCAAAATTCTGGCTCTTTGCCACCCACTGGACAGAGCTGGATGTATTTGAGACCGAAGAGGAGCTGAACGACGAGATCGAGCTGCTCCACCGCCAGAACCTGCCCACCAAGGTCCGCGAGCGGACCAACAAGGAGGGCAAAGAGGAGCTGGTGCTCTACGTCAAACAGGCCGACCGCGATTACGCCCGCTACTGCACGGGCTGGCGGCCTGGGATGTGAAACAGAAGAAAGGAACACAGCAAAAAAGAGCACGCAAACGCGTGCTCTTTTTTGCATCTGGGGTTCTTTAAGCGTAATGCCGGTTGATGGCATTGACAACGGCGCAGAAATCCATATCGGCAATGGAAAGCGGGGTATCCTCTTCAAAGCCGGTGGAGAGCACGAACAGCAAATTACTGAACTCATAAATGTGCTCGACGTTTGCAGAAGAAAGGTTCTCCCGGATACGGTCTGCTTTGGAGAGCAGCAACAGATGCTGATACTGCTCGTTGATCTCCTGCGTGCGGCCATTGGGGTGGGCGTAATTGAGGTGCTGAGTAGGCGTCAGGGCAATGATATTTTCCAGATAGAAGCTGATCTCCGGGTAAAGCGATTTCGGGAAGATGTGGTGCATGTGTGTTGCCTTGTCCAGCAGGTGTGCAGGTTCCAGATGTTCGGTCTGCCCGTTCCGGGTCTGATCGTTGAAAATGCGGAGGAAGCGTGTAGCCTTATTGGATTGGTAGCGGTAGTAATCCTCGTTGATCTCAATGGGATGCGTTGCCGCATACTCTTTCCGAGTGACGCCTTTGGGCTTGTCGGCATAGATGTCCCGAAAGTTGGGGCGGTTGTACATCAGCATATCATAGGTAATGAGATCGGCAGAGAGATCTCCGCCTTTCGTGCCACGGGTATTGTGAGAGTATGCCAATGGATTCAGTACTTTGGTGAAGATGCGGCCGCATTCCAAGGGCTTATTGATTTTGGTGTACACGAGTGTGAAATTAAAGAACGCGTTCCGGACCTCCGTATAAGTTTTTGAAGAGGGAGATTGCAGAAATGTATGAAAAAACGGCCAAAGTCCACTATCATGGAGTGTTTTTTCGATGTAAAGAACTAGAAAAATGAGTGCATTCCGTTCTCGTAGAGCAATGTATTCCAAAATATTGATTTGTTTGACCCAGTAGTAATTTTTGCCCTTTATTTTTTGTTTGCCAAGCACATTTGCATAAGCCAGCAGTTCCATGGGCTGCTGAAAAAATTTGTCGTATTCATGCTTTGCATTTTTATTTTTGAGAGTAGGCTTTTTAAAAACGGCTTCAACGTACTGGCTGGCATATTCAGAATGCCAGATTTCTTTAGAGGTAAAAGCATAGCTTTCCGGAGATGGATCATCCGCAACATAGTTGCAGATAAAGTCAGCAACGGCGCATACAACATCCGGTGTACACTTCTGGTCAATCCAGCGGCCATTGCCGCTTTCACGGATGTCATAGTCGGACTGTGCCAGAAAATCACGGATCGACTGTTGGGTCAGCATCATACATCCCTCACTTTACACGATCATAAAAAGGAAAGTTGAACGGAGGTGTCAAATTTTTCGGGCGCGGGTTTTGCCTCGTCCCGCAGCAGGCCGTAGAAAAACACCGAGCAGGCGTCCACGTTCAGAGAACGCGTCTGGAAGTTCCGCGCGATCTGATAGAATGCCCGGTACTCTTCCGAGGAAAAGTACGCGAGCTGCTTTTCCGTGGGGACAATGCCGCCTTTGGGGATCAGGATGGCAAGGGAGCCGTTCACCACACAGTGGGGAGGCTTTTTCATCATGCGCGGTTTGTAGGTCATGTTCGGGGTAAGATAAACATTGGGCGCATCGAGATACTGGAAGACGGAAAGGGGCTTAGCCGCAGCGTAAGAAATGTAGGAATCGTATCCGGGAATGTCCAGAATCTCTTTTCCGTCATCGCTCAGGTTGCGGGATTTCAGCACCCGAAGCTCACCGGAAGAAGAAAGGAACTTATTGGTGAGCTGGCGGTCCCGGAACACTTCAAAAACATCAAAATCCAGCTTTCGGCAAACAGAGTCGAACAGTTGGTTCCGGTAAATGATCCAGTAGGGAAGCTCCGGGTCAAAAATGTACGCCTGTGGCTGGGTGAGATGGAGCCGGTGCGTGAGCGAAAAAACTTTGGTGTTGGCCGGGGCCGCTAGATTGTTGATGAAAATGGCAATGGTCTCCACCAGAATGCCCGGGAAGCCCTTTTCGCCAAAGTCCAGAATGGCATCCACCGATTTTTGCGCCAGCTCTGCACGGGTGGTGGAAAACTCCGGCGTGTTGAGGAGGAACTTGGGGAAAACCAGCGCAACGTATTTGGCAAGACGGAGCGATTTTTCCAGAAAAAACGAGCAGATGTTGCTGGTGTTCTTGTTTTTCGCTTCCAGACGGTAGAGCGGGAGGCGGGGATCACTGGCTTTTAATTTAAAAAAGGGAGGGTTCCCGATCACATAGTCGTACCGGTCCGGGAAATCATGCAGGAGAAAGTCATCGTTGATGTAACGGATGGTGCAGGTGTCGGGAACGTGATACTTTTGTAAGAGGATTTTCGCCAGCTCCAGGCTGGCTGAGTCGATATCCACGATATCCAGCTGGAGGTTCTTCCCTTCAAATTTTTTGAGGATGAACGGGATAAAATTTCCAACTCCGACGGAAGGCTCCAGGATCCGGACGGTTTCCTGCTCGGAGACGGGGAGGGTCTTCATCATTTCGGTAATGAGGGTCTTGCTGGTAAAAAAAGCGGCGGTCTCCGTCCGGTTGGTGTTGGAAAGCTCTGCGATTCGGCTCAGGGTAGAGAAAGCCAGGTCCAGAGGATTTTCCGTGAGAAACTCTTTCAGGGCCTCGGCATCGGACAGGCGATTCGCCGCGATGATCTTGTTGATCTCAAGGGTCGGGAGCGGCGGGTGTGCCAGGGCATCCGCAATCTTTTCTGCAATGGAGTGAAAAATGGCGGTAGGAACAGCCTCGCCTAAGGACTGGCGAATCTTCGTCTCCTCTTTTTTGAGAAACGCGCGCTTCTCTTTTTCCGGGAGCTGGTTGAGGGTGTCCGGATCGCGGTCCACCCAGCGGAAAGATTCGGGGACGGTCATCATCCGCATGATCTCGCGGATGCTGAAAACACGGTCGTCGCTGGGGTGGATGGTGTTCTGGCTGGCCAGCAGGTCGTTCCGGGTATGGATGCAGGGGCCTACTTTGTCCCAGTACTGGCGCTTGTATTTGTCGTGGTTCTTTTGCTTGTTGATGACGATTTCGCCGTTGATGATCTGGTGTGGCTTTTTGTTGTCATCCGGGTTTTCAAACGCCGACTGTCCCTCTTTTAAATCCGCGATCCAGGCGCGCATATGTTCCGGGTAAATGCGGAACGCATGGTAAATATCGGTGGGGTCGATCTCGCCAAATTCCTTGAGTGGCTTCATGTCGCCGATGACTTCCCGCAGGGTGCGCTCCGGCAGAAGATCCGGGTAGAGTTCCAGCGGGGAAATGCTGTCTGCATAATCCTTGGAAACGCCAATCACGACAGTCCGCTGGCGGCTGGAGCAGGCCCCGTAGTTTTTAAAATTGATGATCCGGGCAGCATAGGAATACTCCTGCCCCAGGCTGCGCTCAATGGCATCGGCAATGGATTTGTTGGTGCCGTCGAGATCGGTGCAGATCGTTTTCATGAATGCAGGGACGTTTTCAAATACAAAGAAGCGCGGGTTGATCTTTTGAATGATCTTGATGGACTCGACCACCAGAGAATTCCGTACGATCTCCGTGTCGGTCTTTTTCTGGTTTGCAATGGACATGCCCTGGCAGGGAGGCGTTGCAATGACGACATCCACGCGGGAAAGGTGCTCTTTGGCTTTCCAGAGCTCCAGCTGATCGTACAGGAGCTTTTTGGTCTGTTCCTGCGTGATGTCACCGCAGATGTAACCGCCGGGATATTTGCATTTCTGATTATAGCGCTGGATGTTGAGCCGCCGTTCCAGCAGCTCGTTGGTGGCAATGCAGTCAAAGCCAGCCATCTTGAAGCCATAACAGCCGACACCGGCACTGCTGAATAAGCTGATATATGTGGGTTTGTGTTGGGTGTTCATACTCTTGACCTCGCTTACACCGCTTATGTTGAATGCCTGTGAGAATGTGGGGTACAGGGGATGTCAAAAGCATTCCATAACAAAGTGATTTCTCTTTAGTATAACACGAGAACGGCGGATTGCAACCTGCTTTTGGAGCGGAAAAGACGCTTTTTTGCCGTACAAACGAAAAAAACAAACTTGACAATAAAAATGAACTTTGTTATACTCTTTTCTGCTCATCGGAGGGCTGTTTCAACGTAATGGAAAGGCCGGATAAGATGCCGCAGCGAGTGTCTGCCCGGAGGCTGTGTTGGCCGTAGCCACACAGCAGAGGAGGGCAGGCATCGTGCTGCTGGTCTTGTCCGGCCTTTTTGCATTTTTTTGGATCTACCAGGAAAAGGAGATTTCATGGCAAAGCAGAAAATCCAATTATCGGATCATTTTAATTATTCGCGCCTGCTGCGCTTTGTGCTGCCCTGCATCGGTACCATGCTGTTCACGTCCATTTATGGGATCGTGGACGGTCTGTGTGTCTCCAACTTTGTGGGCAAAACAGCCTTTGCAGCGGTCAACCTGATCATGCCGCTGCCCATGCTCATTGGCACGGTGGGCTTTATGCTGGGCACCGGCGGCAGCGCCATTGTGGGCATCACCCTGGGCGAGGGGGACGAGGACAAGGCGAACCGCTATTTCAGTCTGTTTGTCCTGGCGGCGTTCCTTGCTGGCGTGGCGCTCTCGGTGCTGGGCCTGTTCATCCTCCGCCCGGTGGCGATCCTGATGGGTGCCAAGGGCGAGATGCTGGATTTCGCCGTCCGGTATGGCCGGGTGCTGATGGTCAGCGTGCCCACCTTTATTTTACAGAACATGTTCCAGAGTTTCTTTGTCACGGCGGAAAAACCGACACTGGGGTTCTGGTTCACGGTGGGTGCAGGCTGCACCAACATGGTGCTGGACGTCGTGCTGGTGGGCTGGCTCCGCTGGGGCGTGGAGGGCGCTGCCATTGCAACATTCATCAGTCAGATCGTGGGCGGCGTGCTGCCGGTGTTCTATTTCCTGGACCATAAGACTACCAGCCGCCTGCATCTGGGCAAAACGGAGTTTCACGGCAGCGTGCTCAAAGCGGCCTGCATCAACGGCTCCTCCGAGCTGATGACCAATCTTTCCATGTCACTGGTCAACATCCTCTACAACTACCAGCTCCTCCGCTTTGCAGGCGAGAACGGTGTGGCGGCTTATGGCGTCATCATGTACGCGGCGTTCCTGTTTGTGGCGGTCTTCGTGGGCTATGCCGTGGGCAGCGCTCCCATCGTCAGCTACCACTACGGTGCCCGGAACCATGCCGAGGTGCATAATCTCTATACCAAGAGTCTGCGGCTCATCGGCGTGGTAGCGGTCATCATGACGGCAGTGTCCATGCTCATCATCCCCTATGTGGCAAAGATCTTTGTGGGCTATGATGCAGAGCTGCTGGAGCTGACCAGCCATGCCTTCCGCGTGTATGGCCTGAGTTTCCTCATCATGGGCTTCAACGTCTACGGCTCTTCGTTCTTCACGGCCCTGGGCGACGGTGTGACGAGCGCGCTGATCTCGTTCCTGCGCACCATGTTGTTCCAGCTGGCGGCAGTCATCCTGCTGCCCATGGTACTCAGGATCGAGGGCGTCTGGCTGGCCATTACAGCAGCGGAGCTGGCCGCTCTGGTGGTCACGGTGTACATGTTCATCACCAAAGATAAAGTGTTCCATTACCGGAAAGTACAGTTTACAAGGGACTACACAGGGTAGGTATCTGACGGGAGGGGTGCCG
>ENA-ORUX01002793-ORUX01002793.1-human-gut-metagenome-genome-assembly--contig:-NODE-2793-length-10471-cov-3.950461_pt1 | contig 10471 bp, 9 predicted proteins | sample MGYA00242087_ERZ509225 | MGnify/ENA primary metagenome ERZ509225 (study PRJEB26280, sample SAMEA2338864) | human gut metagenome | biome: human gut; feature: human-associated habitat; material: faeces... | reverse complement strand
TTCAACTCTGTGGGCGGTGTCAGCTTTGCCGTTGCAGGTGTCACCATCAACCTGTCCGGTCTGGCTGTGGCCGCGATCGCAGGCATCCTGCTGAACGCTATCCTGCCCGGCAACGACTACGAGTTTGATGCTGCCGACGGCTCCGAAGCCGCTACCAGCAGCAACCTGCAGGTCTGATCTCCCATAGAAGAAGGAAGAACAAGGCAGAAGCCGTCCTGTGTGTGCAGGGCGGCTTTGCTGTTTTTAAGGTGCACAGGGCAAAGCACACAGTTTTTGAGGATGGTTTTTAGTGACCCTGCCGGAAATTATCTGTAAGGTAAAATAAATAGGAATTATTCTTAAAATTATCCTTGACTAACTAGGAATTATTCGCTATAATAGAGCCATGGAAAGGGAAGTGCACAAAGCACAAAACTTCTTTCCATGGCTCTTTCTATACCCGGCAGCGCGGCTGCCCCGCATAGAAACAACAGGCGGGTGGTTTCCGTCCTGTATCATTTTTAACAGATCGAATGGAGGTAAATTCTTATGAAGAAATACGTTTGCACCGTTTGTGGTTATATCGCTGAGGGTGAGATCCCCGCTCAGTGCCCCGTTTGCAAGGCTCCCGCTTCCGCTTTTGTGGAGAAGACCGGCAACACCTATGTTACCGAGCACGTTGTTGGCATCGGCAAGGCAGAGGGCGTGCCGCAGGAGATCGTTGATGGTCTGCGCGCTAACTTCGAGGGCGAGTGCAGCGAGGTCGGTATGTATCTGGCTATGGCTCGCGTGGCAGAGCGTGAGGGCTACCCCGAGATCGCCGAGGCCTACAAGCGCTATGCTTACGAGGAAGCTGACCACGCATCCCGCTTTGCAGAGCTGCTGGGCGAGGTCGTGACCGACAGCACCAAGAAGAACCTGATGATGCGTGCCGAGGCCGAGTGCGGTGCCTGCGCCGGCAAGATGGATCTGGCCAAGAAGGCTAAGGCGCTGAATCTGGATGCCATCCACGACACCGTCCACGAGATGGCAAAGGACGAAGCCCGTCACGGCCGCGGCTTTGAGGGCCTGCTGAAGCGCTACTTCAACACCGAAGTCTGATAAGGGTTCCCCGGTTATCTATGCTGCCCGCTGCAAGGACATTCTGCCCTGCAGCGGGCTTTTTGTGTTTCAATCGTGGTGACGACTTCTTTCGTAAAAATGGAGCACCGGAGCGTCCGCAGGCGCTCCGGTGCTCCGAAACAAAATGGGATCTTAAAGATGCGCAAAGCGAACGCGGCGTACATTCAAAATCGTCCTACTTACAAAAAAGGCAGCTGCGCAGAAATCCACGCAGCTGCCTTTTGCATTTTCGCCTTACTGAATGCCGGTGACAGGATAATCCTGTGCCTCCACGGCCTTCTTCAGCACCTCATCCTCTACTTCAGCGTTCAGGGTGACGATGGCAGTAACTCTTTCGTGGCTGACAACAGCCTCGTCCACCTGCGGCAGAGCCTCCAGCGCCTTCTTAACGCGGGCTTCACAGTGGGGGCACATCATGCCTTCTACGGTCAGGGTCTTTTTCATAGCGGTCTCCTCCTTTTGATTAGATGCAGTTGTATCTTCCTCCGCTGCGGGCTGCACAAGGGCAGCGGGCAGGGCAGGGACGTGTTTGGGCGGGTGGTCACGCTTTGCGCTGTGCAGGTCAAACAGGTTCAGCCGCAAGGCGTTGCTCACCACGCAGAAGCTGGAAAGGCTCATGGCAGCTGCGCCGAACATGGGGTTCAGCGTCAGCCCCAAGGGAATGAACACACCGGCTGCCAGCGGGATACCGATGATGTTGTAGATAAACGCCCAGAACAGGTTTTCGTGAATGTTGCGCAGGGAAGCGCGGCTCAGCCGGATGGCGGCGGGCACATCCGAAAGCTTGGAGTTCATCAGCACTACGTCCGCAGCGTCAATGGCTACGTCCGTGCCTGCGCCGATGGCAATGCCGGTGTCGGCGCGGGTCAGGGCAGGGGCGTCGTTGATGCCATCGCCTACCATGGCTACCTTGCCGTACTTTTGCAGCTGCCGGATAACAGCCTCTTTGCCCTCCGGCAGCACCCCGGCAATCACCTCGTCCACACCGGCCTGCCGGCCAATGGCTTCGGCGGTGCGCTGGTTGTCACCGGTCAGCATCACCACCCGGATGCCCATATTCCGCAGCTCCCGGATGGCCTGCGGGCTGTCCTCCTTGATGGTATCTGCAACCGCGATAACGCCCAGCAGACGGTGAGCGCCGCCAAAGAAGAGGGGAGTTTTACCCTGTGCAGCCAGCGCAGCAGCCTGCGTTTGCAGCGCAGCAGGGATAGCGACCTTTGCACCGATAAAGGCAGCATTGCCGCCAAAGATCTCCTTGCCCTCCAGCTTGGCGGTAAGGCCGTTGCCCGGCAGGGCGGTAAAATCGGTAACAGAGGGCAGCTCCAGCTGCTTTTTCTCCGCATAGGCCAGCACTGCCCGCGCCAGCGGGTGCTCGCTGCGGCCCTCCAGCGCGGCAGCCAGCGTGAGCAGCTCGGTTTCGGTCACGTCCGCAGCGGGCAGAAGGTCGGTGACAGTGGGCTCGCCGCAGGTGATAGTGCCGGTCTTGTCCAGCGCTACGATGCGGGTACGGCCAGCTTCTTCCAGCGCCGCAGCGGTCTTGAACAGGATGCCGTTCTTCGCACCAAGGCCGTTGCCCACCATAATAGCCACCGGCGTTGCCAGACCCAGCGCACAGGGGCAGCTGATGACCAGCACCGAGATGCCCCGCGCCAGCGCGTAGCCCACATCCCGCCCCAGCAGCAGCCAGACAAGGGTGGTGACCACCGCAATGCTGATGACCGCAGGCACGAAAAAGCCGGATACGGTATCGGCGATCTTTGCAATGGGGGCTTTGGTGGCGGCGGCATCGCTGACCATGCGGATGATCTGCGCCAGCGTGGTGTCCTCGCCCACGCGGGTAGCGCGGCACTGCAAATAGCCGGACTGGTTGGTGGTGGCGGCGCTTACCTTATCGCCCACGGCCTTGTCTACCGGGATGCTCTCACCGGTCAGGGCACTCTCGTTCACGGCGCTGCTGCCCTCCAGCACAATACCGTCCACCGGGATGTTCTCGCCCGGGCGCACCACAAAGATATCTTCTTTCTGCACCTGTTCAATGGGTACGGTCACCTCGGCACCGTCCTGCAGCAGGGTGGCAGTTTTGGGGGCAAGCTTCATCAGGCTCTTGAGCGCATCGGTGGTCTTACCCTTAGAGCGTGCTTCCAGCATTTTGCCTACCGTGATGAGGGTCAGGATCATGGCGGCAGACTCAAAATAGAACTCCATCATGTAGTGCATGACCAGTTCCTCGTTGCCGTGCAGCTGCGCATCGGTCATGGCAAACAGGGCGTAGGTGCTCCACACAAAGCTTGCCATCGAGCCCATAGCCACCAACGTGTCCATGTTGGGGGAGCGGTGCACCAGCCCTTTGAAGCCGTTGATGAAAAACTTCTGGTTGATCACCATCACGATGCCCGCCAGCAGCAACTGCACCAGCCCCATGGCAATGTGGTTGCCGTCAAACCAGCGGGGCAGCGGCCAGCCCCACATCATGTGTCCCATGGAAAAGTACATCAGCACCAGCAAAAAGCCCAGCGAGGCGATAAGCCGCCGTTTCAGCTTGGGCGTTTCGTGGTCAGCCAGCGCGTCCAGCTCTGCGCTGGTGCTGGCGGCTGCGGCAGCCTTTTTGGGGCTTGCACCGTAACCGGCCTGCTCTACGGTGCGGATAATGGCGGCATCCTCTGCGGTGCCCTCCACGCCCATGGAGTTTGTCAGCAGGCTTACCGAACAGCCGGTGACGCCCGGCACGCTCTTTACGGCCTTTTCTACCCGGGCAGAGCAGGCCGCGCAGCTCATGCCGGTAACGTTGAATTGTTCCATTGCTATTTCTCCTTGTGGTCAGTTTGCCCGGCGGGCGGTCATTTCATCAGCTTGGGCAGCAGCCGGAGCAGTTCTTCCAGCTTTTCGTCGCTGCCGGCACGCAGGTCGTCCGCCACGCAGCTGCCGATGTGCTGCGCCAGCAATTCCCGGGAAAAGCTGTTCAGCGCCGCATTGGCTGCAGCCACCTGTACCAGAATATCCACACAGTAGGCTTCCTTTTCCAGCATCCCGCGGATGCCGCGTACCTGCCCTTCAATGCGGTTCAGGCGGTTGAGCAGGGCCTTGTATTCCTCCGGGCTGCGCTCTTTGTGGCGGCAGCAGCAGGGGACAGCAGCATCTGCCGCAGCGTCCGCTTCCGGCGCATTATCGCAGCAACAACAGTGCTTTTGGTTCTCTTCCATCTCGGAATCGCTCCCTTCATAAACCCCCATGGGGTATATTTTGCTTGCAACAGCAGTATAGCACACAATATCCGACAATTCAAGTAGGAAATGAAATATAAATGGTGCTGCAAACAAAAAATGGTTCAGAAACGCCGCAGGTGTTTCTGAACCATAAATTTAAAAGTAAAATTCCGCTGCACATAAGAAAACGAGGGAAGCCCCGCAGGCTTTCCCTCGTTAAAATTCTTACTTTACTTCCAGAATGCGCGGTGCGAACAGACTCCACATCTTGCCCCACCAGTACCAGTCGTGGGAGACGTCACCGCCCCAGATCTCCAGATGTGCGGGCATTCCCTGATCCTTCAGCAGATCGGCCAGTGCCTGCGTATCGTCCAGTGCATCGCCCTCGTAGGCGCCCTGACCGGCGCAGAGGATCAGGCTGTTCTCCTCAGCCTTAGCCAGCGCAGGCTTGTTGGCAATGCCGCTTTCCTGCAGATAGGCAAGGGGAGAGCAGCGCAGCACCATGTCGTCGCTGTCAGTGCCCCAGAAGCGGGTCAGGTCGTAGATACCGCCCATGCCCACAGCACCTGCAAACAGGGTGGGACGGCGCAGACGGCAGTGGACGGCGTGGTAAGCGCCCAAGTCCACACCGGCAGTCCAGATCCGGGTGCCCTTTTTGGCGTTGTTCAGGGTCAGAATGCGGGGAGCCAGCTCAGCGGTCAGGTAGACGAAATACTTTTCCTGCAGCTCGGCGCGGCGGCGCTGGGGCAGATCACCATTCAAAAGACCCTCGCCGTCCACGGCATCCGCGCAGAACAGCTGCACCTTGCCCTCGTTCAGCAGCTGGGCAATGGCATCGGGCATCCCGTTGTTCTCCCAGTCGTAAAAACGGCCGCCGCGGGCGGGCAGTGCCAGCACCGGCACACCGGCATGGCCGTACACCTTAAACTCCATCTCACGGCCAAGAACCGTGCTCCACTCTTTGTAATAGGTACCCTGGATCATAAATCAAGCACTCCTTATTTTATCATTCACCGGCCCGGGCACAGTCGTTGCGCACCGGTGCCGGATTTGGAAGCTATAATCAGACAAACTGGTTGCGCTGCGGGTCGTAATCGTAGCCCACAGCGTGCAGCTTTGCGCACAGACCGGCCTTGTCGGCCTCCAGATCCTCGCACAGCGCATCGAGATCTTTATACTGATCCCGCAGTTTCAGGTTCACCACGCTCAGCAGCATGATGGGATCAACAGGCAAAGACATTTTATTCCACTCCTTGCGGCAAATAAAAAAGCCGGCCACTCGACAAAGTGACCGGCCACATACACCAAATTAGACAGCGCGGGTAACTTTGCCAGCGCGCAGGCAACGGGAGCATGCGTAGACATACTTGGGAGAGCCCTCCACGACCGCCTTGACACGACGGACATTCGGCTTCCAGGTACGGTTGGAACGGCGATGAGAGTGAGAGACCTTGATACCAAAGGTAACACCCTTGCCGCAGCATTCACACTTAGCCATGGTAATTGCACCTCCTACAGTGAAGTATGGAATCAAAATAATCAGCTTGACTATTTTACCAGAGATGCAGAGAAAAAGCAAGCCTTTTTTTAAATTTCCTGCAGCTTTTTGTATTCCCGGCGCAGTGGGGCTTGTGCAGGGCGCAAAAAAATAGTATTATAAAGGAAGAAATTCATTTTGACAGGAGATTTACATGACCGCACAGGCAACCTATTATATCATCCGCGCACTGGTGGCGCTGGTGGCCATCCCGTTCCACGAAGCCGGCCATGCGCTGGCAGCATGGCTGCTGGGCGATGCCACCGCCAAACGCGAGGGGCGTCTTTCGCTGAATCCCTTTGCCCACTTTGACCTGCTGGGCACGCTGTGCATGGTGTTTGCGGGCGTGGGCTGGGCAAAGCCTGTGTCCACCAACCCCCGCAACTTCAAAAACCCCAAGTGGGGTATGGCGCTTACGGCGCTGGCAGGCCCTGTGGCAAACCTTGTGCTGGCTTACCTTGGCATGGTGGCATGGAAGGTGATGTACTACTGGGCACCGGTCAATAATGCCACCATCTACATTGCCATGTTTTTGCGGTATCTGGTGCTGATGAACGTGAGCCTTGCGGTGTTCAACCTGATCCCCGTGCCGCCGCTGGACGGCAGCCGCATTTTGCTGGTGGTGCTGCCGCAGCGCATCTATTTTGGCCTGATGCGGTACGAAAAATATATCATGATCGTTATGCTGGCGGCGGTTTGGGGCGGCTTTCTGGATGTGCCGCTGTACTACCTGAACAACGCGGTGTGGTCGCTTTTGGGTGCGGGCACCGGGTATATCGATAAAATCGCCTACGCCGTTTACGCCAGCAGCCTTGGGGCGGTGATCTGAGTGGCAGAGGAATTGACCTTCCATCTGGAAGATTTTGACGGCCCGCTGGAATTATTGCTGGCGCTGGTGGCCAAGCATAAGATGGATCTGCACAACATCCCCATTTTGCAGCTCATCGACCAGTACACCCGCACCGTGGAGCAGGCCGACCCCGACCCCGAGACTGCCAGTGCCTTCATTGAGATGGCGGCGCATCTGGTGGAGATGAAAAGCTTTCTGCTGCTGCCCCGCAGCGAAGAGGGCGAGCGTATGAAACAGGAGCTCACCGGTCAGCTCATCGAGTACGACCAGTGCCGCCGCATGGCGGCTCTGCTGCGCGCAAAAGGGGAGGCTGCTCCGGTATTTGTGCGCCGTCCCATGGAGATGGAGTTGGACAACACCTACGCGCTGCACCACGCCCCGCAGATACTGGCCGACTACTGGCAGGCACTGGCAGGCCGCACTAAAACCCGCCGCGTGCCCACCCAGCAGCAGTTCGAGCCGCTGGTCACCGCGCCCATGGTATCGGTCACCAGCCGGGTGGTATACATCCTGCGCCGGATGCTGGGCGGCACCGTGGCAAAAATGGAGCAGCTGTTTTCCCGCAGCCAGAGCCGCAGCACCAACGTAGCCACCTTTCTGGCGCTGCTGGAACTGGTGCGCGGCGGACGCATCGCGCTGGATGACCGGGGAGAGTTGACCATGCGCCGCACCCGCCCGGAACGCAATAAGGAGAACCAATGAACCAAAAACAAATCCTTGCCGCCGTAGAGGCCATGCTTTTTGCCTGCGGCGATCCCATAGGAGCCGATAAGCTGGCACAGGCGGTGCAGCTGCCCCAGTCCAGCGTGGATGCTGCGCTGGAAGCCCTGCACACCCGCTATCAGCGGGAGGACAGCGGCCTGTGTCTGCTGCATCTGAATACCCGGTGGCAGCTGGCCACCAAGACCCAGTGGGCAGACTGTGTGCGCCGCGTGCTGGACAGCCGCCGCGCCGAAGCGTGCAGTGCAAACTTTGAAAAAGTGCGCCGCTACGTCAAACGGCTGTGCACCCGCCTGTTGCCCCGCACCGAGGAGATGGGCTCTGAAGAGCTGCGGCTGCTCTCTGCCATCACGCCCAAGGGCGAGGTGTTCTATCAGGGCACGGTGCAGGCGCTGGCCGACCGGTGTATCCTTTTCCGGGATGACTACGGGGCAGTGTCCCGTCTGCTGCTGGAACTCATCCGCGCCGAGACGCTGGCGCGGGGCTACCACATCATCACCTGCCCCTGCGCCATGCACCCGGAGGACAAGATCGACCACATTATCATCCCCTCCCTGCGGCTGGCATTTTTGACCGACAACCGCTGGCATCCGGTACGGCTGTCTGCCGCGCAGACCGTGCGGTGCAGCCGTTTTGTGGACAGGGAGAATCTTTCCGCCTGCCGGGCACGGCTGCGTTTCAACGAGCGCGCCGCCGCCGAATTGCTGGAACAGGCCTGTGCCCTGATGGCGCAGGCAAAAAGCTGCCACGACGAACTGGAGACCTACTACCGCACCGCCGTGGACTTTGCACAGGTGGATGCCGCAGCCGCTCAGTGCATGGAACTGTTCGGGGTAGGATAACGTAAAAACCAACGGAGGTGAAACGCCTTGGCAAGCATCCATCTGCCCATCCGGCAGCTGGTGGAGTTTTTGCTGCGCACCGGCAGCATCGACAGCCGCTTTACCGGCTTTGACCGCGCCAACGAGGGTGCACGCATCCACCGCAGGCTGCAAAAAGCCGCCGGGGAGGGTTATCAGGCTGAGGTGTTCCTCAGCGCGGAGCGGGAAGCCTGCGGCATCGCCTTTACGCTGGAAGGCCGGGCAGACGGCATTTTCACCGACGAAACCGGCACTGTGACCATTGACGAGATCAAGACCACCACTGTCCCCTACGAGGAGATCACCGAGGAACTGAACCCCTGCCACTGGGCGCAGGGCATGGTGTATGCCGCTATTTACAGCAGCCAGCAGGGGCTGGAAACGCTGGCGGTGCGGCTGACCTATTACCAAGTTGATACCGACCAAATTCAGCGCTTTACCCGGCAGTTCTCCCAGCAGCAGCTGGAGCAGTTTTTGCAGCAGCTTTTAACGCAGTACGCCCCGTGGGCGCAGCGGCAGCTGGACTGGGACACCCGGCGCAGCCAGAGCCTTGCGGCGCTGCAATTCCCCTTTGCGGAATATCGCCCCGGGCAGCGGGCGCTGGCGGGCGAGGTGTACCGCGCCTGCCGCGCCGGAAAAAGCGCCGACCGCAAGGGCGGCACCCGCGTTTTTTGTCAGGCACCTACCGGCATCGGCAAGACCATGAGCGCCCTCTTCCCTGCTTTAAAAGCCATGGGCGAGGGCTGCGGCGCAAAGCTGTTCTACCTGACCGCCCGCAACACCACCCAAGCCGCCGCCGAGGACGCAGTGGCGCGGCTGCGTGCCGCCCAGCCCGGCCTTGCCCTGCGCAGCGTGACCCTGACCGCCAAGGAAAAAGCCTGTCTGCACCCGGACGCCGAAGGCCACCCCGCCTGCCTGCCGGAGGTGTGTCCCTTTGCCAACGGCTACTACGACCGCATCAAGGATGCACTGACAGCTCTGCTGGACGGTACCGGCAGTTTCAGCCGCGCTGCGCTGGCAGACACCGCCCGGCAGTTCTCGGTGTGTCCCTTTGAGCTGGGGCTGGATTTGAGCGAGTGGTGCGATGTGGTCATCGGGGACTACAATTATCTGTTTGACCCTGTGGTGCACCTCAAGCGCTTTTTCGATGCCGCCGGGGACTGGCTGTTCCTCATTGACGAAGCGCACAACCTGCCGGACAGAGCCCGCGCCATGTACTCGGCGCAGTTTGCCAAAAGCAGCCTGACCGAAGCAAAGCGGGCGCTGGGCAAGGGCAAAAGCAGCCTGAAAACCGCGCTGACCAAGGCGGATAAGGTCTTTCTGGCGGCACGCAGAGCCTGCGCACAGGCCGCGCCCCGTATAGGCGCAGAATCTGCCGGGGAGACCGAGCCCGCACAGGTGAGCCTTTTGCCCGCCGAAGCTGCCCCGGATTTTGCCCTGCCGCAGCCGCTGTACGCCCGGGACGGCACCGTGTTTTTGCAGCAGCTGCCTGCTGCCCTGCCCGCCGCTCTGCGGGCGGTGCACACCCCTTTGCAGGACTGGCTGGAACAGAACCCCGAGGACCCCGCCCACGCGCAGCTGCTGGAGCTTTACTTCGCCTTGCAGGATATCGCCCGTGCGGCTGACCGGTACGACAGCCATTTTGTCACCCAGCTCACCGCCCGGGGCAGTGAGTTGGAACTGCATCTGCTCTGCTTAGACCCCGCGCCCTTTGTGGATGCCAGTCTGGCGGCAGGGCGCAGCGCGGCGCTGTTCAGTGCCACCTTGACCCCGCCCGCCTTTTACCGCAATGTACTGGGCTGTGCCGATGCCCGGGCAGTGGCGCTGCCAAGCCCCTTCCCGCCGGAAAATCTGGGGCTGTTCTGCCTGCCGGGCATCTCCACCCGCTACCGCCAGCGGGAAGCCAGCGTGCCCGCCGTAGCCGATGCGCTGGCGGATTTTTCCCGTGAGGCGGCTTCTCCCGCACAGGCGTTGATAGGGGCGGATAGATATATACCGCGACCGATCATTTATGGATGGGAAAAGACTGCCGATGGAAAGTGGCAACAGAATAAGCCCAAAGATGCGAACGGTAACCCGGTTTATTACACCACAGCGAATCTGACCGGTATCTATGAGAATAATACACTGGTTGAAAAAGCAGGTATTGAAGGAAGCTCCTACGGCTTTCAGGATGTCCGGACAGATGCCAGCGGAAAGC
>ENA-ORUX01002792-ORUX01002792.1-human-gut-metagenome-genome-assembly--contig:-NODE-2792-length-10479-cov-4.738680_pt1 | contig 10479 bp, 15 predicted proteins | sample MGYA00242087_ERZ509225 | MGnify/ENA primary metagenome ERZ509225 (study PRJEB26280, sample SAMEA2338864) | human gut metagenome | biome: human gut; feature: human-associated habitat; material: faeces... | reverse complement strand
GGATACCGAAACCACAGGTTCTTCGGCTCGAACTTCGGGAACTCCCGGAGCGTGCCGTCCAGCCGCCATGCGGTCCGCTGCCGCACTGTCCGCTTGACCGCCTCGATCTCGCCGAGAAAACCCTCGTACACCGCCGGCGGCAGATTGTCCCGGCACAGCTTCAGGGATTCCACATGGCTGAGCAGCTCGTCCGGCGAGGCATCTGCCAGCACTGCGGGAGCGTGCTGCCGCAGCTTCTCGATGCAGGCTTCGCAGATCGCCGTGTTGGTCTCCTGTTTGAGGATCTCGTCGGTCAGTTCCAGTTCCGTCATGTCAATGAGTGCGTCCGGATCACGGGCAAACACGCCGCTGCCGGAGGCACGATCCATGCTCCGCTTGCCGCCCTGTGCCCCCTTGCTGTGGTGGTGGCAGTAGATCACCGCACAGCCCAGCTGGGTGCACACCTTGTCGAACTGGTTGCAGAAATGTGCCATCTGGTCGGCACTGTTCTCGTCGCCGGTGATGACCTTGTAAATGGGGTCGATGATGACGGCAATGTACTGCTTTTTCTTGGCTCGCCGGATAAGCTTCGGGGCAAGCCTGTCCATGGGTTCTGTCACGCCGCGGAGATTCCAGATGTCAATGCTACGGAGATTCGCCGCCGGCAGTTCCATTGCCTGATACACGTCCCGGAACCGGTGCAGGCAGCTCGCCCGATCCAGTTCCAGATTGACGTATAGCACACGCCCTTTGGCACACTGCCAGCCCAGCCACCGCCGCCCCTCGGCAATGGCAATGGACATCTCAATGAGGGCATAGGACTTTCCGGCCTTGGACGGTCCGGCAATGAGCATCTTGTGTCCCTGCCGCAGCACGTTCTCGATCAGCGGCGGCGACAGCTCCGGCATATGCTCCCACGCATCCGCCATGCTCTCGAACTCCGGCAGATCATCGGTGACGCTGTCGATGTAATCTTTCCATTCCGCCCACGAACTCAGCCCGATGTTGGTCGCCACCAGAAACTGCTTTTTTCCGTTCCGCAGGATACCCGGCATACGGGAGAGCCGGGACGGGTTCCGGTTCTGGCGGTCTACCTTCAAACCGTTCTTGTCGCAGACTTCATAGAGGAAATCCACTCGTTTTCGGTATTCTTCGTAGTTGGGAGCGTCCACACGCACAATGGCGTGGAGGCTCTTGCCGCCGGAGTACACCAGACACGCAATGGGCAGCTGCATTTCGTGGAGAATGCCGTTCTGCCGTTCCACGTCCAGCACGTCCGATTCCACCAGTGCATAGCGGTATTCCGTGACGTTCTCGTTTTTACCGCCCTTGCCGTCCAGGGGATTGAACCGGATCCACGCTCCGGCTTCTTCGGCATAGTCCCCGACTACCGCCCCGATGTCGCCGCCGCACTTGCCCAGAGCCTCCAGGAGCTGCCCGGCGGTACGGTCGCAGCAGCCCGATGTGGGCAGATACTTGCCGTCCTTGTTCTGCCACGTTTCCGTCACATAGCCCACGAAATCTTCTGCTTCAAACAAGGTTTCGATGTAGCGGGAGAGTTCCTGTGCCGGATTCCACGCCTGCGGCTCTGCCACGGGAATGTCCTGTGCCTCTTTCCGGCTGGTGACCACATAGTCCTCCCCGATGTAATCGTCCCAGCTGAGTGCTCTGGATTCTTTCGGGGCACTCTGGGGACGATAGCCGTTTTCCAGTGCCATGTGTACAATTGTTCCGGCAGTGACCGGGTGCTCTGAGCCGGCGAAAGACCGCCATTTCTTTTCGCACTCGCCGCTGTGATACCGGACAGTGTCACGCTGTGACCAGCTGTCCCAAAGGGAGCAGTCATAGCCGGCATCTTTCAGTGCCATGCCCACGCCGCACCACTCCTGATAAGTCAGAGCCGCCGGGTCGATGTAGTCCAGCAGTTCGTCTAAGTTGTCGTCTTTGTAATCCATTTATCCATGCACCTCCGGCACATACTCCGCCGCTGTGATCGACCGCGGCACACGCCAGCCGTTTGCGGCAATGCGGTTGATGAGATTCTTTGCCGCATCGAAGGACCAGCCGCCCACGTGCAGAAAACCGTACTTTTCCAGACAGCGTATCTGCTTCGGGGTAGCCAGTCCGCTGATCTGCCGCTGTGCCACTGTGCGGAGGATCTGTTCCGCCTTTCCGGCACTCTCCACCGCATCGGGGTTGATGCCCCGTTTCTCCAGGTCTTTCTTCTGCTTGTCCGTCGGCGGACTGGATTCCCACCCGAACGCCGGCACATAGCCGGTCAGATCCCGGGACTGGATCGACATCTCGTATTGCAAAGGGTCTACCAGCTTGGACTTCCGCTTTTTCATGGATTCCAGCTTTTCGGCAAGCTTTTCCTCCCGGTCTGCCACCACGTCCTCAGACGCTTTGTTTTCAGCTTCCTCAATGTCCACTGGCACACCGGGCTGCTGTTCCAGCTGCTGTGTCATTTTCTGCTGCACTTCTTCGTCCTCGCAGATGAGGCACGCCGGACGGCACAGCTCGTGCTTTTCCGTGTTCCACAGGAAATCCAACAGCAGAAGGTGGTCTTTCCCCTCTGCCAGCCGTGTGCCGCGTCCCACCATCTGGCAGTACAGGGCACGGACTTTCGTCGAACGCAGCACCACCACGCAGTCTACCTCCGGACAGTCCCAGCCCTCGGTGAGCAGCATACTGTTGCACAGCACGTTGTATTTGCCGTCGGAAAAGTCCTGTAAAACCTGTTCCCGGTCGTCGGATTCGCCGTTGACCTCTGCCGCCCGGAATCCGTGCTGACAGAGAATGTCCCGGAACTTCTGGGAGGTTTTGACCAGCGGCAGGAACACCACCGTCTTCCGGTCGGCACAGTGCTTTGCCATTTCGGCGGCGATCTGATCGAGATAGGGGTCTAATGCCGTGGCAATATCCCCCGGCTTGTAATCTCCGGCAGCCGTCCCCACATGGGTGAAATCGATCTGCACCGGCACAGTCAGTGCCCGGATCGGCGTTAAGTATCCCTCGTGAATGGCTTGTGGCAGCGTGTATTCATACGCCAGACTGTCGAACACCTTGCCCAGATTCTGCTTGTCGCCCCGGTCGGGCGTTGCCGTCACGCCCAGCACATGGGCACCGGCAAAGTGCTCCAGTATCACCTGATAGCTGCCGGAAATGGCGTGGTGTGCCTCGTCGATGATAATGGTCTGAAAATAGTCCGGCGGAAACTGGGCAAGGCGTTTCTGCCGCATGAGGGTCTGGACGCTGCCCACCGTGACACGGTACCACTCCCCCAGACAGGTCTGCTCCGCCTTTTCCACGGCACATTTCAGACCGCTGGTGCGTTCCAGCTTGTCCGCTGCCTGCTGGAGCAGCTCGCCCCGGTGTGCAAGGATCAGCACCCGGCTGCCGCTGCGGGCGTCGTCCTCGGTGATCTTGGCAAAGACAATGGTCTTGCCGCAACCGGTGGGCAGCACCAGCAGCGTCCGGTTTCTGCCCTCGTCCCACTCCCGGTGCACGGCTTCTCTCGCCGCCTGCTGATAAGGTCGCATTTGCATGATGATCGTACTCCTTTCCATACTGGCTCCCCTAACAAGGGAGCTGTCACCGTAGGTGACTGAGGGGTTTCACTCCTTAAAACTGTCCCCTGTTCCAGCCGCCCTGAGGGGCGTTCTGGGGCTGTTGCCACGGCTGTGCATTGTTCTGCGGATACGAGGACTGAGGTGCAGTGCAGGGCTGCTGTGGGGCATTCTGAGCGGTCTGGGGCTGATCGTAGGACGGGTACAGCTTGTCGATCTGGTTTGTCTGTCCAGTTCCGCCGCCGTCCCGCTTTTCATAGGTGCGGATTTTCACATGGCACACGCCGGACTTGCCGCACACCTGTGACCAGTTCATCTGTGCCGCCTGCCCTTTCTGTTTCATACCGATGCTGGCGAAAAACTCGGACAGCTTCCATTCCATTTTTGTGTGCAGAAACAGGTTCTCCTGCAGGAGAACGCTGCTGCCGTCCGGGCTGAACACCCGGAAGTGGACGATTGCCTTGTTGCAGGGCGGAATGTTCGCCGAGCCGGCATGTCTGGCACGGTCGAACTTCTCCACGGTAAAGCGGTATTCGCCCTCCGGCAGCAGAATAAAGCTGCTCTCCTGCTGGATCTCGTCGTCCCAGCCAAGTTCGTGTCCCTGGGGATTTGCGGTTGTGTTGTATTCGTTCATGTTTGACCTGCCTTTCTGAGGTTTCGTTTTTGGTGGTTATCTCCGGTTCTGCTGGATCATGCCCATGATATTCTGCCACCACGGAATGCACCAGCCCTCCACGAAGTCCTGCGGATAGTTCTGCACGGGCATATCTGCCGGAAAATAGCCCTTGCTGCCGACTACTGCTTGTAATTCCGACGGCTGTACCTGTGCGGCTGCCATAAGCTGTGCCAGCTGGGGTGCGATGCCGTCCAGAATGTGCTGCGTCTGGACATCTTCGGCGGTCTGCCGGGGCTCTGGCAGCTGCCCGTCTGCGGTAATCAGCAGCTCCGATTCCGCCAGATCCTTTTCCGTGGGCAGTCCGGCAGCCTGTGCCTTTTCTATGACCTGCCGTGCTTTCGGAACAGGTGCGGCAGCTGGTGCAGGAGCAGCGAAGACGGACGCAATGGACGCATATTCCAGGGGCAGCATTTCCGGCAGCCCGAACCGGTTTTTCGCATCCCACCACGCCGTTTTCGTGGTGTACATCACACGGTTGCAGGCAGTCGCCTTGTGCTTTTTGCCCTTGTCGTCGGTGGCGATGACGTGTGTCTGGAACGCCAGAAACAGGGTGATGTCCGACCACTCTTTCAGCAGCGGTGCGATCTTGTTGGTGGTCTTGTTCCCCAGTTTCAGTTCCCAGTGGTCGAACTCTGCGTCGATCTCCGGCAGGGACGCTTTTCGGGTGACGGCGTGGCAGAGCAGTGCCACATTAACGCCTGCCTGTACAAGGCGTTCTGTGCTGTCCAGAAACCGTCCGATCTCCTCCGCCTCGTACTCCCAGCCCTTGCCGTAGCCGAAGCCCTCAATGCCGTTGACCTGATGCTTGCTGCACAGCTGGGCAATGGCGAGGCGTTCTGCCCAGTCGAAGGTGTCGATGCACAAGGTCTGATACTGCCGCTGTGCGTGGGATTCCAGCACGAAGTCCACTTCCTGCTGGAGCATCTCCCAGCTGGTGGGCTTGGGCAGCCGCCGGACGTTCATCTTCGAGGTGCTGCCCTCGCAGTCCAGAAATACCGCTCCCGGCAGCTGTGCCGCCAGAGAAGTCTTTCCCACGCCCTCCTGTCCGTAGATGACCAGTTTCACGCCGGCACCGGTCTGAATGCCGTTTGTTTCTTCAAAATTCATTGTGATGTTCTCCTTTCTACACTTCTTCTGTTGTGTGCTTGGGTTCTTGCATCAACCCATCGGCAGTTTTCAGGGCAGTAATTCCCATTATTATCAATTCGGTCAATCGTGCAAGCTCCACGTAGTGCATACGGGTCATAACCAGATTTCATTGCCCATTTATAAAATGCTTCAAAGCTTTGTTTCCACTCTTTACAAACAGATATTCCTCGACCGCCGTATAAGTGAAAATGAACATTATTAGGGTCAGTGCAACGCTGACGCATTCCGCACCAGACATAATACAGACGAGTATGGCTCTTTCCGTGTGTACGGTGCGGCGGGTTTGTTATCAGGAAAGAATAACGTGTGCAATCGCAATGAGAAGATACGCCGGATCGGAGTGATTTGCCATCGATATTCCTTTCTGCTCCGCAGTTTTTACATCTGCATTTCCAAAAAATACGTGGCTTTATACCGTGACCAGCGTACTCTGATTTGCAAATCACATTCCAATCACCGAATTGTTTGCCGGTCAGATCAATAAATGCTCCCATCAAAACACACCAGCTTCCCACGTTGTCTGTTGCTTTATTGCCTCATTCGGTGAAACAGAGTATCCATCAACGATCAGGATAGAGCACTCATCTCCTGTAGACACACGGGTGGCAATTGCCTGCAAGCCCTCCTGTTCCAGCCACTGCCCGAACTCCTGCAGGGTGACGCTGTCCATCTGTTCCAGCTTGTCCAGCAGCACAAATCCGCAGTCCGGATTCAGCTTTCGCACAATGGAATCTTCCAATAAAGATAGGTAAAAATGGCAGCTGCCACTCGCAGCTGCTCTGAGCCGCTCATGCTGTCCCACTGCTTGCCGTGGTACTGTAGTGTTCCGTTTTCCACCGTCAGCCCTTCCAGCGGCAGGTCGGCAGAGTGCAGCAAGTCCTGCTTCTCCTGCCGCAGTGCGTGGATCTGCTCCGTCAGTGCCTCGTAGTCCTGCCGGTAGGTCTTTGCCTCTTCCTCGGCGTGTTCCTTGTTCAGATTGTCCCGGATCTTCATGTTGATGGCATCGATCTCCGCAATGCTCTTTTCCAGTTCGGCGGTGGATTCGTCCTGCAGATCCCGTGCGGACATCTGGGCAGTCACAGCGTTCTGCTCTGCCAGTTCCAGACGCTGTTTGGCAGCGTCATAGGCAGCCTGTGCGGCGGTGAGTTCCTGTGCATACCGGGCAGCGTTTTCCCGTTTCCGCTGGTTCTCGCCGTTGCGTGCCAGAATCTCCTGCTGCCGTGCAATCAGCTCCGATGCGGAAACCGGCGTGTTCGGCACGTTCTCCCAGCACTGCAGCTCTGAGGCGTACTTCTGCTTCTGGTCGGCGATTCTGCCGATGGCGGTACGCTGGTTGTACAGCCGGCTTTCCTCGGATTCGATCTGTGTCAGCTGCTCGCCCACGCCGATGATCTGCAGCAGGATCGCCGCTTTTTCCTTGTCCGATGCGTTCATGAACTTGGGCAGATCCAGTGCCAGTGCAGACAGGAACGAGTTCAGCAGCTGCTGCCCTGCCTTGTTGCCGTTGGGGTCAATGACTTTCAGGCTGCTGTTCTTGCCCTTTCGCTCTACGATCAGACCGTTGGACAGCTCCACATGGAGAATGGGATCGGTGTATGCTCCGTCCCTTGCCGCAGCGGTAGGCTTGTACTTGTCGCCGCCCAGTGCCCACGCAATGGCATCCAGCACAGAGGTTTTCCCCTGATTGTTGTTGCCGCCGATGATGGTCAGACCATTGGCAGACGGTTCCAGCTTTACTGCCTTGATCCGCTTGACGTTTTCGATTTCCAGACTGTTGATCTTCACGCTCATGCTTCTCCCTCCTCGTACAGCTCGATGTGGTCGTAGGCGAACTGGACCATATCCCCCAGCACCTGTGTCTTGGTGCGTCCGGTTTCCAGTGCGATCTCCTCCACCAGTGCAATGTGCTCCATCCGCAGGTTCACGCTGCTGAACAGACGACGTTCGCCGTTCTTCCTGCCGGCAGGCTCTTTCTTCTGCATTCTCAGTTTATCCATGATGTTCCTCCTCTGCCGGCTGTTCCGGCTTGTCCGGCGGCAGCAGCAGGCCGATGTGATCGGTGCAGTGCAGTCTGCCGTCCAGTCCTAAGTACAAGGGCACGCTCTTGATGCCGCAGTTGACGCACCGGTCTTTCCTGTTCTGGTTATCCACGCTTGCATGCCTCCTCGATGTCGGCGGATTCCGCATCTTCCAGATACCGTGCATCTCTGCGGTCACAGCCCAGCAGTGTCAGCACATCGGCTTTCAGTTCCTGCTCCATGTCCATGTCGTGGGCAATGCTGACGAGTGCCGCCGCGTAAAGGTCGCTGTTTTTGATTTTCATTTGACATTTCCTCCTAAGTGTGATATGATGGTGGTGGTTTTATTTACCCATGCCCCCGTTACCGGTTGCCGCCGGTGCGGGGGTTTTTTCTGTTTTAACGCCCCATTGCTGTGCCATGGCTTGGGCGATGCCTAAAAACGTCTTGCTCCTGTTTTTGGCTCTGTCTTTTGTAAAAATCCCTTTATGCTTGGCACCGTGCTTGTAGCTGTAGCTGCCGGACGGGCACCATGTACCTATCGGTTCCACGATGTTCGTTGGCTGTAGCGGCAACAGGTTTTTAAGCCACAGACACGTCCGCTTGCTGTATGGGTGTCCATACTCGTAAGGCTGTATCGCCTGCGTGTACCTAGGCAGTCCGTATATGCGGCTTGGGACGGGATTTTCGACACAGATTCTTGGGCAGTTTGCATTCCAGAATCGCATGAAAAATGCCTTGCCTTCCAAACCTTTTTCGTACCTCTCTTGATTGAGTACATGACCTTTCCAAAGGTGCCGTGCTCCGGCGTTGCTAAGATATGTGCAGGGCGGATGTGCAATCAGCAGGTCCCATGTGCCGTCAATCCGATGTGCCGCACCGTCCATTGTTGTGAAGATACAGCTGCCGTCAATGTACGGCAGTACATCGCCTTGTATATGCCACTCCGGGTGTCCGCCGGAGCACTCTTGTACGTCGCAGCTGTATGCCTCGTGTCCAAGTTCTCTAAACGCTGTGCATACTCTCTGCGATTCCTCACACGCTACCAGTACTTTCACGTTTCTTATCTCCTTTCACCGTGTTTTCATCGCACTTTGCCTTGACGGCATTCATCGCCACTCTGGCACGTAAGTCCTTGATCGGTTCGAGTACCTCCGGAATCCCGCCGCTGGCGTAGAGATGCTCCAGCATCGGTAAGTCCGCCCTACTCATGGGCAGGGACAGCAGGTACTTTATCACGCCGTTGTACTCCTCAGCGGTCATCGTAAGCGTCATCAGCTTTCCTCCTCGTCCTGCGTTTCGTCTGCCATTGCCGAAACCATGGCGGCGATGTCACGCAGTACCTTCTGTTCGTCCTCATTGGTGGCATCGGCGATAGTTGATGCGGTACTGCTTACGGTGCTGAGGCAGCACACAAACAGCTCGCTGACGGTCGGTTTTTCTGCGACGATCTGCACATTCAGCTGATCTGCCGCCTTGTCGATGTCGATGTGGATCTCAATGTGTTTCTTCTGGGTTTCCATGATGACACTTCCTTTCAGATTTTTGATATGTATACTTCTGCCAGCTGGTGCAAACCATATTCCGGCTCTTTCTGTTGCATGGGGCTTGTCCTTTCTGCCGCTTTCGCGGCGGGTAGTTATTCGGCTTCTGCGGCATCTTCGCCGGATTTCCACGGGTGCTCCCGTGCCCAGTCCATGGCATCAATGACACGCTTCCGCTCCTCCGGATGGTTGTGGATATACTCTGCAATGACCCTTGCGATACGCTTAGACCACACATTGTCCCAAAGGTCCTGCTTTTCCTGTTTGGTCAGGCTGTCCCACGGAACGATCTCGCCGGTTTCTTCTCGAATCAGTTTGCTTGTACTCATGCTGCACGCTCCTTTCTGTACAGTTTATGCGAGTGCCGGCTTGTCTGTTGTCACGCTCCGACCATCAGCAGCCGGAACGTTTCCCTGCCCTTGGGTGTGACAAGGTCCTGTGTGCCTTTCCACTGGGTTTTCTCGTTCATGCACTCTTTCCGCTCGAACAAGCCGTCCGAGAGGGGCTTTGCATAGGCAGTCAGCTTGCCTTTCTTGTCGCGGTACATATACTTCTTTTCCAGCAGGAACGCCACGAACTGGTTCTGCTTCACACCCAGTTCTCCGGCGGTTCCCCGAATGCCGGTCAGCAGGTTCCGGTCAACCAGTTCGTCGAAGTATTCCGCTTTCGGCTTCATGATCTGGTTTTCCACTGTCAGTGTGGAAACCGTGATCTGCATCTCTTTCAGCTTGGCGTTCGACAGCTGCAAGGCTCTTGCCATGATCGCATCAGGGCTGTTCCACTGTTCTTCCACGGCAATGAAATACTGTCGCATCTGCTTGCCCTTGTCCGTCCGCTGGAGCATACAGAGTTCCTTTGCCATGGGGATTGTCAGCTGGTGGTCGGTTCTGGGCTTGCCTGCCTTGCCGTCAGACCTATCGCTCAAAAATGAGCAATAGTCCTTTCCCTCTGAAAAGCCGTACTCGCACATTCTCGGAAACCAGTCCTTGTAAGCAGTCTTGACTTCCAGTGCCTCATACAGTTCCCGTCCCGATACCGTCGGGCGGTCTGCGTTGTCGTAGTGGATCTGAATCAGGTCTTTCATGTTTCATCTTCCTTTCTGTTCACGCTCTGCTGTGCTCCTGCACATCGTCCTTGTTCTGCACCCGAAACTGCTGCCCCTCGACTTCCTCTCTGGCAAGCTTATAGCCGTCGAGAACGCCGGACAGATAACTGAACCGTTCCAGCGGTGCGACCACGTCCAGTGCTGCGTGGATCAGCTGCTGTGCTACTCTGGTTGCTGTCATAAGTATCACCTCACTTTTTTGAAACTGTGGAGCGTCCGGGAGTTGCACCCGAATCGTACTCGTCGCTCCGTCTGCGGCGGGTGTACCAGTCCGCCGCATGGAAATGAAAGGAGGTATTCGCCACAATGGCGATTGAAGATGTTGGTAAGCGGTTTTGCGTCATGCTCAGGACGTGGAAACGCGGCTTCATTACAATTTGATTACATTTTTGTCGAATCCTGTCGAATGCTTGCATTTCACAAATGAATATGGTATAAT
>ENA-ORUX01002791-ORUX01002791.1-human-gut-metagenome-genome-assembly--contig:-NODE-2791-length-10481-cov-2.859678_pt1 | contig 10481 bp, 6 predicted proteins | sample MGYA00242087_ERZ509225 | MGnify/ENA primary metagenome ERZ509225 (study PRJEB26280, sample SAMEA2338864) | human gut metagenome | biome: human gut; feature: human-associated habitat; material: faeces... | reverse complement strand
GCTGGTACGCGCAAAGTCACGGAAGTTGGAATCAGCCTCTTGTCGGCAACCATGACGGTGGAGGAATGGGAAGACAATGTTGTGATAATTGATCATCGTTTTTGTTTTTAAAGGGTTGTTATTATCAGAAAAGTTGTCAGGAAGGAACAAGGCGCACACTGCTGCGGCGTCCGGTGAAACTTGGTACAAGATCCGCGGAATCTTGTACCAGGATTTTTGTAATCTTGTGCCGGGGTGCGGCTGGTTCCTTCTGACACTGCAAAGATAACTTCACGTCCGTGCGGCGTGACCCCTTCCGCCCCCTTTTGACCCCTTGGCGGATTGCGGGGGGAATCATGGCTCTCCAAGTGGAGGTAGACTAGTTGCAACTGGCGACGGGGACAGTAGGGACAGCCCCTTTTTTTCTCACACACACGTGCGCGCGTATAAAGCCGGGGTCAGCTCTTGTGATACGTTCCCCCTACCGTCCACACTCATCGGACCCCTTGCTTGGTGAACCGTTTGGGCCGCCTTTTCCTGGTGGTAGGTTTTCATCGCCTTTTTCACCTCGGTGCGTATACGAAGGTCTGCATGCAGGGGGCCTCCCAGGAGCAGTGTGTTGTGTTATTTGGTTTTTTTACTGTAAGAGATGATTTTCTCTAGCAGCTCCGGCCATATGTCATCCTGTGGAAAGGCAGGCAGGGGGAAATAAGGTTCGGAGCCTTCGGTGAGTTGTTCTTCCTCTTTGGTGTCATTGGGAAACTCATTTTCCACCTTATTGTATCGCGCGCACGTGTGTGAGAAAAAAAGGGGCTGTCCCTGCTGTCCCCACTGTCCCTGCCTTGTAAGAATCGGCGGAACTGAATAACGGAAAATATTTTTCAGGAGGACTTGTCTTTAAAATTCACTTGAAATGAATTTGTTTTCCCACTTTTATTGTTAATGCGAAGAGAAGTCGTTATCTTCGCATTAACAATCCATTTAAGAAAAAGAGAATGATGAAATATCCCATTGGCATACAGAGTTTTGATCAAATAATAGAAGGTAATTGGGTCTATGTGGATAAGACCGATTTGGTTTATCGTTTGGTAACGACGACCAAAACTTGTTTTCTTAGCCGTCCCCGTCGTTTTGGGAAGAGCTTGTTGGTAAGCACGTTGGATGCCTATTTCAAGGGGCGCAAGGAACTTTTTGACGGCTTGATGATAGCGAAGTTGGAGAAAGACTGGCATCAGTATCCTGTGTTCAAGATAGATTTCAACGGTGTTAACTTTACGGAAAAAGGAAACTTGGAAGCTACCATAGAATATTATCTTGCCAACTGGGAGAAAATCTACGGAGAAACTCCCCGTGAGGTTCCTATGGGGAAGCGGTTCGAACAAATACTTTCTCTAGCCTATCAGCAAACGGGGCATCGTGCCGTGGTACTGGTAGATGAATATGACAAGCCTATTCTCGATGCATTGGATACTCCTCTGGAAGATGCCAACCGCGAAATCTTGAAAGCTTTCTATTCCACCTTCAAAGGGGCTGATGAATACTTGAGGTTTGTGTTGCTTACGGGAGTGACAAAATTTTCGCAAGTCAGTGTGTTCAGCGGGTTCAACCAGCCTAAAGATATAAGTATGGATAATCATTATGAAGCATTGTGTGGTGTGACTCAGGTGGAATTGGAACATTATTTTGCAGAACCTATTGCAAATTTGGCTGAAAAGTTCAATTATACAGTGGAGGAAATGAAAGACGTACTCAAAATGCAATACGATGGCTATCATTTTGGCAGCGGCTTGCTTGGTGTCTATAATCCTTTCAGCCTGCTCAATACTTTCTTCAAAATGAAGTTCGGCAGTTACTGGTTTGAAACGGGGACACCGACTTACTTGGTGGAATTGCTCAGGCGCTACCACTACGACTTGGAACGCATGGCAAACGAGGAAACCAACTCCGATGTGTTGAATAGCATTTACGGCGACGAGCAGCCGATACCCGTTATTTTCCAAAGCGGGTATCTTACGATAAAAGGGTATGACAAACGATTCGATCTATATCGTCTTGGTTTCCCGAATAAAGAGGTAGAAGAAGGTTTTATCAAATTTTTAATGCCTTTCTATACCCGTTTCAACAAAATAGAAGTTCCTTTCGAAATACAACAATTCACCCGTGAAATCGAAATGGGGCAACCGGATGCCTTTTTCAGGCGTTTGCGAAGTTTCTTTGCCGACACGCCCTACGAGGTGGCAACCGACTTGGAACGTCACTACCAGAATGTATTATTCATTGTCTTCAAACTGGTAGGATTCTACACGGAGACGGAGTACCGTACTGCTGAGGGGCGGGTGGATCTCGTGGTGAAGACTTCAGACTATATCTATGTAATGGAATTTAAACTGAATGGAACGGCAGAGGAAGCCCTACAACAAATCAATGACAAACGTTATGCCCTTCCTTTCGAGGCAGACAGGCGCAAGGTGTTCAAAATAGGCGTCAACTTTAGCGCGAAGACACGAAATATCGAGAAGTGGTTGATAGAAGTTTCGGAAAATGTTCTATAGGCGGCATCCCCTCCAGGGAGGCCCAATCGGACGGGGCACCTCTGTACCTGTTCTTCGGCAACATAAATCCGGACTGTTTCTCCCCGAGCGAGTATGCGGTAATCTGATACCATCTCAGCCCTTCGAGGCAGACTGCTCGAGGTGTTGTTAAAATTTATTTTTTTTTTAAGTTTCATTCATCCTTTACCTGCTTCTGCGGTGTCTTAGTATAAAAGGACATGAAATGGATTTACAAAAGGCATATCGTTTAGCTACAATTATCATTCGGGTAAAACTGGGGAATGTGACGGAAGAGGAGCGTTCGGAATTGCTGGACTGGCTCGACGAGAGCGAGGAGAATCGCCGGACATACAAAAGAGGCGATTCGCGAACGGATAGCAGGAGAAGAACGGATCGGAAAAGAGACCGATTATGAGAAAATACGAATTTCGGTCGTCCGGAGTTTGGTGGGACGCAGACGGAGCCGGCGTGTGCGCTTATGGAGGAGTGTGGCTGCTGCGGCTTGTATCTGTGCTGTGGCGGTGACTGTTTTGTGGGAATTGTCCGGTGTGCGGGCGGTACCGGAGGCTATGCCGCTGGCCGGACAACAAACAGAGACTGCTAAGGTAAAACTGATCCTGCACTCCGGTGAACAGATTGCTTTGGAGCAGAAGAAAGAACAGAGAATCGAAGCAGGGGATGCAGTGATTAAAAATGAACACGGACAACTGATATATGAAAGTAAAAATAATCTGGCGACCGAAGAGCTGTTCAATAAAGTGGTAACCGCTATCGGGGGAGAGTATGCCTTGATTTTGAGCGACGGGACCCGGGTATGGCTGAATGCGGACAGCGAGTTGGAATATCCCGTGGAATTTGTTAAAAAAGAACGTATCGTGAAATTGAGCGGGGAGGCTTATTTTGAGGTGGCTCCGAATCCTGAACAGCCTTTTATCGTGGAAGCCGGAGGGATACAGACCCGGGTATTGGGAACTTCATTCAATATACAGGCTTATCGTAATGAGAAATCGGTATATACGACCTTGCTGACTGGAAGTATCCGGGTGGCGGTAGCAGACGGCGGTGATGCGGTGGTGCTGACTCCGGGACGGGAAGCGATTTGGGAAAAGGGAAGCGGGGCTATTCAGGTGGAAGCTGTCAATGCCGAGGATGCGATTGCCTGGAGATATGGGAATTTTATTTTTGAGGAAGAAGATATCGAAGTGGTTATGCGGATGTTGTCCCGCTGGTATGAAGTGGAATTTGTATTCGACGGAGGAAGGAAAGAAAAGCATACTTTCAGTGGACGGATGAGTAAAGACGAATCCCTGGATACCGTGCTCGAGACCATTGAATTAGCGGGAGGACCGGAATTCCGCCGGGAAGGAAATATCATACATCTGATTGAAAAATAAACCGGAGTTGTTTTGGCCAGCAACTCCGGAATAAAGACCTTGTCCCAAAACAAGGTATTGTCTAACTATTTTATGTACAAATTTATGAAAAAAAACGAAACTAAAAAATCGTTTGGAAAGCTTTTGTCCTGGCGGCAACTATGGTGTTGCTGTCTGATGCTGATCGGAGGACTACTACTAACAGACCGGCCGGCTTTTTCACAAGCCACAACCCAAGCCAATGTGTCTTTAAAATTAAAACAGGTGACGGTATTGGATGCGCTGCGGGAATTAAACCGGCAATACGACCGACAGCTGATGTTTAAGCGGGAGGAAGTGGAGCAGGTGAAGGAACCGGTCTCTGTCGATGTAAAAAAGGTAACTCTTTTGCAAGCCGTAGAGGCCTGTATCCGGGGAACCGGTTTGGTGGCAACCGACCGCAACGGGATTATTGTCATCGGTCCTGCGCGGCAAACCACACCTCCTGTTTCCCGGGTGATTCAGGGTATAGTGAGGGACGAGCAGGGAAATCCGTTGCCGGGGGCTACGATTAAAATCAAGGGTACCCGGATGGGTACTGCGACCGATTTCGAAGGCCGCTTTCAATTGGCTTTAGCCGGAGATGCACAGGTGCTGGAAGTATCTTTTATCGGTTATCGGACAGTTGAAGTAAACGTACAGGGGAAAAAGGAAATTGAAGTCAGGCTGCAGCCCGATCAGGCTGAAATGGAAGAAGTGGTGGTTACCGGTTATCAGACGATCCGGAAGGAACGAATGACCGGTACGACGGCGACGATTACCGCCAATCAGATTGCAGGCCGGGGATTACAGTCGATCGACGAAATTCTGAATAGTACGATCTCGGGGTTGAATATGATCAGTAGTGGCCGGCCCGGACAGGACGCACAGATCCAGATTCGTGGGGTAAATTCGTTGACGGGGAGTACCGAGCCGATGTGGATTGTCGACGGTATGCCGTTACAAGGAGAGATTCCCAACATCCAAAGCGGTTCTACCGATTTGCAGGCGACTATTTTTACGACCGGAATCGGTAATATTGCACCGGACGATATCAAATCGATCACCGTATTGAAAGATGCTGCCGCTACAGCGATTTACGGTGCCAGGGCTGCGAACGGGGTGATCGTCGTCGAAACGAAAAGCGGACTTTCCGGGAAAACCCGGTTTAATGCTTCGGTGAATGTGGGGATTACCGAACGACCCCGGAATAACATCGACATGATGAATACTGCGGAGAAAATCCAGTTCGAACGCGAGATCTTTTACGATCAGCAAGGATATATCTATACCCCCGGGCGGGTGACTAAATTATTGCAGCAAGCAGCCTATGGAGAAATTTCTTCTGATGAGGCCGAACGGCGAATCGGCGAATTAGCTAAAATCAATACCGATTGGTTTAAAGAAATTTATCGCACGGCGATCAGTCAGCAATACAATTTCAGCATGTCGGGAGGTAACGAGAAAACACAACATTACGTTTCCTTGAACTACCTGAAAGAGGTCGGTACCGAACCCAATAATAAGTACGATCGGTTGGGGATGAACATTAAATTAACCCATAATCCTTCCGAAAAAATCCGGATTACCGGCGGGTTGGGAGCCACTATGAAAAACGACAGAGTGACGGCCAGTAGCGTAAATTCCCTGGAATATGCAATGTATGCCAACCCTTATGAACGATTGAAAAATGAGGATGGTACAAAGGCTTACGATATCAGCTACAATGCAAAGGAAAGTAGTATCCGGGACGGGCTGGATTGGGATACCTTCAATATTCTCGACGATCTGAACCGAAATACCAATACCAACCGTTATCTGGATGCCGAGCTTTCATTGAAGGTGGAATGGGAAATCGTCAAAGGCCTGATGTTTACGACCCATGGGGTTTATAATGCCAATTCCAACCATAACCGGATTATCGAAGGAGCGGATACCTATACCAATTTTATCAATAACTGGTATTCCTACAAGGGAGAAATTCCGCATGACATGGTGAAGGGCTCTTTGCGGGAGGCTACAGGATATACCAATGCCTATACATTTCGGAATACACTTCAATATACGGGGGAATATGCCGGAAAACATTATATCTCTTTGTTTGCCGGGCAGGAAATACAGGAGCGGACCGCTTATAATTCCTTCAATTATTCTCCGGTATTCGACGAAGAACACCGGATCGTCGGATTCCCTGAAATGGACGGTATCGACGGATCGGAAATCAATTATAACGCCTTGGGAGGGACAGGAAAGTCGGTCAGCAAAATGTCTTCCTTTTTTGCCAATGCCTCATATTCCTACCTGGATAAATACATTTTGACCGGAGCATTGCGCTATGACGGTTCGGATATCATCGGAAACGACAACCAGTTTACTCCGCTATGGAATGTCGGTTTACGCTGGAATCTGCATCGGGAGGAATTTATGAAGCGGTGGATGTGGGTAGACCAGTTCGCTGTCCGGGGTGGTTTCGGATATACCGGGAGTATCGACAAGAATGCACTGCCTTTTGTGGTGATGACCCTCGGACAAAGTGTGATTTATGACGGGCAAACTGTACCGACTTCTTTCAGTTACCCCAACCCGAATGTAAAATGGCAGACCAAACAGGATATGAATGTCGGCCTGGACCTTTCGCTATTCGACTATCGGTTGGAATTGGGGGTGAATTACTACCACAATATCACCCGGGATGTGCTCGACCGGAAAGCTTTACCCTATTCTTCCGGACGGAGTGAGGTGACGGAGAATGTAGCCGATATTTATAATAGCGGATGGGAAATCGATCTGGGAGTAACGCTGTTGAAAAATAAATCTTTTCAATGGTATGCCAAAGCGAACATTGCGATCAACGATAATAAAGTGAAAAATACGTATTATAAGGACACGGAAGATCTACCGAGAGCAACCTTGAGTAATGCACATCAATTTGTAGAGAATCAGCCGGTGAACGGTTGGTATGGGTATAAGTTTGCAGGAATCAATCCCATCAACGGAGCGGTAATGACTTATACCGGCAATGGGGAGGCGACCTTGGATATGTCGGTTAGCGGAGCTACATGGCCTACCCCTTCGGTGTTTTATTTAGGAAATCTTACTCCTCCGGTCGTGGGCGGATTTTCAACTTCTGCCAATTGGAAACAATTGATTTTTTCTGCTAATTTTGAGTTTAAGACCGGACATAAAATCAAATCGTTCAATACCTTCCGAAGCCTGGATGCCCGTAATCGTCACACCTCCGAAGCGAATCGCTGGCGTGAACCGGGAGATATCACCAATGTACCTGCTATGTCGGAAGCCTTTACCACCTATTCTTCCTATATGTACGATATCTTATTGGAGAAAGGAAACTACCTCCGCTGTAGCTATATGACGCTGGGATATAACCTGAAACCCGAATGGCTGCATAAAATAGGTTTCAGCACTGCCCGGCTCAGTTTTACAGCGAAAAATCTGTTTACGATTTCCAGTTATAGCGGGATCGATCCGGCACTGATGGGTTCGTTCGGTTATCCGAATTCCCGGAAATATACGATTACTTTAAATGTTGGATTCTAAAATTGAAAGAGATGAAGAAATTATTCTTATATGTCACCCTGATTCTGAGTTTTACTTCGTGCGAGAAATATCTGGAAGTGAAACCTTCGAATATTCTGGCCTTGAAAACTTATGACGATGTGAAATCTTTATTGGGGTCGCATTTGAAATTATACACCGTGACTTTTTTCAGCTCCCATGAATTGGCAGGAACGAACGTTCCCTGGAGAACGGACGATTTGTATTTGTTTTTCGGTTTTTATAGTGACGATTTGAATACCGATACCTGGCTGAACGGAAATTGGATGGCTAATAATAAAAGAGCGTTGTATACAAACAGTTTGAACTGGCAAAATACCACAATGCCCGGGACGATCTGGGGAAACTATTTCAGTAATATCGGTTTTTATAATACGATTATCGACGAACTGGCGAATGTCAGTGCTTCACAGGAAGAAAAAGATATCGTCGAACAGGAAGCCCGTTTTCTGAGAGCCTGGTATTTGTTTAAAGTGTTGCAATATTTTTCTCCCTATCACAGCAATGAACTGGGGATACCGTTTAATACCGATTCGCAAGCAGTCGGAAGTTATAATAAACAGCGGAAAACGCAGGCTCAGGTATATCGGTTTTTGATCGATGAGTTGACTACGGTCATTGATTGTAAGACAGAACCCCGGGCGACTTATAATATTTTTTACGATAAGAATCTGGCCCATGCTTTGCTGGCTGAGATCTACCTTTTTAAAGGCGGTTCGGGAGCTGGCGAGAAAGAGGATTATGTTCAGGCAATTACGCATGCACAGGCGGTTATGAAAAATTATCCGTTGCAGGGGATAGATGAATTCAAACCTTTTGAAACCTATAAGACAAGTGAGGGGGGAGTATATAAAAATAAAGATCAGGCCTTATTGTCCTTTTTGTGGTATACCGGAGATGCGGGCATGTACGGGACGATGGAGGCTTATGGTTTACTCGAATTTGTCCGGGATGAACTGTTCGAATTGTTCGATGAAAACGATGTTCGCCGTTCCCTTTACTTTAATCCCGAAAACAAGGCTATCCGTAAATTCAAGGATCTGCCGAATTCCTATGGGGTGTTACACTTTTTCCCGGTTTCCGAAATGTATCTGATCGAGGCTGAAAGTTATGCCCGTAACGGACAGGAAGGAGAAGCCCGGCAAGCCTTGGAAGAGTTCCAACGCCATCGGATCAGAAATTATCAGGGATACAAAGGAGCGGATTTGTTACAAGAGATTATGAATGAACGGCGGAGAGAGTTTTGCCTCGAATACGATATGCGGTGGTGTGATCTGATCCGGATTCAGAAGGGATGGTCCAGAAATTCTTACCAAAATCCGGAAGAAGCCGTCTATATGCTGGAAGATAATGATTTCCGTTTCTGTTTCCCTATCCCTTTGCTGGAAGAAATGCAGGAAAATAATCAGATCGAACAAAATCCCGGATGGAATATGTTGTAATCCTAAAATGATGAATAAGATGAAAATAATAGGTTATATTTTGCTGATTGTTTTGCTTTTTTCGTGCGAAAAGAGTGAATATGAAACCTGGTTGTACGAACCCGGAATCGAAGCCGTCGATTCGGTGGCTATTTATCCCAATAGTCCCGTTTTGATCGCGAATGGTAAAGCTCAATTGAGTTTTCTTGTAAAAGCTTATTCGTTTGTGAAAGATAAACGGACGATCGAACAGGTGATCGATGGGGAACATATTGTCAAAGACTCTGTGTTTACGAAGATTTCTGCAATGAAAATGGATCGTTTCGAAGCATCTGAAATACAGATTAAGACCAGGGATGGCAAGTTGATCGAGGGACAGAAATTCTCGGCCACCGAAGGGGCTGGAACGGATGTTGAATTTGTATGTACTATTCATGGGATAGAAAGTGAACCTTGTAAAGTGCATTTGATCGCCGATCCGGTAATGGATTTTCCGACTATTACTGTTCCGGTTGTTTTCCATCTGTTGGTTACAGATAAAAATATCAATAGGTATGATGGCATAACGACCGGGTTGTTACAGGGATTTATCGATCGGGCCAACAAGGTGTTTGCGGGAACTTATGCCGACGATCCGGTAGCCGTCGACAGTAAAATTCGCTTTGAATTGGCTACGGTGGATGTACGAGGGAATAAACTCGCTACCCCGGGAATAAACAGAGTGGAAATGGGAACTCCTGCTTATGGCGAAGTTGCCGGTTATATTAACAAGAATTTACTATGGGACCCGAACCGGATATTGAATATCTGGGTAAACGATGAAATTTATGGGACCAATGCTTATGCTCCGGCTTATATTTTGGATAACGGAACCGCTGTACCCGGTTTGAAAATGAATTCGGTTGCTACAGCTGATGAAGTAAGTTTTACTTCGTATAGGGAAGTAGGCATTACTCTTACTGTGAGTTCGATATTCTCGATCAATAAAGGGGGCTATGAATATTATCTGGGTACACATTTCGGATTAATGCCTACGGTGTTCAGTACTTATTCGGGAATTCCCTTTGTTAACGGAGATGTAGATTTTTGTTCGGATACTTATACTTATGAATTAGGGCCTATTGCTTTGGAAAAGAATACTTATTCGGATGATAAACAGGCTCCGGTGATTTATTATAATTCCTGTAATATCATGGATGAAAGTTCGGCATCGACTTCCCTGACCTATGAACAGGTTTTGCGTATGAGGAAAGTGATTGCTAATTGTCCGGGACGGATGTTCGATTAATATAATAACCATGTGCTGATGTGCTCCCGGGAGTTACTCCATAATGAGCACATCAGCACATAAATTTTATCCCATAATCCAACGAGCCTTTCTACCCAATAACCGGTACATCAGGGCTGTGAATCCCCACGCACACAGGAAAATAAGAATTGCCATTACCGGCACCTGTAGCGGAATCGGCAGATTGAAATTACCGATCAGTAAAAAGGCCGGGCCGACTGGAAAGTAATGTACCATGTAAATGCCGAAACCACATTTCGTGATATTGGCGAGC